>Ga0315339_1001031_pt1 | contig 27560 bp, 26 predicted proteins | sample ASW17metaG_FD_204514 | JGI IMG/M metagenome (GOLD analysis project Ga0315339, IMG submission 204514) | Ammonia-oxidizing marine archaeal communities from Pacific Ocean, United States - ASW #17 | ecosystem: Environmental > Aquatic > Marine > Oceanic | place: USA: California | collected 2016-12-05 | reverse complement strand
CAGGACCGAATTATATTACAATCAAAAGTGGCATCCCACAGAGCACACATGGGATATTATCATAAAATAGATATTGCATTGGACTCCTTTCCATATCACGGAACAACGACGACTTGTGAGGCACTTTATATGGGAGTACCAGTAGTTTCACTCGAGGGAAAGTATCATCGTTCTCGAGTCGGGGTGAGCCTTTTGAATCAGGTGAAGCTTCAGCGATTGATTGCGAAAACTGAGGAGGAGTATGTCGAGATAGCCTGTTGTCTGGCATCGGATTTGGAAGCATTAGCTGAACTAAGAAAGAACCTTCGACCTTGTATGGAGAAGAGCCCGTTAATGGATGAAACAAAATTTACTCACGGTTTAGAAAATACTTATCGGGAAATGTGGCAGAAATGGGCATGTGGTTAGATCAATAAGGTAATAAATTGATGCCTTACCGACGGATAGGATGGCATAGGTCTTTGAGTAAAGCCCAAGTATAGAAAAGAGTCCCTTGAATAGGGCAATTGATTTTAAAATGGTTGAAAGCCTGAAAGGTCTTATGGTCACCAGAATAGAGAAGATGCAGGGTCCGGAAGGTACTAGATTTCCATAGGTATTTTTGATAATGCCACTCGATAGATAATTGAAAAATAAGATAGTTAATAAAAATAAAAGGTAGATATCGGTTAAAATGTGGGATTTGAGAGGCATTCATTTTTCTATTGTTGTGTAAATCTTTCAATACATGGTAAATGGCAGTTTTAATACTAAAACAACGTGTTGCCATTGAATTCTGGTTAAAAAATATAGCGGTATTACCGTTTTTCCAAAAGTAAGCTAGCATCTTAGTGGGTGTAGTGCGACCGTGATTGTGAAAGGCAACAAGAGTCGGCTCATAATGCAAGTGATAGTTGGCTTGCACCAGTTTCTGGGTCAGGTCGACGTCTTCGCCGTTGGGCAGATGAGGATTAAAGCCACCAACATTATTGTAAGCCTCGGCGTGGATGGCAATCGCTGCGCTGTACAGCCAAGGCCTGGATCCCGGACTGTTTCCCTGTTGAGCCCAAAAATTTGAAATGTTTGTAAGATTATCGCTGAAATTGTTGATCACACCCGGAAGCCGAGCACCAATAGCATCGGGAACTTTTTCTCCGTTAACGTTTTCAGCATTAATGATCGCGTGCAAACGCTCAAAATAATCCGAGGCAAGTTCCATATCATCATCCACAAAAATAAACCAATTGCCGGTAGCCCGGTCAGAACCGATAAGGCGTGTTTTTGTTGGCAGTTCATTTTTCTCAAGTGGAATAGCAACGATAGGCAGTTCTACATAATGATCGGCAACTGCTTGCGCTTTTACTCCTACGAGAAGGATCTCCCAGGATGGGGGAAAGAAAACCTGATCTGCCAGTGAGCGTAGCGTGATTCCCGCGCGTTCGGGTCTTCCCATAGGAATAATGACCGACCATTTCATATTAAAGAATAATGACCATGAATGATGTGGATGAAGCCTGTTTCAGGCTGCGAATGAGTATATATTTTAAGCACGAGTAATTATAGATGAATAGCTCCTGCTATAGCAAATTTTCTCATTTATGGAAAGTGGTTATTCGTAGATCAAATTTATTGTCGATACTGTTTCACGTGGAACATAATATTAACTAATATTTTTTCTTCCTGCTCCTTTCAACCATGGTTAATCTTGCTAAAAAATAGAGAGTGGGCTAGCTAGGGATTGATCGACAAACATGAATATATTAATTTCCAAACCTGATTCGTTGGGTGACCAGTTGATCGCCACTGGCTATGTGCAGCAACTGCTTGAAGCATTCCCTGAATCACGAATCATTTGGCACGTACGTGCAGGGATGGAAGTCGTAGCTGATCTCATTCCCGAGGCAAGTTGCTTTGACCTTAACCTTCAAGTTGATCCCATCGTAGAGGCGCGACGGTTGAGCCTTTTGCCCTTGGGTCAAATTTATTTTCTTTCTTACCCTCTTCATCCTCTAAATGACTGGAACGAAAATACTACCGACCACGTACTTTGGTGGAAGGCACTGATCGGGGCCATATCATGGGATGTGGCGATTTCACCGATGGTGAATCGCAGCTGGTTGAGCGACATGACGGTGGCTTTAAGTAGAGCCCCAAAGCGCGTTGGCTTCAAAAAGAATGAAACTTATCAACTATTTACTGAACATGTTGCGCAGATGCTTGAAGTTGAGGAGCCTTATTTTACGAAGGAAATTCCTTCATCTCTCGAAGAATCAGAATATATGCAGATGGAGCGTTTGTTTTGTCTTTTCTTGCAAGAAAGAGGAGATTTGTCACCAGACATAAAAATCGACGTGAAGTCAGCAGCAGATACTAGCGATAAAAAAGTGGCCCTTATCGCACCCGGTGTGGGGGAGAATCTCGAGCGTGCGTGGCCGCTCGAAAAATTCCTCCAGTTGGGGGAGGTTTTAAGAGGGAAGGGATTTCGACTGGTGTGGATTGAAGGGCCGGAAGATGTATCCACGTTTGAAGATTTTCCTGAAAAATTTAAATCTGAGCACAAGATATTATCAATTAATAGTTTACATGCCTTAAGCAGCCTAATGAAGAAGGCATCACTTGTCATCTGTAATGATACCGCTTACGCGCACTTAGCGGCTGCTTTAAACCGACCAACTGTTGCCATATATGGTGCCGGACAAGAGGAACGCTTCTTCCCGCGGCGAGGTAAGGTTAAAGTTGTGCACGGTGTTATTCCCTGCCGGAGCTGCCAGTGGTTTTGCCAGTTTGATTATCGCGCATGCGTAAAGGATATCCCGCTTCAATCTGTAACTACGGCAGCAGAAACGGTAATTGATAAATCTGATTTTACTCCCCTGCGAGTTGATATCTCACCACCTCTAGATGAAAAAGTAGAGATATCCGAAAAATTGAGGGAAAAAATGCAACAGAATACAGTTACTGGATCCTGGGAAAGTTGGAGTCGACTTCAGGTTTTGCATGAGGCAGCCTATCGCCTGCAAAATTGCTTAATCGAGCGAGCAGAGTTGAGAGAAAAGATTAAAGGTTTAGAGGGAAAGTGACTTCCGATATAGAATAAAATAGGGCAGTTAAATTCTTTCGCCTCATCCCCCGCTTATGGCGGGGAGGAAATGGACTTCGTTGTCGGGTTCTACCTGTTTACGTAGGCCGACAGTTATAATTTCGCTGTTCACAGCCACAGCAATATTGGGTCGGATACGATTGTTTTCACATAGTCGGTCCTTGGTACCCGGATACTTCTTCTCCAGATTATCAATAACTTCACGTACAGTTTCCCCTTCCACTAAGACTACGGAAGTTCCGTGGGTCAGCTTCTGCATGAGTGGAGGTATTGAAACCTTCGGCACAAATTAAGATCCTGCTACAGCTTCCATCGGTTCGGATTCCCGTTTTGCGGCAAGAGCGGCGATAATCCGATCTGGTCGCATCGGTAATTCGCGGAAGCGTACGCCGATGGCATTGTAAATTGCATTGGTAATAGCCGCTGGAGGAGGAGCTATGTTAGCTTCACCCACTCCACGCACCCCATAGGGATGGGTTGGATTGGGGACCTCTACAATGATAGTTTCTATCATCGGTAGATCCAGTGCGGTGGGGATACGATAATCAAGGAAAGTCGAATTTTCCATTTTACCATCCGTATTGTAGAAGTACTCTTCATTCAATGCCCATCCAATACCCTGAACCGAACCACCTTGCATCTGCCCTTCCACGTAACTGGGATGAATGGCTTTACCGGCATCCTGAATCGCTGTAAAACGAAGAATTGTCACTTTTCCTGTCTCCGGATCAACCTCTACATCGACAATGTTCGTCGCGAATGAACCACCGATATGAAAACCCAGATTGACCGAACCCTTACCAATAACAGGACTGTCATCGGCACTGCCTATTTTTGCCAATTCTTTAAAAGTCAGTTGCTTTGATGAATCCTTTTTATTCTTGAAAAATTCGTCTACAAATTCCACGTCATCAGCTGTCAATTCCCAGTGCTTGGCAGCGATTTCGATCATTTGCGCCTTTACATCTTGCGCGGCATTATAAGCTGCATAACCGGTAGCATAGGTCGTACGGCTGCCCCCGGTGACATCATTATAACCAATTTCACCGGTGTCTCCAACACGGGGGTTAACATCTTCAACGGGCAATGCAAGGACTTCTGCGAATTGCATTGCGATCGAGGTGCGGCTGCCCCCGATATCTGTCGATCCTTCCATCAGGTTGACGGTCCCATCTTCATTAACACTGGCCGTAACACAGGATTTAAACCCGATATTAAACCAGTATCCAGTGGCAATTCCACGCCCACGGTAGGGTCCTTCCAAAGGTGTATTGTAGTGGTCAGAAGCTTTCCCCGCTTCCATCGTTTCCACACAGCCGATACGCGGGTAGACGAGATCGTCGACTCGCCGCGTTCCCTCTTTCGCGGCATTCAGTAGACGGATATCAAATGAGTCCATCCCAATCTTTTCGGCAATTTCATCGAGCATCGTCTCAATCGCAAAAGCGACCTGGGTCGAACCCGGTGCCCGGTAGGGGGCAGACTTTGGTTTATTAACCACTACATCATAGCCATTTACAATCGCGTTGGGAACATCGTAACAGGCGAATATGCACATACACCCACAAAACATGGGTGAACCCGGGTATCCCCCTGCTTCAAAAGCGAGGTAGCAATCACCGGCGACTAACTTACCAGATTTATCTGCACCTAATTTCAGACGAACATAGGATCCAGGTGTAGGACCGGTGCCCTCAAATACACCTGCACGGGTCATCAGCAATTTTACTGGATGGCCGGTTTTACGAGAGAGTAAAGCTGCGACTGGTTCTAAATAAATAGGTATCTTACCACCAAAACCCCCGCCAATCTCCTGCGGTACCACCTTTACTTTGGAAATGGGATGATCAAGGACCGCGGCTGTTTGTTTTTGCACTACAAATGCACCCTGAGTGCTGGTCCAGATCGTGAGTTGTCCGTCGGGATTCCACATCGCCGTGCCGTTGTGGGGTTCGATATAGCCCTGGTGAACGGTAGCGGTATGGAATTCGTGTTCGATTACTATATCGGCTTCATTAAAACCTTTCTCTGGATCACCAAGCTTATGTTGGAGGTGAGCGGCAATATTACTCGTTTTATCTGTCTGCTCACCCATTTCATCTGTCGTAAGGGTGTCATGAAGTAACGGAGCGTTGTCCTTCATTGCATCGAGTACATTGACTACAGCTGGCAAGACCTCGTATTCAACTTCGATAAGTGAGAGTGCTTCGTCCGCAGTTTGCTGATTAATCGCTCCTACTCCGGCAACAGCATGTCCTCGGTAAAGCACTTTGTCACTAGCCAGAATGTTATCGCGAATATATTTTAAACGGGTCATCCCCTCACCCAAATCGATCATGTCGTCTTCATTGGTTTTGGGTAGATCGGCGGAAGTAACCACGGCGCGTACCCCCTCGAGTTCTTCAGCCTTGCTCGTATCAATGGATTTTATGCGTGCGTGAGCATGAGGGCTGCGAAGGACCTGCCCAAATAGCATGCCGGACAGACGAACATCGCCACCGTAGATGGCTTTACCCATAACTTTTTCCGCTCCGTCGTGTCGAACTGGCCGTGTGCCGATTACTTTATATTTTCCATTATCTGAGTTGTTTGACATCAGCTTAATCTCCTTATTCAAGGGGTTTTTAAAAATTCAGGCACTCTTACTTACGACTGCGCTGGCTTCTTGAACCGCGCGGATAATCTTATCATATCCTGTGCATCGACATAGATTACCGGCTAGCCAATGCCGTATTTCATGCTCGGTCGGATTCGAGTTATGATCGAGCAATGCTTTAGCAGCTACAAGAAAACCGGGCGTGCAGATCCCACATTGTAGACTCGCATTTTCGAGAAACTTTTGTTGCAAGGGATGTAAGCCATCTACCGTGGCCAGACCCTCAACCGTAGTAATTTCTTTCCCTTGAATTTCAACCGCCAATACAAGGCAGGAATCCACGAGGGTGCCATCCATGATTACACTACAGGCGCCGCAGTTTCCGTCGTTGCAGCCTTCTTTACTCCCAGTAAAACCGAGGTCCTCGCGCAGGACTTCGAGTAAGCTTTGCCGCGGTTCGCAGAGAAATTCAATATTCTCGCCATTGATCTTAGATTGAACGTGAATTTTATTCATCAGATTAGACTTTCGATTGAGTGAAGTTTTATTTTCAAAGGATTGTTTAATACCCAAATTGAGTTGGTTATAATTCTTTATAAGGGTTAATTTTCCTGTACCGCATTGGGGACGAATCCACCGCGAGCCCTTTTAACCGCCCCTTGCAATGCACGCTTGGTCATAACGCCGACTAAATGAGTTCGATATTCCGCTGTCCCGCGCATGTCCGAAATGGGTTTGGAGCTTGCTTTAGCCGCTTCTGCAGCTGCTTCGATCGTCGCGTCGTTCACTTCGCGTCCGACAATCAGTTCACTGGCTTCACGGGCGAAAAGAGGGGTAGGAGCTACCGCAGCCAGTCCGATACGCACCTTTTTAAATGTCCTCTTACGATTGCCAAGCTCTACATAGGCTCCAGCGCCCACAACCGCGATATCCATTTCATTTCGTGGAATAAAACGTAAATAATGTGCCCCGGATGCATTCTTGATCGTTGGAATGCGAATGGAGACCAGTAATTCATCGGGCTGCAAAACGTTCTTCCCCGGCCCGGTACAGAAATCTTCAATCGGTACCCGTCGTTTTCCATTTGGGCCAGCAATTTCACACTTACTTCCATAAGCAATGAGAACAGGTATCGTATCTGCGCTCGGAGATGAATTGCACACATTACCCCCAAAACTGGCTCTTCCCTGGATTTGGATACCGCCGATTATGGCAGCGGAGTCTATCAAACCGGGATAACGCTCAACGCAATCCGCATTCTGGTATATCCGGTAACAGGGGACGGCTGCGCCAATCGTGAGACCTTTCTTTGACCCGTAAGAAAGTTCGTTCAGTTCGGGTATATTTTTTACATCGACGACACGTTCGGCCTGAAATCGACTTCCCCTTAGTTGTACTATCAAATCGGTGCCGCCAGCTAAGATGCGCGAATTTCCGTTTTTATCGGCAAGTATGGATATTGCCTTACGTAAGGTATTGGGTGCGGTGTACTCAAAATTTTTCATTCTTTAGATTCCCTTAATCTTTTACTCATTTAATATGAATTTATCTGCTGCACCGAAAAAGATAAATTAAGAAAATTGGCTGTGTCAAGCAGGGTAGCTTACTGATTTCAATAAATATGAATTAATCCATAATATCCCATCTGCGGATGCTTGAAAGTCTTTGTGTGAAATATCTCTGCCAGGCAAGATAATCCTTGCTCATTGGGCAGGTAATGGGAATCTATTATGAGCTATTTTCCAGCGCGATTAATTGGTATAGATAGAGTTATATCTAACATTGAACAGTCTAAATAACAGCGGATTCAGCGTAATAGATGGGTTGATTATCTTTGTGTATCTCGGTACGCTTATGGGGATCGGGTTCTATTTTTCCAGAAAACAGAAAACACTCGACGACTATTTTAAAAGTGGCAAGCAGCTGGGCTGGTTAAGTGTGGGCATATCATTGATGGCGGCGCTTAACAGCGGGCTCGATTATATTAATACGCCGGCAGTCGTTTTTGGGATAGGAATGATCACAGTCATGTCTGTTTTAAGTTGGATACCCCTATATCCCTGGGTGACAAGAGTTACCATTCCCATTTATCGACGGTTAGATGTCTTTTCTGCCTACGAATATCTGGAACTCCGTTTCGATCTAGCGGTGCGTGTTGTGGGTTCGGGGATTTTTATTCTATGGCGAATAGGTTGGATGGGGGCTGCTTTGTATGTTCCCTGCCTCGCAGTCAAAGCGGCGACGGGGGGGCAATTGGATATCTTTTGGATGATTATACTGTTGGGATCTTTGGTCACCATCTACACGATGCTGGGGGGGATGAAGGCAGTTATCTGGACGGATGTAACGCAATTCTTCGTTATGTTTACCGGTTTATTTGCCACCCTTTATTTTATTATTTCCAATACACCGGGTGGCGTGAGTGAAGTCTACCGACTGGCTCAAGAGTCGGGGAGAATTGATTTAATCGCTGACATTCCTGAAATGCAGGGAGCATCAATGATGGAGAAAATCTGGCTTTATTTGACCGAAGAATTGACATTAGTGGGCGTCGTGCTCGTGGTGACTATTGGTCGATGCGCAGCTTTTACCGCTGACCAAATTGCCATTCTTCGTTTCCAGGCGATGCGCTCCATAAAAGAAGCGAGAAAGTCTTATCTTATCAATGCTGTTTCGGATACGGTTTGGATGGTATTTCTCGGCTTTGTCGGGTTGGCGTTATTCGCTTTTTATCAACATGCTGAATACCCTCAAGGCATTCAGAATGATCATATCCTGCCTTATTTTATGGCCAATCATTTTCCTGTTGGTTTAACGGGATTGGTTATCGCTGCTATTATTGCAGCTTCATTATCCAGCGTTGATGCCGCGATAAATTCTACAACTTCGGTTATCGTTGTCGATTACTATAATCGGCTGTACTTAGGGAAAGTTCGTCCCGCTGAAAATCTCACTGCGGAGGAAGAACGTAAGCAAATCCTTGTTTCACGAATCGCGACCCTTTGTATCGGGGGTGTCATGATCTTAGTGGCGAGTAACGTTGGGCGCATGGGAGAGTTATATGCCGCGGCAAATAGAATTATCGGATCCTTTTTTGGTCCACTCTTCGGAATATTTATTTTGGGGATGTTCAGTAGTAAATCACATAGCGTTGGCGTGGTGATAGGCGCTCTTGTCGGTTTAACCACCAGTATATATGTCGCATTTTTCAGTGAATTTAGCTGGGTGTGGCCTTCACCGCTCGGAATATCTGCAACTTTAATTGTTGGTTATCTTGCGAGTTTGATAATACCAAAAAAAGTAGTGGATAAACCGCCCCTGACTTTGAAAGAAGTAATGAAATTACCCGAGCCGGATTGATTTAATTGCCTGTCATTTGACAGGAATGGGATTACCCGTAAACGGGTTCATTGGTTGTAAAAATTAATTAAAAAATGTATAAATATGTGAATTCAATGCTTTTTTATCGCCATAATATTAATCATACAGTAAATTATCTCTATCCTTTAAATAATTGAAGGATATATATTGTTAATACTATCAACACATGGAGAATATAATGATTAATAAGACAACTAATAAGGGATTTACCCTTGTAGAAATTATGATTGTGGTCGTAATTATCGGGCTTTTAGCAGCGATGGCGATACCGGCTTTTAATAAAGTCCGGCAGACCTCGCAGGACAAAACGATTACGAATAACTTAAGACAGCTAGCCTCAGCGGCTGACCAATACTTCATAGAAGAAGGGGTGACCCAAGCAGTGTCGTCAGATGTCATAGGTACAGCACTTTATGTGAAGGCAATGCCCCAGGCAGTGGCCGGCGAAGCCTATTCAACCTTATTTCCAATCACAGCTGGTTTTACGGAGCTATCGGTTAGTAAGGCTGACGCTACTATAGTTACCTTCTCTCAATAAATTGATTTAAATCTTATTAAAAGCCGCCTCATAGTAATATGAGGCGGCTTTTTTATGTCTAAAGGTAAGACCCCAACTTGCAAAATTCTATTAGCGTATAATGTTGAATTCATCGTGCTTAATAAGCTGATGAAATTAGTAATAAATGGGTTATTAGAGTCCCTCATTGGATGGGGAGAAAAGGTAATTAAGTAAGAACACGCCGAATATTTTTACCTGACTCGATTCAGTTGTGATTAGTATTGTCTGTTAGTTGATGAGAGAACCCTCATCAGGTTTTCATTAAAAGCTATTGAACGTGGGCAAAAGCCTTACCAATTTAAAAATATTACGGTTCACACCTGAAATGCCCGCCGTAGCCCATCGGACGAAGGCTGGTGCCCCCACCGAGATTCGAACTCGGATTAACGGTTTAGGAAACCGCGGTTCTATCCATTGAACTATGGGGACATTTGATTAGCAACTTCTCAAAAGCTGAAATTCTCGATTTCTAATAATAAAAAAGATCACATTGCATATCAAATAAATTAGAAAAATTCAGTATTCAAAAATAGATCTATTTGACAAGGAGTCGGAGGGTAAAGATTCTTTTTCCCCCCACACTATAATTTGCCATTAATTATTATAAATTCGCTCGGTAAAACGAAATCTTATAGCAAAATATTGAAGTATTCGGCAGCACGGCTATTCAAGCCTTTCATGTTACATCAGTTGCGGGAAAAGTTAGATCAAGTCCTTTAAAGCGATAGAGAGAATACTTATCTCGTCCCCGGTAATAAGTCTACTGACCTGGAAAAAATTGAGAAGGGGAGCATAACCGGGGTTCTGGCAAAAGAAAACAATTGCAAGATGTTACTTGTCTAAGATTTTATAGTCACTTTGCCGCAAAACCAGCCTAATTATTATTGCTCCTAAGTAATAATGTAGTGAAGAAAGAAATATAAACTTTTGATTGCTTTTTAAGATCATAAGTTTATGAATTTTAAGCTTTTTCTGATGGGAGTAAGCTAATCCCATTGATGATAATATTATGAAACAACTAGAATTAAAAGTTATTCTCAGAGAGGAGACCGGCCGAGGGTCAAATCGCCGCTTACGTGCGTCAGGAAAAATACCCGCTGTCATTTATGGGAAAAGAGGAAGTCAGCCGCTAATCATTGAGCAAACCGACTTTCACGTTCTCTGGAAAGCAATATCTGGTGTTACTGCATTAATTCAAGTTGACGTTGAGGGGGATAAACCGGCGTTAACGATTATAAAGGAAGTACAACGCGATGCGCGTACGGATCAATTTGTCCATATTGACTTTCATGAAGTATCAAGCACTGAAAGGATGCATACGAATGTAGCTGTTCATATTATCGGTGAAGCTGCTGGGGTGAAGAACGAAGGTGCCCTCATGGAAGTTTCCGCTCATGATCTGGAGATACGCTGTTTACCAGGGGACTTACCTTCAACAATTGATATTGATGTTTCTGAGCTTTATACTGGCGATTCAATCCACATTAAAGATCTTAGAGAAATCGCGGGGGTAGAATTTATAGCCGACCCGGAATTGCTTGTCGTTGCTTGCGTAGCACCTGCGGTTCTAGAAGAATCAGTTCTAGTAGATGAAGAAAAAGTTGGTGAGGAGGAATTGGAAGAGGGTAAAGAACCATCAGAAGGCGAAGAACCCACATCTAAAAGTGAGAATAAGGGTGAGACGAATAAATCTGATTCCGATTCTTAAAGAGCTCAGCTTAGAGATAAAGTCGTTTTAGACTTTACTCCTTATTAAAATTTTTAATTTTAGTCATGTCCATATTGGTTATTGCGGGATTGGGAAACCCTGGAGATGAATATCGTCATACCCGACATAATATAGGTTTTGAAATTGTTGATAGTTTGAATAAACAGAATGGCGGAAAATGGAAATCTGAGAACAGATTTGAGGCAGAAGTCGCTCGTCTGACCCTGGATAAAAAATCCTTATTGTTGGTTAAACCTCTCACATACATGAATGAAAGCGGACGTTCTCTAAAACCACTCTGCGACTATTATAAAATAGCAGTTGAGAATTTGATCATTGTAGCTGATGAATTACAAATTAATTTTGGGGAAATGAAAATCACAACAAACGGGAGTTCCGGCGGCCATAATGGCATTGATAGTATCATCCAACACCTGGGTGATGGGTTTTCCCGTTTTCGTATTGGCATTGGTCCAAAAGAGCCGCCGGAAATCGAACTGAAAGTTTTCGTTCTTAGTAAATTTAATGCCCAAGAGCAGGAGATTATGAATAACAAAATGAGCGATTATTTGACCAATCTTCAGCTCCTTATTGACAGAGGACCAAACCTTGCCATGAATCAAATTAACAAACGAAATAAAACTACTGATGAATCAAACTTTAACTAGTCGTAATTATAATGTCTCCATCATTCTTGATACGCGTGGCGTTGAAGAGACAATTGATGCCCTTATTGAACAATTGAAAAAAGCAATTGAAGAGGTGGGAGGTGAAGTGGGTGATGTTAATAATCTCGGGCGGTTTGATTTTATACGTGTCACGGATAAAAAACATCTCGCAGATTTTTATATAAACATCGCATTTAAAGGTCCACCTGATGCCCCTCGTCAATTGCAGGAAAACTTACGCCTTGAAAAGAAGGTAAAACGCATCATTATAAAAAACGGATAATAATATCTTCAAAGCGAAATGGCATCCTACAATAAAGTAATCCTGATGGGCAATTTGACACGTGACCCCGAACTTCGGGTCACGCCAAAAGGAACTTCTGTTTGTCAGATTGGATTGGCGGTTAATCGTACTTATCGTGATAGTGATGGGAATAACCGTGAAGATGTTACCTTCGTTGATGTTGATGCGTTTGGTAAACAGGCCGAAGTCCTGGCAAAGTACATGAATAAAGGACGACCAATACTCGTGGAGGGACGTCTTCAATTAGACTCATGGGAAAGCAAAACGGGAGAAAAGCGTAATAAGTTAAAAGTCATTCTGGAAGGCTTTCAATTTGTAGGTAGTAAAAGCGATGGAGGAGATTCAAGTTATGAAAATGTATCTCCGCCATCACGAAAATCTGATATGGGTAACGCCGCCGCATCATCCGGAAGTGTAGATGAACCAGATATCGATGATGATGTTCCTTTTTAATCTTCTAATTTAAACTGTATCGTTTTATTATTTTTTTTAGAATAAAACCATGGCTACAACTGATATATTACTTCTCAAACCTATTGAAAAATTAGGTAATGAAGGCGATCACGTTCGAGTGAAGGCGGGATTCGCACGTAATTATCTTTTCCCGAAAATGATGGCCGTTCCAGTTAATCATGCCAATCAAAAGCAGATTGGCGCACTCGTCAAAAGGCGGGAGGAAAGATTGACGGACGAACTTTCAACAGCTCAGGAAATTGCTAAGAAGATCGAGAATTTACATATTGCTATCGCCATGAAAACAGGTCCGGGCGGTAAATTATTTGGTTCCGTAACGGCTCAGTATTTGCATGAGCAACTAAAGGCCCACGATGTGAAAATTGATCGCAAGCAAATTGCACTGAGCAGCCCAGTAAAATCTTTAGGTAAACATAATGCTAAGATTAAGGTGCATGCCGAACTCTCAGTAGATTTAGAATTCGAAGTGGTTTCCGAAAATCCAATCGACAAAGAATCTTAACCACCGGTAGATACCGGACCATGGATCATGCCTTCGAAGAAAGGACTAACAAATGGAGTTGGGCGTAGCGGTGAAGATCGTGTCTCAATAAGCGCCCGTGAAAGAGCGGAAGTGGTGGATCCGCTTGATCGTATTGCCCCACATAATATCGATGCAGAGGAGGGCCTCCTCGCATCATGTATCATGGATGGCGGGCAAGAGACAATTACACTCTGTCTTGAAGCTAAATTATCGCCTGATTATTTCTATAAACCTGCGAATCAGGTGATCTTCCAAGCCCTTCTTGATCTCTATGAAAAAGGATCGGTCGTCGATGAAATTATTCTTGTAGAACACCTCGGAACTCAAGATAGGCTTGAAGCAATTGGTGGGTTCAGTGCGATCACTCACCTGACCAACCGCATCGAGACAACTGCTCACGCAAAGTACTGGATGGAAATCGTACGCGAAAAATGTCTTTTACGACGACTTATAAAATCGGCAACTCAAATCGTAGACGACTGTTATCATTCACAGGATGGGTTAGATAATTTTCTCGAGGCGGCAGAACAAAAGATTTTTGAAATCAGTCAAGATCGTGTCACGGAATCTGCTATCCCGATAAAGGATTCCATCGACTCAGCAGTAAGATTGATAAATACGCTTCTTCAAAGTAAGGGCGAATTAAGTGGTGTATCGAGCGGATTTATCGATCTCGACCGTATGACTTTTGGCTTTCATCAGTCAGAGATGATTGTCCTTGCCGCTCGCCCGTCGGTAGGAAAAACATCCCTCGCCCTGAATATTGCCGATAACGCAACTTTTCCCAGTGATAAACAGCACAAGCCCGTGCCGACGCTGTTCTTTAATTTGGAGATGAGCGCGAGCCAGCTCGCGTTTCGTCTCCTCTGCAGCCATTCTAGGGTAAACATGCAGAGAGTTAAAGACGGGATGGTCGCCCGGGAGGATCAAAATCGTCTGAGTCGAGATGCAAAGGCATTAAAAGAAGCTCCACTCTGGATTGACGAATCCGGGCAGTTAACGATCCTTGAAATGCGCGCCAAAGCACGGCGCATGCACGCAAAACACAAGCTGGGCCTAATTGTTGTCGATTATTTGCAGCTCATCTCAGGCACTGATAGCCGAGTGGCAAGAGAGCAGCAAATTTCTGAAATTTCTCGTGGGATTAAAGCAATGGCAAAGGAACTGGAAGTGCCTGTGCTTGTCTTAAGTCAACTGAATCGTGAATCTGAAAGAGAAAAGAGACCGCCTCGGCTCTCGGACTTACGCGAGTCGGGTTCCATTGAACAGGATGCTGATGTCGTCTTTCTCCTTGCGAAAAGGGGGGGTAAACGAGAGGAGGGAGAAAATGGCAATGCGGTGCCTTCATCAGGAGACGTGGTTGATCTAATCATAGCTAAACAACGCAACGGTCCTGTCGGTAAGGTTCCATTATCGTTTAGACCGGAATTTACTCGTTACGAGAATTACTCTGATAAATACATTTAATCTGTATGCACACACACACACTTAGGTGGATTCTCTTCTTTTTTTGTGTTGTTAACTCCTCTCAGTTAACTGCGCAAGATGAAGCTTTGGTACAATCTGTTGTAGGGCAAATCGAGGTTAATTTTAAAGATATAAAAAATATCAGTGAAGAGGCAATTCGTGCGCGCATTCAGATACGCGTGGGGATGGAATACAATCAGAGCCTTATCGATCGATCCATACGATCACTTTACAACACCGGGTTTCTAGACTTTATCGAAGTCAAAACCGAAGTGCTGCCAGATGGGAAATCAAAACTAATATTTCTTGTTCAAGCAAAGTATAGAATTAGAGATATATTGTTTGATGGAAATCGCAGATTAAAAAACATGCGCCTTCAAGAAGAAATTATTTCCCGTGAGAATGGAGTCCTCGATGAGCGTCGGATTAATGACGACAGTGATAAAATACTTGAATACTATCAGAGCAAAGGCTTCTCCCAAGTTTCCGTTGATTACGAAATTACTAAAGACTCAAATACCGGTTATGGGGATGTGTTTTTCCGCATCGATGAAGGACAAAAATTGAAGATAGCCTATGTAAAGTTTACCAATAACAAGGCAATTAGTGACCGAAAATTAAAAAAGGCTTTAGACACCAAAAATTTTTCATTAATAAACTCATTTTTTGGCAAAGGTCGATTTAAAGATGAAATCCTTCAAGAAGATATAGATAAGCTGTTAGCTCTATATAAACAAAAAGGGTATCTTGATGTTGATATATCAGATGCCAGTGTAACATTAGATTACCCGTCACCCAAAACTATTGGTGTTACAATAGATATTAATGAAGGGCGTCAATACAGGGTAGGAAATGTTACCTTCGAAGGGAATACACTCTATAGCGACGTAGAACTGATGCGTCCATTAAAGCTTCAACCGGGTGATGTTTTCTCTCCTACACTGCTTGACGAAGATCGCAATAAAGTGCGCGATGCATTTGGACAAATGGGTTACCTTGAGACGAGTGTTCGCGCAGAGCGAAGGCCGAATCTGGTAACCGGTGATATAGATATTCATTATAATATTAGAGAGAGTGAAGAAATCCTTGTTGAATCGATCAATATAGAAGGAAACACCAAAACTAAAAGTGTAGTTATTCTTCGGGAATTATCATTATCCCCAGGAGATGTATTTGATCGAGTGCGCATGAAATCCAGTGAGGCTCGACTTATAAATACGCAGTATTTCGAAAACGTATTAATCACTCCCGAAAAAACAAATATTCCTGGACGAAGGAATATGAAAATATCTCTGAAAGAGGGACGAACAGGTAACCTTACCTTCGGGGCGGGGTTCAGTTCACTGAAAAAAGGGCTTTTCACCGCAGAGATAAGTCAGGGTAATTTTGACTTATTCAACTTCCGATCATTTTTTCAAGGTGACGGACAAAAGATGCGCCTTTTTGCAGAGATCGGATCAAATTCCGAAGAGTTTGGGATAACCTTTGTTGAACCCTGGCTCTTTGATCTACGCTTAGCATTTGAAGTAGATTTGTTCCGCATTGAAACTGATTTCGTTAGCGTCAGTTTTAATGAACTGCGTAGCGGTCTTCGAACTTCGCTTCGTAAGCGCCTTTTTAACAATATTGATGGGCGGCTTACTTATAGTTATGAAATAGTCGATATTTTTGATGTTTCCCCTTTCGCCTCACCTATAATCAAAGCGGAGGAAGGTGAACGAAGCGTCTCTAAGATCGAAATCGATTTAATCAGGGATTTTCGAGATAGAATCATCTATAGTCGACGGGGTAATCGATTACAGTTAAAAACTTCATTTGCCGGCTTGGGCGGTGATACTGATTATTTTAAAATAGAAGGGCGAGCATCCCAGTTCTTTCCCACGCACGATTATTTGGATCAGACGCTCAGCATCTATGGTCGTGTAGGATCAGTTTTTAATCGGGGTAGCAGAGGGATACCCTTTTTTGATCGATTTTTCCTGGGTGGTCCAGATGATGTTCGAGGATTTGAATTTCGTCAGGTTGGTCCCAAGGACGTTCAAAGGAACTCTAACGGGATAATCACATCTATTGATAACATCGGCGGGAACTCGTTCGGGTTTTTTACTGTCGAATATACTTTTAAATTATCAGAGGGTATGAGACTTGCTGTTTTTTATGATTTAGGTTTTGTCAATCCTGATGAAGGAGATTTTAGTTTTAAGAGATACAATTCTAATTGGGGTATTGGGCTCCGGATTCAGGTTCTAGGCGCGCCGATGCGTATGGATTTTGGCATACCAATTACCACCGACGCATTTAATGATGAAGGCAATCAATTCCATTTTACCTTTGGGCCGAGATTTTAATTACGAGTAAACTTTAATTTGAATGAACAATATAACTCCATTAATAATGAATAAACTTATCATCACCCTAATTTTATTAAGCACATTTGCCGTCGCCTCTTTTGCTCAAGAGCTAAAGATAATAACTGTTGATATGGGCGCGCTATACAACGGTTATTATAAAACCCAGGAAGCAAATGAAAAACTCAAGCAGAGCATTGACCAAGCTCAAACACAAGCGGAGGAGCTTCTCGGGGAAGGGCGATCACTTGCAGAAGAGTTTAACAATCTTCGGGAGAGAATTAGCAATCCCGCTCTCACTGACGAATTTCGTAATAAAGCAAAACTGGAGGCCCAGGAAAAGTTGAAGGAAATTCAAGATAAGGAACGTGAGATACAACAGTATCAGGCAAATACCGAGCGGTCTCTCCAGCAGCGTCAGCGGACTCACCGTGACCTGATGTTAGACGAAATTAAAAGAGTAGTTTTAATAATGGCCGAGAAACGCGGTGCAGCCCTTGTCTTTGATACTGCGGGGACATCTGCTCTTGGCATTCCAAATGTGCTCTACTCTAACCCGAGTTGGGATATTACAGATGACGTTTTGGCTAAAATAAACGAGAGTGCCCCTAGTGAATAAGGTTTTTTCAGCTTCAATTTCCTCGATAAGAGAAATTGAGGCTAGATTTAAGCGCCTCGTTATTTTCGAGTGTTTTTATAATTAGTCACCACAACAATGCTTCTTATCTGGAAGATTTCTAATTAATATACCTGTTCCTGACAGAGAGTAATTAAACTTGGTGAAATCATTATTTCATGTAATTGTGTATTGGCGGGCATCTTAGTAAGCTCTAATCATGGATATTTCTTTATCGATTGATAAAATTCTCGATATCATCGGGGAGGGGATAAAAGAAGGAAGCACTAATGTTGCAATAAATGGAATTGCCGCCCTCGATATGGCTGGATCAGGAGAACTCTCATTTTTGGGAAACAATAAGTATCGTAAGCAAGTGCTGAGCTCCCGCGCTTCTATTGTTCTTCTCCCCGAGGATTATAAAGGTAAGCCCAGTGAGAACCAGTTGTACTTGCGCGTGCCTAACCCTTCACTGTCACTTAGTAGGGTTTGTCAACATATTGAGACTCGACTGAACCCAAGTGCCGTTCCCGGCGTTGATTCATCTGCGGTGATTGATCCAACCGCGACGATTGATCCCGACGCATGTGTTGGCCCGCAATGCGTAATTGAAGCAGGAGCAGTCGTTGGTAAAGGGACGGTTCTCGAAGCCAGAGTATTTATCGGAAGGAATTCTCAGGTAGGCAAAGATTGTCAATTTAAGCCACAAGTTGTTTTAGCTTCTTATTGCAAAATAGGAGACCGTGTCCGATTACAAGCGGGTGTAGTTGTAGGATCCGATGGGTTTGGCTATGATTTAAGTGAGGGATTACATTATAGAAACCCACAGATTGGCTATGTTATTATCGAGGATGATGTAGAAATTGGAGCGAATACCACTATCGATCGCGCGCGATTTGATGTAACACGGATTCAACAGGGAACGAAAATTGATAACCTGGTTCAAGTAGCCCATAACGTTAATATCGGGAAAAATTGCATGATTGCTGCGCAGTCAGGGATCTCAGGAAGCACGATACTCGAAGACGACGTTACACTGGCGGGCCAAGTTGGAGTCGCAGGACATATAACGATTGGGCGAGGTGCGGTGATCGGCGCTCAAGGAGGTGTTAACCGTGATATAGAACCCGGAAGCACGAACACCGGTACTCCCGTGATGCCTCTTCACCAAGCGAGGAAGATAGACGTTCTTTTACGTAAGCTACCAGAATTATTCAAAAAAGTTGCTAAACTCGAAAAAATATTAGAGAAGGAGTCAGTTAATAAAAACTGAATGATTATATGCAGGTAGGAGAATTAAAAGTTCTATCCGGGCAATCGAATCCCGCTCTTGTCGACGAGATATGTAGTCTGATTGGTACGACCATAGGTGGTTGTGAAGTCGGCAATTTCCCCGACGGTGAAACCAGTGTAAAAATAACCGAAAACATCCGTGGGAAGGATGTTTTTGTCATTCAATCTTCATGCACCCCTGCGAATAATAATATCATGGAGTTATTAATTATGATCGATGCAGCGCGCCGTGCGTCGGCACAGCGTATCACCGCAGTCATACCCTTTTTCGGCTATGCTCGGCAAGATCGTAAGGACCAACCGCGCGTTCCCATCACCGCTAAACTCATTGCTAATCTACTTGTAACCGCGGGGGCCAACCGTATATTGACGATCGATCTCCATGCCCAGCAGATCCAGGGATTTTTTGATATCCCGGTTGATCATCTCTATGCTTCACCGGTTTTCTTTGATTATTTAAAGCAGATAGATAGCGCGAAAATGGTCATTTTTGCACCTGATGTGGGGGGCGTGAAAATGGCTGCGGCCTATGCCGATATGTTTGGTTGTGCCCTTGGGTTTGTTGCCAAACGCCGTACGAGTGCCACTACGGTTGAAGCCTTTAATTTAGTTGGTGAGGTTCAAGGGCGTGAGGTTCTCATTATTGATGATATGACTGAAACTACTGGTACGCTCTGTGCCGCAGCAAATCTTCTTAAAGATAAAGGTGCAACCCAAATTCGCGCTGCTGTCAGCCACACGATGCTCAACGAAATTGGTTATGAGCGCCTCACGAATGGGCCGATCGATGAGCTTATTACCACGAATACGGTCCCTATTGATACGCGTGGGTTACCGATAAAAGTATTAAGTGTCGCGCCCCTTTTAGCCCAGGCAATCCTTAGAATAAACAACCATGAGAGTGTGACTAGTTTATTTAAAATTAAAGGATTTTGAGGCAAAAATAACTTATTTTTAAGGTCACTCGCTATTCATCTATACGCAGATGTAAAGGGTTAGGGTTTGATTGTCGCTTGTATTGATCATTTACGGAACCCGAAATTAAATTGCCATGTCATTACCACTTAATATGCGGAATAAAATTTTATTATTTGTCATTCTTGCCACTACGGCAAGTTACGCAATACATGGATTACTGGCAAAATCAGACGCTAGTGAATCCGAAGTTCTACGTCTTACCAATGCGGATGAACATTTTCCTATAGATAATAATCCTATCGAAGAGGGGAAACACGGGCGTGTAGTAAGTTATGCTGATGTTCTTGATGACGTTACACCGGCGGTGGTCAGTGTTTATGCTTCGCGAATTATTCGCGTCATGCGAGAGCGTCAAGTCGATCCTTTGGAAGAAATGTTAAGGCGGTTCTATGGCGTCCCAGTGCCGCGAGATCGACAAGATAATGGGGAGAGAGAAGCTAACGGGCAGGAGCGGAAATTACCCTATGGTATGGGGTCTGGAGTGATCATTTCACCAGACGGATATATTCTTACAAACCGTCATGTCGTTACCGATGAGCGTGGTGACGATGTCGATGAAATTCGCGTGAGCCTGAGCGAAGAGAAAGAACTTCTCGCAGAAATTGTCGGTTCAGATAAAAGGACTGATATCGCTGTCCTCAAAATTGATGCGGAAGACCTGCCCTTTATAAATATGGCAAACAGTGATAACTTGCGTGTTGGAGACATTCTTTTTGCGATTGGAAATCCCCTTAGGGTCGGAGTAACGGTGACTCAAGGTATAGTCTCAGCTACTGGTCGGACGGAATTAGGATTACTCGGAATGGGTAGTCAAGGCTATGAAAATTTCATTCAGACTGATGCCTCGATTAACCCGGGGAATTCTGGCGGCGCTCTTGTAGATGCCGAAGGGCGTCTTGTCGGTATAAATACGGCAATCATTTCACGGACAGGAGGTAATATCGGGATCGGATTTGCCATCCCCACCAACCTGGCGCACTCGGTCCTGGTCAAGCTTCTCGAAACTGGCACGGTGCAGCGTGGCTATCTTGGCGTAGCGATTGATGATATAACGACAGATATTGCCGAAGCCTTTAATCTCACCAGTTCCCAGGGTGCTCTTGTTGTTCAAGTGCAAGAGGATCTGCCCGCGGCGAAAGCTGGTATTCAACGTGGTGACGTAATCGTGAATGTCGATAATCACGAAATTAAAAACAGTATCGACCTTCGATTGAAGATAGGATCAATGCAGCCCGGTAGTGATGTAAGTATTACCGTAATGCGTGAGGGGAAACAACGAGAATTCGATGTTATCCTGGGTAATTTGGAGACCGGCTTGGTAGAAGATGCCAACGTTTCAGGAAGTGAACTCTTAAAAGGAGTCATTGTTAGACAGCTCGATGATGAGATTAGGAAAAGATATGAGGTGCCGGATGAAGTAGAAGGGTTGGCTGTATCTGAAGTCGACATTAAATCACCCTATTTAAATACCATTCGAGAGGGCATTGTAATTGTCGAAATCAATGACCGGCAGGTCAGTAAAGTGGATGACGCCAAGGAGCTATTGCGCAGGGGAATCAACAAGCTTTGGGTATATGAGCGAGGTAGCTTTGGCTATCTTGCCGTTCGTCGGTAGTGATCCGAATCTTAGCTACCCGGCTTATGAGGCGTGATTTTCTTTAAATCATCGGGTAGCATATCCGCCTCATAGGTGGGAAAACTTAGTTCTAAAAGCGAAGTTACCGGGACTTCGAAATGTGTCTTGCCTTCGCTCCGATCGACGAGCACTGCAACCCCTATTGGATCAGCTCCCTGGGATTTAATGATCTCCAGGGTTTCACGAATCCGACCTCCACGGGTAAATACGTCTTCCACCACAAGTATTTTCTCTCCCGAGTTCATCACAAAACCACGTCTTAGAGCGAGAATATCAGCAATCTTTTCCACAAATATAAATCTTTTGCATGCCAACCTTGCGACCTCTTGTCCAATCACCAGTCCACCCATTGCGGGCGATACAACCGTTTCAAATTCTGAAGGAGGTAATTTATTGAGCAATAACTCGGCAAGTCGTTCGACATGGTTCAGGTATTCACAAGCACGAGCACATTGAAAATAATGACCACTGTGGAGTCCCGATCGCAGGATGAAGTGACCGGTCATTAATGCCCCCGTCTCTTTAAAGATACTTAGGATTTCGTCTTGTTTCGGGTCGGTCATATTTCACACTCTGGCATTCTTGGTAGGTAAAAGAAAAAAACATCGGTCCATCGCATTAGAAAACTTCTTCAATACATGCGTAGAGTGTCTCATGATCGGTGGCGACAGGTAAATCAGAGTTCTCACTTCGCATTTTATCGGTGGGCCTGAATAGTATACCATGATCGGCGGCTCGGATCATCGTGAGATCATTGTAAGAGTCACCTGCCGCAATAACGGTAAAATTCAGTTTTTTAAAAGCTTCCACTGCATGGCGTTTTTGATCTTCCTGGCGCAAACGGTATCCTGTAATATCACCGTCTTTACTGACCTCTAAATTATGGCAAAATAAGGTGGGGTGACCGAGCTTACCCATTAATGGTTCGGCAAATTCTTCGAAGGTGTCGGAGAGAATAATGGTTCGCGTTTGGGCCATTAGTTTACTCGTAAATTCAACTGCGCCTGGGAGTGGATCGAGAGTATCAATAATCTTTCTAATGTTGTCTATTTTGATTTTGTTCTTCTCAAGAATATTTAACCGGAATCGCATGAGTTTGTCATAGTCAGGTTCATCACGGGTGGTACGTTTAAGTTCGGGCAAACCTGAAGCTTCGGCAAATGCAATCCAGATTTCCGGTAATAAAACACCTTCGAGGTCTAGGCAGACCATATTCATGGGCTTAGACGATTTGACAGTGAAGACCAAAGTCAAGTGTGAAAAGCCTGAGCATAGGCTCAAGCTCTCGAAGGTTTTACTTACCGCTAACCGCGATTTAAGTACTAACCTATCATGACAGGATAATGATATTTAATTTACGGAATCCTCAAATCACGTATGCGATTCATAATCCGATTGGAAGCTTCGGCATAACGCACCTTGGAGGGGCCTTGGGGATCATATTCAGAAGGCAACATCGGTTTATCATATACGACGTGAAGTCGTCCCTTAATACGAGGTAACTTATGATGGCGACTTAATGCTTCATAACTACCGAAAATACGAGTCGGAACAACGATCGCTTGAGATCGACAAGCCAAGAGACCTATACCTGATTTAGCCGCTTGCAATTTCCCATTGCGAGAACGTGTTCCTTCAGGAAATATTAACATGCCATGCCCTTGACCTAGAATAGAGAGGACCTGCTTAAAAGCGGCAATATCAGATGGACCATCACGATCAACGGGGATTGTGTTAAGACGGGCTAGAAACCAGGCGCCAATCCAAAATCGAAATAGTGTTTTACGTGCAAAATAGTAGATTGATCTGGTGAGGGCAAAACCGACCAGTGGGGGATCGAGAAAACTTGCATGGTTTGTCGCTAGAATAAACGCACCATTTTTAGGGATATTTTCCAGTCCGGTTAGCTTTACTCTGTATAGTCCTCGATATAGCATCCAGGATAAAACTCGGGCCAGTTTATAGATAAAAGTTTCTTTTTCCATAAAGTTATATATTACGACCTTCAATAATCGCGCTTATTTTTTCAATGACCGCATCGAGTGTCAGTCGTGAGGTATCAATTTTTACCGCTCCTTGTGGACACATAAGTGGGGCTGTATGTCGTGTAGAGTCTAATCGGTCACGCTGTTCAATGGAATCTTCATGACCTTCGAGGGTGCGGCGCTCGATACGTGTATTTAGATCTGCAATCAAAAAAAACTTATAGTCGGCATGAGGAAAAATAATTGAACCTATATCTCTTCCTTCCATGATCAATCCATCAAAGTTTTGCTTGCGCGCTACCGAGGCGAGATTGCGTTGATAAGTTAAAAGAAATTTACGTACACCAGGCATGGCGGCGAAGCGGGATACCTGATCATTCACTTTCTGGCTACGCAGATCACTTTCTTTAGGATGATTTGAATTGAGGTAAACGAGCGCCCTTTGATCCAAAATTTTGGTCTCGAATCGTGTTTCTTTGAGGCATCTAAAGACAGTCTTAGGGTCTTTCGAATTTATTCCCTTTGTGATCATGAGATAGGTTACTGCTCGGTAATGCGACCCTGTATCGGCATATAAATAATTTAAACGTTTGGCTATTGCTCTGGCGGTTGAAGATTTTCCAGATGCTGCGCCTCCGTCGATCGCGATCCGAGTAAATTTTTTTCTGGGCATAATAAATAGGGAGTAGACTCTATCCCCACGTAGCGTCTTATTGCAAAGAATCTATACGTAATTTTTTAAGAACATCGAAAAAGTGAGGAAATGTTTTTGCACAACAATAAGGATCTTTTATGCGTAGCCATGATTTCCCGGATCCGAGCAAATTTGCGCATCCGAGAATAGCGAAGCTCATGGCGATGCGATGGTCTTTGTAGGTTTCGATCGTCACTCCCTTTCGTGCTTTTTCAATTAAGGAATTACGATTGGGATGTATTTCCAATGCATCGTCTTCATCGATTACTTTCTGGCCTAACTTACGCAGTTCGGTTGCCATTGCAGCTATGCGATCTGTCTCTTGATGACGAGTATGCTCAATGCCGGTAATACGGGTTTTACCTTCCAGAAGTGGTGCAATAGCCGCAAGGGTAAGGAAGGTATCAGAAAATTCATTAAAATTCTGCTCAATTCCCTTTTTTGAAGAGCCAGGTTGAAAACTTATGTTACCACTCGACGTATGAGATATCAAATTTGCATTCTCCAATGCATCAATAAATCGTGTATCCCCCTGCAGGAATAATTGTGAAATCAATGAACCCTTTGAATTATCATCATAATTAAACCCGTTAATTTTTATTTTGCCCTCTGTGAGCAAGGGCAACACAATGAAATAACTCGCTGCCGTCGTATCCGGTTCGACATCATAATGTCTATTGCTATAATGGTAATTTGCCTGCGCTTTTATTCTCGTTTCCTGGTAATCGTTATCGCTTGATATGCTCTGCCCCCAGTGATTCATCATCCTGTCGGTTAGATAAACATAAGGTCTCCTGACACTGGTAGCTTTGGTTTCAATCGTCGTATCATTAATAGCAAAGGGCGCAACCATAAGAAGTGCAGAGAGGAATTGACTGCTTTCGCTGGCATCAACTTCAATTCGCCCACCTTTTAAACGGTGAGTTTTAAGCTTAAAGGGGAAATGGCCATTTTTACATTCAAATTCAACTTCCACGCCCTGGGATACGAGGGCATTGATTAAATCCTCCATTGGCCTTATTTCCATCTCATCGTCGCTGTCTAAATAATAATTTCCTTTTTCTTTAAGACAGATTAATGCGGTGAGAAATCGTGCTGCCGTCCCTGAATTACCTACATGGAGTCTTGTTTCTCCACAGGGAATGTCACCGTTAAGTCCGACAATATTAATTTCATTTGAATTCTCGTCTGCTGTAATATTAAACCCCAGTTTCCGTAATGCCGTGAGCATGATTAATGTGTCATCACTGAATAACGCATTGCGAAGCGTTACTGCGCCATCACTGAGAGCAGCTAAAATAAGAGCGCGGTTAGTAATACTCTTAGAACCGGGTAACGTAACCGATCCCGTCGCAGGTCGAGTAAACGGTTCTATAGGTAACTCAATCATAATTGCGATACTGATATGTAATTAGCGTGGGACGCATTATTACAAAGACTTTATTAATTAAATATCAGTGGGACTTCAGCCGATCAATTTTTATTCTTTATTATCAGAATTGCCATTGGAGAGACGAAGTCGGTCGCGATATTTCTTACCCCTCTCAAGTAGATTAATGACTTCGAAATACTGATCATTAGCGATGGCAGTTTTCATGACATGCAATTCCTCATCAAAATCATTTATGGCACGTATTATCTCATCGCTGTTTTGCTCGATGATCGATTTCCAGAGATTTGGATCGCCAGAGGCGATGCGGGTGGTATCTCGCAATCCAGTGCCTGCTAAACTATGCCAAGTATGATCCTTAGACGCCAAGTAACTGCACAATATAGAAACAAGAATATGTGGGAGATGACTGATATTAGCTACGATTTCGTCATGTTTTTCCGGTGACACGGTCGCAACTTCCATCTCGAGTTCTTTCCAGAAATTTACGACTTTATCCACCGCTTGAAAATCGGAATCTACGAGAGGCGTGACAAAGCAGGGTTTATGCACAAATAGGTCAGCCCTGGCATGAGCCATCCCTGTTTTTTCAGAACCGGCCATGGGATGAGAGCCAATAAATGTATTACTCGAGGAAATGGTCGCATTGCAAGAACGGCAAATGAGACTTTTCGTGCTCCCGACATCAGTTACAATCGCACCTTTTTTTAGATCACTGGTGATCTTGCTTACGAGAGGGTGTATTGATTCTACTGGACTGCAAACGAGGATGAAATCAGAACCTGCAACTGCTTGCCCAGGGTGTTCAAATACCTTGTCACACCATGGCTGATGAGAACACGCCACGCGGGTTTCAGCGCGCCGCGACCACACGGTAATACGACGTGCCAGTAAATTTTCCTTCGAAGCCATGGCGACCGATGCGCCGATGAGACCGGGAGCTAAAATGGTTATTTGTTCGAACACAATCTTAGTTGAATATTTATTGAATCGCTTGTTATCTTGAAATTAACTTTATTTTTTGTAATTTAAATCAATATCCTACTTTAAGGTATTATTGAATATTATTTTAATTATTTATTTTATCGGGTAAACGATTGAGCAAATACATTATTTCAGAATTTATAATTTATAGAGGAAAATAAAACTGAAGAATTAAACTGTTTAAAGATGAACCGGGTTTCTCCTATTATTTTCTTCAATAATTGATGTCACGGTCGCCTAAGGATGAGGAACAAGAGAGGACTCGCTGGCATCTCCGCATCCTTTATTTCGTGATTTTACTGGGTATGCTTTTACCACTAATTCTTTATATGATAAAATATTAATTTTTATAGAATACTATTCCCGCCGCCTAAGATAAGTTGTAAACCCACAATTGACAAAAAATGTCCCGTTTTATTTTATTAATGGTTCAGATTTACAATTATATCGATGTATAAAACGATCATCATCTTACGCATTTTCTTTTTCCTCTTATGCGTTACTGGAAGTTATCTTATTTGTTACTCCATACCTGACTGGGATGAGCATAGGACACGCGCAGTTTTCATCGGATCAAGCATTGGTGTTTTGGTCATTCTTATTGATATTTTCTTAAAAGGATTTTCTTTTCGCGGTTTGACTGCCCTGACTTTCGGGCTATTTGTCGGTTGGTTATTCGCGATATTCATCTCAAACTCACCTCTCTTCGAAAATGGAGATCCTCAGATACTTTTCTTAGTTCGCCTCGCCCTTTTTGTTATATTGATGTATCTAGGGTCGGTGATTGCCCTGCGTGGTCGCGATGAATTTAATCTGGTCATTCCCTATGTCAGATTCGAGCCACATGGTGTGGATGTGCCGCTTGTTGTATTAGATA
>Ga0315339_1001030_pt1 | contig 27575 bp, 26 predicted proteins | sample ASW17metaG_FD_204514 | JGI IMG/M metagenome (GOLD analysis project Ga0315339, IMG submission 204514) | Ammonia-oxidizing marine archaeal communities from Pacific Ocean, United States - ASW #17 | ecosystem: Environmental > Aquatic > Marine > Oceanic | place: USA: California | collected 2016-12-05 | reverse complement strand
CCGGTGATCGGCAATGTGTTATCGCTCACACATGTACACAACCGCGGTATGGCCTTCGGTTTCTTCAATACCGGGCAGGCCGACTGGGTCCGCTGGGCGTTAGTCGCGGTGGCGATCGCAGCCGTCGCAATCATCTGGTCATATGCTCGACACGAGAGCGCACAACGGTCGGTAGTTCTTGCCTTCGGGGCAATTCTCGGTGGTGCCGTGGGGAACCTGGTCGACCGACTGATCCATGGCTACGTCATCGATTTCGTGCTCCTGCATTGGAACCGACACGAGTTCCCTGCTTTCAACGTCGCCGACTCAGCCATTACCATGGGTGGTATCGCATTGTTCCTGGCGCTCGCCCGGAACAACGAGGAACCCGCAGAACCCGAGCACTCCCCGGGCGATGTCAGTACGCTGGCCGATCAGCCAGCAAGCGACGACGCCTGAGTTCACGAGGTTTCGATGTTCCCGATTCTATTTCGGTTGCCGATCCCCGGGATCGGCCCAATCACCATCCATACCTATGGCGTCCTCCTGGTCGTTGCCTTCCTGGTCGCGGTCATCGTGGCTCGTCGTCTTGCACGTCGGGAGGGAATCGACCCTGATCAGATGGTCGACCTCGGCGTCTACGTCATCCTCGGCGGTCTGGTGGGAGCGAAGCTGCTCTTATTGATCGTCGATCACGACTTCTACGGTCGCCAGTTCAACAGCATCCTCGAAGACGGCGGCGGCCGCGTTGGCCAGACGCTCTCACCGTACCTGGGCGGCGTCGGCGCGTTTCTTGGAACGGTCTCCCGGATGGGGCTGAGCTTGCTGCAAGCGGGAGGTGTGTTCTACGGGGGCATGATCGCCGGCCTCGTAGTCGGAGTCTGGTATATGCGCCGCTACGCGGTGCCGATGTGGAAAGCGATGGATGTCGCAGCGCCAGCAATCGCCGTGGCGCACGCGTTCGGCCGGGTCGGCTGTTTCGCAGCGGGCTGCTGCTACGGCATTCCCACCGATGCGCCCTGGGGCGTGACCTTCGAGAACAGCTACAGTGGCACGCTGGTGGGAGTTCCGCTGAATATCCCACTGCACCCCACCCAGCTGTACTCAGCACTCGGTAATCTGGCGGTCTTCGGGTTGCTCCTGTGGTTCTACAAGCGCAAGAAATTCGACGGGCAGGTGTTCTGGCTGTACGTACTGGGGTACGGCATCTTCCGTTTTGTGCTCGAGTTCTGGCGTGGTGATCCGCGAGGGGCGGTCTTCGGCGGCATGCTCTCTACATCGCAGTTTGTCTCGATTGTGATGGTGACGCTGGCCCTGGGGCTATTGGCGCGCCTGCGCGCCGGGGCGCAGGAACCGGCGGGGAGCGCCACCTGAGCCCATCCGACCTGCCCGCCGAGCCGGCGACAATTCAGCTCGAGGTCGGTGACCAAGAGGCCGGCGAGCGACTCGATCGACTGCTGGCGCGGCGGCTCGCCGAAGTGTCACGTACGCGTGCGCGCCGACTGATCGAGGCCGGTGCAGTGCGGATCGGACAAGAGTCGGCGCGCAAGGCATCCAGCACGGTTGACTCGGGACAGACCATTCACGTCGTCCTGACACCGCGAACGCCCGATTGGGACATCACGCCGGAGAACATCCCGCTCGACGTTCTGTACGAGGATGCGGCGCTGGCGGTAATCAACAAGCGGGCCGGTATGGTGATGCACCCGGCTCCTGGCCACGCCACCGGCACACTGGTCCACGCGCTGCTGCACCGTTACGGACAACGCCTTTCCGGACTGACCGACACAGCGCGGCCGGGCATCGTCCATCGGCTGGATCGCGGGACCAGCGGGGTGCTCGTCGTCGCGCTGACCGACGTGGCGCATCAGAGGATCGCCGACCAGTTCGCCAATCGCACAGTAAGCAAAGAGTACCTGGGCCTGGTGTTTGGTCGCCCGAAGGCGCGCCACGGCACGATCGACGCGGCGCTGGGACGCGACCGATCCGAGCGCAAGAAGATCTCGGCCAACACCAACCACGGGCGTGAAGCCCTCACCCGTTGGAGCGTCGAGGAGGATTTCCCCGGACCCGGAGTTACGCTGTTGCGCGCCTTCCCCCGCACCGGCCGTACGCACCAGGTGCGTGCTCACCTGGCGCACATCCACCACCCGCTGGTGGGCGATACACTGTACGCTGGGAAGCAGTGGAAGGGCATCCAGGAAGTCAGCGCCCGCCAGGCGATGGCGCGCTTCGACCGGCCCGCGCTTCACGCTCACCGGATCGCCTTCGAACACCCTGACGACGGCCGGAACATGGAGTTCGAGGTGGCACCGCCCGCCGACATGAACGCCCTATTCGCTACCCTCAGGGGGGGCCGCCGGGCCTGACCGAGGATCGACGCGCGCCGCGGGCCGATGCACCGGACAGGCTCGGGGCTCGCCATCGCCGTGGTACCATCCAGCGCTTTCGCGCAGTCTTCGCGCCGACCGGTCTTCGTCGGCCCGCACGGCCCCCCCTGATCCCGCTGCGTGCCTGTCGGCGGCGCTACCCTGGACTAGGGAGCATGGGTAGGCATGGCCAAGTTCGCGAGCAAGGATCTTCGGAACATCGGCGTCATCGGCCACGATGACGCAGGCAAGACGACCCTGGTATCGGCATGCCTGTACACGACCGGAGCTGTAAGCCGGCTCGGGCGCGTCGAGGATGGGCATACGACCACCGACTTCGATGAGGAGGAGATCGATCGCCAGATCTCCATCCAGGTCGGCCTCGCCCACGCGCCGTGGCGTGGGTCACAGGTGACGTTCGTAGACACCCCCGGATACGCCGTATTTCGGGCCGAGACCAAAGGCGCGATGCGGGTAGTGGACGGAGCGCTGGTCACCGTCGACGCGCTGTCGGGTGCCCAGGTCATGACCGAGAAAGTATGGGAGTACATGCGCGATCTCAGGGTCCCGGGTGTCATCGTCGTCAACCGCCTCGATCGCGAGAACAGCTCCTTCGAGCGCGCCGTCGAATCGTGCGTCGACTCCTTCGGGCGCGAAGTCGTCGCCTTGCAGCTGCCGATCGGCGCGGCCGACCAGTTCACCGGCATAGTCGATCTGCTAGAAATGAACGCCTACACCTATGCTGTCGACGGCAACGGCAAGGGCACCGCATGCGACATACCGGACGATATGAAGGAAACCGCCGAGGCGGCGCACGAGGCACTCGTGGAAATGGTCGCCGAGAGCAACGAAGAGCTCCTGGAGATCTACTTCGAGGAGGGCGGCCTCACCGGTGACCAGCTAGCCACCGGAGTACGTGACGCGGTCCTCGAGATGCGATTGTTCCCCGTCCTGTGCATGTCGGCAGCGCACAACATTGGCACCGATCGGATACTCGACGCTTGCCTGAACATGCTTCCGTCACCGACAGATCGCCGGCAATTGCTAGCCCGCGAAGACGGCGAGGACGTGTGGATTGATGCCGACGCTGACGCACCTTTTGCCGGGCTGGTCTTCAAGACCGTCTCCGACGCATTCGCCGGCCGCATCAACTACATGAAGACCTTCACCGGCTGCGCCAAGGCCGATGCCACCGTGGTGAACGTCCGCACCGGATCGAATGAGCGGCTATCCAACATGTCGTCGGTACAGGGCAAGCAGCTCCAACCGCTCGATGAGGCGGTGCCCGGACAGATCTTCGCGGTCACCAAGCTCAAGGACACTGGCACATCCGACACCTTGCGTGCCAAGGCCAGCGAGGCGGTGATCGAGCATGTCGCCTTCCCGAAGGCGGCGATCTCCTTCGCCCTCGAGCCCGAGAGCAAGGGCGACGAGGCGAAGATCAGCAACGCTATTGCGCGACTCAAGGATGAGGACCCGACGCTTGGCGTGGAACGTGACCCGCAAACTCACGAGCTGCTGCTATCGGGCGTCGGGCAGCTGCACGTCGAAGTGACCCTGGCAAAGATGAAGCGCCGCTATGGGGTGAACGCGCGGCTACATCCACCGAAGGTGCCCTATCGCGAGACCATCCGCGGCACCGCCGAGGCTGAAGGTCGCCACAAGAAACAGTCCGGCGGCCGCGGACAGTTTGGCGTCGCCAAGATCACCGTCGCGCCGCTTCCGGCGGGGAGTGGCTTTCAGTTCGAGGACAAGATCTTCGGCGGTTCGATCTCGCAGTCGTATCGTCCGGCGGTCGAGAAGGGCGTCATCGAAGCGTCTGCTCGGGGCGTTCTGGCCGGATACCCGATGGTCGACTTCAAGGTTCAACTGACCGATGGCAAGGAGCACGCCGTCGACTCGTCGGAAATGGCGTTCAAGATCGCCGGCTCGATGGCCTTCAAGGAAGCCCTGCCGCGGGCACGGCCGGTGCTGCTCGAGCCCATCATGAAGCTCGAGATCAACGTACCGGACGACGCCATGGGCGACGTGATGGGCGACCTGAATTCCCGCCGCGGGCGTGTGCAGGGCATGGACCCGCGCAAGAACCGACAGATCATCCACGCCGAAGCGCCGCTGGCAGAGCTACTCAGCTACGCCGTGGAGCTCAACTCGCTAACTGGCGGACGGGGTACTTACACGATGGAGTTCTCTCGCTACGACGACGTGCCACCGAACGTCGCGCAGAAAGTGATCGAAGCGAGCAAGCGAGCCGCGGATGCGGCCGGCTAGGTGCCGTGCGCAGCGTAGGGTGGTGGCCGCCCTGCGACTAGGCTGCGCCACGGCGGCGGTGATCGCATTGCTGTCTCCGGCCTCCGTCGTTACCGCACAGCTGGTGGGCGATCGCGCTGAATCCACGGCGATGGTTGCCACCAGCCCGGTGGCGCGCGGCAGCACCCTGAAGGCGGCGGTGGAGATTCGCGTCGCCGAGGGGTTCCATGTCAACGCCAACCCGGCGTCGGAGGACTTTCTGATCGCCACCGAAGTAAGTCTGGCGGAGACAGACGGCTTCGTGATCAACGAGGTCTTCTATCCGCCCGCCCACGAGCTGACGTTCGGTTTCTGGGACGGTCCGTTACGCGTGTGGGAGGGGTCCATCGTAGCCGGCGTCGTGCTCGAGGTCGCCGATACAGCGGCGATCGGGTTCCGCGACCTGGAGTTCCTCGTTCTCTATCAGGCCTGCAATGACGAAGCCTGTTTCGCGCCCGTCAAGACCACCTACGTGGTGGCCGTCGACGTGGTTGAAAAAGGCTCTGCGACGCGTGCGCTGGAATCGCCGATGCTGAGTCGCGCCCGGTTCGAGCGACAGTAGGTAACGGCTCCACTGTCGACGGACGACTACTTCGTCCGAGACGTTGCCTCGAACGGTCGCTGCCCACGCGGAACATGGGTGCGAAACACGTAGTCCCACAACGGCGAGCTCACACCGTACCAGCGTTCCTCGGCCGAGAAGTGGTGCTGCAGATGGCGCTTGCGCAACCCCACGCCGATGCGGTTTTTCGGCTTCAGGAAATGGGTGTAGAAATGGATGTAGTCGTAGCAGAGGTAACCAATCGTGAAGCCACCCCAGAACGGGAACAGGGTCGGGGTGCCGAGTATCCAGTAGCCGACGCTCATCAGGATCAGGTATAGCGGTACCGCCATCATCGGCGGAGCCAGCAACCGGTCCCACTCCTGCACATCGTGGTGCAGCTGGTGCAGCGGGTAGAAGAACTTCTTGAGCGTCGGGTGGCGAGGCTCCCAGTGAAAGATCCAGCGATGCAGACAGTACTCCGCAAGTGTCCATGCGAAAGCGCCAAAGATCGACAGGGCAACGACGGTCCCGACCGACAGACCACGCAGGTACCCCAGGTAGATGAGGGCAACGGCGACCGGCCCCCAAATAGCGATCGGTAGCGCTGGATGCACGCGCGTCAACGACTCGAGAAACTCGTTCTGATAGAGCCGGACTTCGCGTTCCCGAGTCACCCGAGCTTTCTTTACCACCGTCAATGCCTCATCGGTTGCCGCATTCCGTCGTGCGACTCATCTCAATCGTCCAGTGTAAAACGTAAGGCGTGAAGACGACCAGCTTTTCAGACCCTAACCCGCACCGCCGACCCCTCGACGACAACCTCGAACGTCCGCAGCCGGTCGCCCGGAGAGTTGAGGCACTCACCGCTAGTCACGTCGAAGCGCCAGCCGTGCCAGGGGCAGGCGACCGTGGTGCCGTCGAGATCGCCGTCGCCCACCGGGCCGCCGCGGTGACAACAGGTGTTCTCTAGCGCGTAGAACGCTCCGCCGACATTAAACAGGGCGATCTCACGCTCGCCGATCTCAACCGTCTTGCCGGCGCCCTCGACGAGGTCGGCGACGCTAACCACCGTCTTCAACTCACTCAAGCCTTGAGCCTCCGAAGCCGCTCGATCACTGGCGCACCACACTTGCCAACACCCGGAGTGACACGTAGAGCGGTATTCTGGCACGCTCTCTGATCGTGGGCAAAGAACTCGATACCGACAGCAGCAGCGCTCCCGACCGCGTCGAGGCCGACGGCGGGTCTTTCACCGACGCCGTACAGCGGATGTTCGACGGGCTCGCGCCCCGCTACGACACTTTCAACCGCTGGGCCAGCCTCGGACTGGACAGCGGTTGGAGGCAAGCTGCCATCCGCCAGCTCGGAGTACCGGTTGGTGGCGCCGTGCTCGACATCGCCACCGGCACCGGCGACCTCGCACTGGCCTCGGCGAGCGCCGGGCATCGCGCCGTGGGTGTCGATTTCGCGCGCGAGATGATCAACGCTGCCCAAGTCAAGCAATCACCTGATGATCCGCCGGTGCCGTTTCACGTCGCCAGCGCCGAGGCTCTCCCCTACGACGAAGCCAGCTTCGACGGAGCCCTCTCTGCCTTCGCGATGCGCAACGTCCGTCCCATCCTGCGTCCCGTGCTCACCGAGGCACTCCGCGTACTGAAACCCGGCGGCCGCCTGGTGATCCTCGAGTTCTGCGAACCGCCCCTTGCTCCGGTTCGCTGGGGTCACCGCCTCTACACACGAGCCATCGTTCCCGCCGTTGGACGCTGGCTAACCGGCTCCTCCGCGCCGTTCGACTATCTGAACCGCAGTATCGACGCCTGGGAGTCGCCGGAGTCCTTCGCCGGCATCCTCACTTCAACCGGCTTCCGCGAAGTAGGCTATCGGCGCCTCACCCTGGGAACAGTTGCGCTCCACTGGGGCACCAAGCTGCGCAGCTAGCAGGCCGTGGTAAAAGTGTGGCGCCGATCTCTCAGGCCGAGAAGGAATGCCCGCAGCCGCAGGTCCCGGTAGCATTCGGATTCTTCACCGAGAACCCGCTGCCCATCAGCGTCTCCGTGTGATCGACGTGACATCCCTCCAGGTACGGAAGGCTGAAGCAGTCGAGCAACACCTCGATGTCGCCCTGCGGAATCACCAGATCGCCATCCTTGTGCTCGTCGAACGAGAACCCGTATTCGAACCCGGAACAGCCGCCACCCTGAACGAAAATGCGGAGCATCTTGCCCTGGGCGTCGGGCTTCGTCTCCAGGAACTCACGTACCTTGGCGATAGCCGCCTCGGTGAACATGAGCGGTGCTTTCGAGCCCGACGGCGGGACCGAGCTTTCAGGCTGCTCGCTGGCTGTGGGTTCCATAGGGGCTCCGTGACGGCTCATAGCGGACCAAGCGTGGATCTGACTTTCAGGATAGACGTGTCCTGGCATGCTAACAAGACTCAATCGCATCAATGGGAAGCGCCAGGCCGGGATCGGCGACCGGCAGACACGTACTGTTCGCTGCGTCGGCCTTCGGCCGGGAGCCGGGCGCATCAGTCCTGCGTTGCGAGCCCTGCCAGCCGCACCCGCGCGCGCAATGCAAGCCGCGGCCCGTCATTGTGAAAGAGCCTCGCATCGGCGTTGGCCGCCGCCCGGGTCAAGGCTTGGCGAGCCGTCTGCAGGTCGTTGCTCGTGGCCGACAACAGGGCCACCGCAAGCCAATAGTCCACCGTGCCGGCACCGAACGGCGCGCTGGGCGCACGCACCTGGCGCAACAGCTCCACTGCGGCGGCCGAGCGACCGTGTTCCAGCAGCAAGTGCGCCATCTGCATCTGCAGCACCCAAAGAGGTGTCGCGGTGTCGGTGGATTCCAATGCCGCTCGGGCGGTCGCCCAGACCGCTACTGCCCGAACCGCATCCAGCCCCGTCAGCACCATCGGACTTGACCCCAAGGTCACACCCGTAATTCCCACCGAGTCGCCGCGCTCGTAACCGATAGCGAGCCTGGAGAACGGTCCTGCGTCCATCACCAGCGCTTCCACATCGGCGGCATTGGCCACCGGTTGGCCGTCGATCGTCAGAACGCGGTCGCCGACGCTCAGGCCAGCGCCAGCGGCAGGCCCATCTGGGGTAAGCGACGCGACGATCCCGTTGCCCTCGAAGCCACCGTCGATGATCAAGGCTCCCAGCCACGCACGATCCTCGGCAAGCGGCGCGTCGAGCTCGTCTACCCACGCCGCGAGCGCCTCGCGATCACCGCGAGGCAACCGGACCACGCCGTGCGGCAGCCCCGACCCGGCGGCCCACAGACGCAGCACTACTTCCGTAGCCGGCGTCGACTCGAGCTCGACGGTAACGAACACGCTGGCCGGGATCTCCTGCTCCAAGCCACGCTGAACAGCAGCGGCCAACGTGCCATCCGTCTGGAACTCGAGATCCCTGATGCGGTCGCGGCGATCCATCCGGTACCAGCCGCCCATGTTGCCAAGTTCCCTGACGAGGTCACCGAGTACCTCGTCGCGGTCTAGCTGATCACCGCCTCGAGCACCGAGTACAGCAATCCCCGGCAACAAGCGCACGTCCACGCTACGGGTGGTGCTGTCCTCCAGCCGAAACGGCAATTCGAACACACCCGCGCCCGGCATCGACACCATTACTCGGTGATCGCCGACCGGCAGTTCCAGGCGAGCCTGACCACTGACTCCCTCCTGCCGCATCGGCTCTGTTAGCTCACCGTCAACGTACAGGTTGGCGGCCGGCGGCAAACCGCGCAGCATCAGTATTCCCAGCGCCGGGTCGAGATGCAGAACACCGAGATCGTAATCGCTCAGATCCGGCACCTCGAGCCGTTGCCGGAAGGTGCGGTGGTCGTCCGACGCAACCTCAATGTCGTACCAGCCAGGCAGCAAGGCATCGACCGTCAGCGGCAATGACGCAGTTGCTGACGGCTCGACTATCGAGGGTTGCGTTGTCCCGATGACGTTGCCATTGAGGCTCAGGACGGCGCCCGGCGGATCTGTTGCCAAGCGCAGCGTGGCACTCGATCGCTCCAACGACAGCCCGACACCCTCAGTGCGGTTGTTGCGCACGCTGACCTCTTCGCGCCGGCTTGCGTATCCGGCACGGCGGCCCTCGACGACATGGTCGCCGGCCAGAACCGGCAGGATGTCCGGAACATCGCCAAGCAAGCGACCATCGAGCAACACCTGCAAGTCCGGTGGGAAGCGCCCGATGCGCAAAAACCCGACCTGGCGCTCGCGCCGTCGGCGAAAGCGAGAGGCGAAATCAGCGGAAACGGACTCGGGGTCTACTTCGTACGAGGGCGCGAGCTCAATCACCCGGTCGAGATCATCATCGACTTCGCCCCGGCGGCCGACCTCCCAGAGCGCCTCTGCCCTTGACATCAGCCCCCGTCGCAACAGCAACAGCATGGGCTCTGATGATGCCGCGCTCACAGCGTCGAATTGCCCGATCATCCGATCGAGCAAACCGATTGCGCCTTCGTAGTCACCGGCGCGAACCGTTGTCTCGGCACGCGCGTAAAGGATCCGCAGCTGCTCGACCGGGGCCTGGGCTATCGCCAAAGGAGGATTCGCCACCGCTATCACCAACGACGACAACGCTGCGACAAGCAATCCGCGCCGGATAATGCCGGCCAGCGCCTCGAATCGGCTCACCGGATCACGTAGACGGTGGCGGCCCCACGATCAGCGACATACACGCGTCCGATTCCGTCAACGCCGATATCCCTGGGGCTGCGCATCTGCACGGCGCTCGGAAAGTCCGGCCCCAGCCGGCTGAGAGGATTGCCGTCGGCGTCGAACACGTCGATCAGCTTCTCATCCCGATCGAGCACGTAGATGTTGCCAAGGCCGTCGACCTCGATCGCCTCCGGACGCCGCCAATTTCCCTCAACGACGACCACGTCTCGCCGACCGTCAGTGTCGAAGCGAATTACCCGGTCCAAGCGACGCTCGAGCACCAGTAACCGACCGAGCCCGTCAACGACGAGGTCGACCGGCTCCTCATCGCGACCAGTGATCTGCCGTTCGAATCCGCTCTCGGGGGCGAATCGCAACACCCGGCGGGGATCCGCGTCCAACAGGTACCAGTAACCGTCGGGTGTCCGCGCGCCACTCTGCAGATCCTCCAACGGCACCCGCCGATCACCCTCGCTGCCGACGAACCGCAGTTGTGATCCGCCGAGCGCGATAACACCCGCCTTGCGCGTTGGCAGATACGGCAGTCCGTCGAACCCCCACCATGGGCGGCGATGGTCGTCATGGGGAAGCCGGTTCACGCGTGACGAATCGGGCCCGATCAGCAGCACCGCCGGTATGCCCTCGTCGACGACCAGCAGATGACCGTCGCTGCTGGCTGCGAGCGCCCAAGGGCGGCGGAGCTCGTGACCAGGCGTGGGAACCACGCCGGCGGCGGTCCAGTAGGGCAGGCCGCGACGAGGCTGCAGCCGGAACCTCTGAATCAAACCCAAGCGCGCCCGCGCGTCGGTCGCGGCACCGGCATCGCCGTCCGGCTGCCCGGCCTCGGTGGCGCTGATCACCCGTTGCAACAAATCGGCGGCCGAAACCCAGTCTCCGTCGACCAACGCCACACCCGCCAATCCGAGACGAGCTCGTGACGTCCAGGCCGACGGTGGCTCTTGCTCGAGCACGCCCACATACTCGCCGCCGGCCAATGCGTACGCGCCTGACCGCCAACGCAGATCTCCGAGGCGAACCCGGGCAGCAGCGCGCCACGACACGGTCGGCGCCACCGGAGCTCCGAACTCGGCAACGATCCGTTCGTAGCCCACGCGTGCCTCCTGCAACCGTCCCAATCGCAAGAACCCCTCGGCCTCGGCGAAGAGATTCGCCGCTGCTTCGGCTGCCCCTTCCTGCTGCGCCGAGGCGTCGGCAACCTGCCCGACAGAGCCCCCAAGAGCCAGCAGCAACACGGCGCTACGGATCAGTCTTCCGCGCATACCACCACCACAACGGTGATGTTGTCTCGACCGTCGTGTTCGCAGGCGCGGTTCGCCAGCACTTCTGCCGCCACCTTCGCGTCGCTGTTCTCCTTCACGATGCGCGCCAGATCGGCGGCAGGCGTCGAGGGCACGAGGCCGTCTGAGGCCAACACGTAGATATCTCCCGGAGTGATCTCGCCCTCGGCGAGATCGACTTCGATTTCCTCATGAAACCCCAGGCACCGGCTGAGCACGTGGCGCATGGGGTGAGTCTCGGCATCCGCCTCGCTGAGCACCCATCGCGCACCTGCTGGCCCACGACGGTGTGATCCTGGGTGATCTGCTCGATCACCTCATCGCGAATGCGCCAAGCACGGCTATCACCGACATGACCGAGCAGCAGGTGATCGCCGACGACGACGATCGCTGTGGGAGTGGTCCCCATCCCCTTGCGCTCGGGCGAGTTGCGGGCCTCCGTCAGGATGCCGTGGTTGGCTCTGTCGAAGGCGTCGAGGAGCAGATCGAGGTCGGGTGAATCGCCATTGTCGCGCGCCTCTTGCAGGGTGTGCTCGAGCACCTCCACTGCCATGTTGCTGGCGTGCTCGCCGGCTTGATGCCCGCCAAGACCGTCGGCCACCACGAAGAGACCGAGCTCCTCTTCGGCCCGACAGGCGTCTTCGTTGTGCGGCCGCACGGTGCCGACTAGCGACATTGCTCCTGCGTGAATCTTCAGCGGCGTTCTCCGTTCATGCCGGGCGGGTGGGACACCCGCTTGCACCGGCCAGAGAATCTTCGTTCGGCGGTATCAAACTGTCAATAACCGATCGTCGACGGCGCGAAGCGATGCGACCGACCTGTTATCCTAGCCGGCGCCCCATGATGCTGGATCGATAGGAGGTAATAATGACAGCCGCTACCGACGCGGCCACGCCGCCTGAGGAAGGGGCTCCCGAGGCCGCAGAGGCTGAGCCCGAATCGACTGCCGAGGCGAAAGCTGCTGACCCCGGCAAAGACGCAAGCCCGACTAAGCCGGCAACGAAAGCCTCTGCTGAGGATAAGCCCGAAGACCCGCCGCCGCCTCCTCCCCCCCCCGATCCGGCCACCTGCAAGGGCATCGTCATCGGGCAGGCGGCGTTCGAAGAGTGCGTGCTAGCAGGTGAGTTCGACGATTCCGGCTTCCTTTTCTACCTGGAGCCGGCCGGCGTTCTCAACGCCAACCTGCTGTGCACGCGCGCCTATCCTGCCGAGACTGTGCGCGGCGGGATACTGATGACCAAGGCAGCCCGCGACGCCAAGAAGGTCTTCTTCGACGACGGCCTGAACCCGGACGAGTACGAGCTCGCGTTTCCCAAGGAGTTCGGCTACGTAAAGTCGCTGCAGCACTACATTCCGGAGTCGCGCGAGCACGCCAAGTATCCCTGGTCGAAGAAATACTGACGCGGCCTCGAGAAAGCGGCGCAGCAGCTCGATTCGGCGCCCGAGAAAGTTGACGAAAACGTCAGGTTTTAGTATATTCTGAGCCTAGACGCGCGACTCCGCTCGCTTCATCGAGCATGCGCGCAAGAAGCTGCGCCACTTCTGGGTCGGCTTCCCTACTCTCGGAGTCATTCCGTGAAGATCACCGCGCTTGAGGAATACGGGTTGCGCTGCATGTTGCAGCTAGCGCTGCACGACCCCAGACAGCCGATGACGGTGCAACAGGTGGCGGTGAACGAGGGCCTCACTCCCGAGTACGCTGGCAAGCTGCTCAACCTCTTGCGCCAGCAGGGCTTGGTGGACAGCGTTCGCGGCCGCAACGGCGGCTTCGTGCTCACCCGCACAGCCAGCGACATCAACCTCGCGCAGATCGTGTCGGCCCTGTCTAACCAGCTGTTCGACGCTGAATATTGCGAACGTCACAGCGGCGCCGGGGAGGTCTGCGTGCACGAGACCGCCTGCGCGCTACGGCCGGTCTGGTCAACGCTGTCCGAGCACGTAAATCAGCTGCTCGAGAGCATCACGCTGGCGGATCTAATGCGCTCCGAGCACGAGATGTGTCGCGAGCTGCAGCCCACGAGTGAGGCCACGCCAGGCCCCACGAGCGAACCGAAGCTTCCAGCCGCCCCCACACTCCACCAAGTGCGGTCGTCCGAATCCCGCTGATTCCCAGACGAGTATTGATCACAGGAGCACCGTTTTGATGAGCGAGCAGACGCCGCTATTCGAGGCCAAAGGCCTGCGAGTGGCGATTGAAGGCAAGGAGATCCTGCGCGGTCTTGACCTCAAGATCCAACGCGGTGAGGTCCACGCGCTGATGGGCCGCAACGGCTCTGGCAAAAGCACCCTTGCCTACGTCACCATGGGGCATCCGCATTACGAGGTGCTCGACGGCCAGATCCTCTACAATGGCCAAGATGTTACGGAGCTCGACACCGACGAGCGGGCGCGACAGGGTATGTTCCTGGCGTTCCAGTACCCGATGGCCATCTCGGGTGTGACGGTATCGAAGTTCATGCACTCCTCGCTCAAGGCACGCGATGAGAAACTGGCGATCCGCGACTTTCGCGCCAAGCTCACCGCCGCCATGGAGCTGCTCGGCGTCGACAAGTCGTTCACCGGTCGTTACGTAAACGAGGGGTTCTCGGGCGGCGAGAAGAAGCGCCTCGAGATCTTGCAGATGTTCATGCTGGAACCAGACTTCTGCATCCTCGACGAGACCGACTCCGGGCTCGATATCGACGCGCTCAAGACCGTGGCAGAGGGGGTCAACGCGACGCGCTCAGCACAGCGCTCCCACCTGATCATCACCCACTATCAGCGCGTGCTCAACTACATCTCTCCCGACGTGGTGCACGTGATGATGGACGGTAAAATCGTTCGCACAGGCGGGCCGGAGCTAGCGCACGCCCTTGAAGAGAATGGTTACGAGTGGCTCGAGGACGAGCTACTTCAGCCACTTGAGACCTGAGGACAATCAACCAATGTCAACGCGATCAGAAGATCTGAACATCAACGACGAATACAAGTACGGCTTCCACGACCCTGAGGTCTCGGTCTTCAAGGCTGAGCGTGGCATCAACGCCGATGTCGTGCGCTCGATCTCGGCGATGAAGAAAGAGCCCCAGTGGATGACCGATTTCCGGCTGCGCTCCTTGGAGGTCTTCGAGTCCAAGCCGATGCCGAGCTGGGGCAACGAGGAATTGCTCAACTCGATCAATTTCGACGAGATCTACTACTACCTGAAACCAACCGAAGAGCGGGGCGAAAACTGGGACGACGTGCCCGAGTACATCAAGAACACGTTCGAGAAGCTCGGTATTCCGGAGGCCGAGCGCAAGTTTCTCGCCGGCGTGTCGGCACAGTACGAGTCTGAGGTGGTGTACCACTCGCTGCAGAAGGAGATCGAAGACCAAGGCGTGATCTTCACCGACATGGACACCGGCCTGCGCGAGCATGAAGAGCTGGTGAAGAAGTACTTCGCCACCATGATTCCTCCGGAGGACAACAAGTTCGCGGCGCTCAACTCATCGGTGTGGTCAGGCGGGTCGTTCGTCTACATACCGCCGGGGGTGGAGGTGACGATCCCGCTGCAGGCCTACTTCCGCATCAACTCGGAGAACATGGGCCAGTTCGAGCGCACGCTGATCATCGCTGACGAGGGCTCGCGCGTGCACTACATCGAGGGCTGCACGGCGCCGACTTATGTGGCCCATTCGCTGCACTCGGCGGTGGTCGAGCTGGTGGCGCTACCAGGCTCACACCTGCGCTACACGACCATCCAGAACTGGTCGAAGAACGTCTTCAACCTGGTGACCAAGCGCGCCGTGGCGCACGAGAATGCCACCGTAGAGTGGGTCGATGGCAACCTCGGCTCCAAGCTCACAATGAAGTTCCCGTGCGTCTACTTGGTGGGTGAGGGCGCCCACGGCGAGATCCTCTCGGTGGCCTTCTCCAACGAGGGTCAGCATCAGGACGCCGGCGCCAAGATCTATCACGTGGCCCCGCGGACGACCTCGCGCATCACTTCGAAGTCGATTTCCAAGGGCGGAGGCCGTTCCTCGTACCGCGGCATGGTGAAGGTTTACCCGGGCGCCGTCGGCTCGAAGGTGCATGTCGAGTGCGACGCGCTGCTGATGGATGCTGAGTCGCGCTCCGACACCTACCCGACGATGGAGATCGCCGAGGAGCAGGTGCAGGTGGAGCACGAGGCACGCGTGTCGAAGGTCGGCGACGAGCAGCTCTTCTATCTGATGAGCCGTGGCCTCACCGAGGAGGAAGCCCTCGTCATGGTGGTCAATGGATTCATCGAGCCGTTCGTGAAGGAGCTGCCGATGGAGTACGCCGTCGAGCTCAACCGGCTCATCCAGCTCGAGATGGAAGGATCGGTCGGCTAGCTGCCTGCTGCGAGACGACGCGCGCTGAAGCGACGCCGGTACAGGACGACCCTGCCTCGTCAACGACCGCCAAGCTGACGCCCGCCACTACGACGAAACTCCGGACGACCCTAAGAGACGACAACGATGGAAGCGACCGTTCAGTCCTCCGTAAGCTCCGACACCGTTCGCGCGATCGCCCAGGCAACCGACGAGCCCGAGTGGCTGGCGCAGTGGCGCCATGAGGCTTGGGATACGTATTCCGCGACCCCCCTGCCCGATCGCGTTGTCCACCTGTGGCGCTACTCCGAGCCCGAGAAGTTCCTACCCGACCGCATCACCCCGCTGGTGGCCAACGGCACGGCTCCGCGGACCGATGCTCCCGACGACCTGCCCGGTGATCCGGCCGCCGTAGCCGTCGTCGAAGACGCGGTGCTGCAGTCGTGCTGGATCGATCCGGCGTGGCGCGACGCCGGTGTCGTGCTCATGGACCTGGGCACGGCGGCGCGTCAGCACGAAGACCTCGTCCGCGCCCATCTCGGCACTGCTGCCGGCGCTGAATCGGGCAAGTTCGAGGCACTCAACGCGGCCCTGTTCTCCGGTGGCCTCTTCCTCTACGTGCCGCGCAATCTCAAGGTCGACAAGCCCATCCATCTGTTTCAGCGTGCCAGCGCCGATCTGGCCGGCTTGTTCGCACGGCTGCTGGTGGTGATCGACGAGGGCGCCGAGGTGACGCTGTTCGACGAGTACAGCAACGGTGGTGACCATCCGCGCGTGCTGGCGAACGCCGTCGTCGAAGGCGCGCTGCTGCCCAACTCGCGGCTCTCCTACTTCAACGTGCAGCGCTGGGGCAATCGTACCAAGAGTCATGCGCGACAGCGGTTCCTGGTGCAGCGCGATGCCTCGGTAACCACCGTCAACATCGGCCTCGGCGGCCAGTACAGCAAGGCCAACCTGGGGAACGTGCAACAGGGCGGCAACGCCCAGGCCGAGATGATCGGCGTGATCTTCGGTGCCAATCAGCAGCACTTCGACAACCACACCGAACATATACACGAGGCCGGCAACAGCTTCTCCGACATGGATTTCAAGGTGGTACTCGAGGACCACGCGCGCTCCGTGTATACCGGGCTAATTCGCATCGACCTGGAGGCGCCCCACAGCGAGGCCTACCAGGAAAACCGCAACTTGATGCTCGATCCGACCTGTCGTGCCGAATCGATTCCGGAGCTCGAGATCCTCAACGAGGAGGTGCGCTGCACACATGGCGCCACCGTCGGCCCGATCGACGAGGAACAGATTTATTACCTGCGCACCCGCGGGCTGCGCGAGTCGGAGGCCGAGCGGCTGGTCGTGGAGGGTTTCTTCGGGCCGGCCATGGACCGCATCGAGGACGCCGGCCTCCGCAACCGATTGTGGAGCTACATCGACGCGAAGCTTGAAGGCAGGAGCTGACGATGAGCACAACGACAGAGCGCTGGGTCGAGGTAGCAACATCGGACGCCATTCCCGAGGGCGAGGCGTGTACGTTCACGGTGGCCGGCGTGCGAGTTGCAGTGGCCCGCGCCGAGGGTGAGCTGTTCGCTGTCCAAGACTTGTGCACTCACGACGACGGACCGCTCGGCGAGGGGCGGCTCCAGGGGCACGCAATCCAGTGCCCGCGTCACGGGGCCCAGTTCGACATCCGCACCGGTGCGGTGCTGTCGATGCCGGCGAGCGTGCCTATCGCCACTTTCCCGGTGCAGGAACAGGACGGCAAGGTACTGGTGAGCGTGCCGGAAGTTGCCGGCGCCGCTGCCGATGCCGGCGACGACTGGTAGACGAGGGCGAGACGTGGCGACTTCAACAGCGCAGGCCACCGAGTCACAGTCGATCGATGTCGCCCGGATACGGGCTGACTTCCCCATCCTAAGCCGGGAGGTAAACGGCAAGCCGCTTGTCTACCTCGACAACTCGGCAACCACGCAACGGCCGGAGGCGGTGATCAAGGCGATCGCCAACTTCTACCGCACCTCCAACGCCAACGTGCATCGCGGCGTGCACACACTGTCGGAAGAGGCGACCGATGCCTATGAGGGCGCGCGCAAGAAGGTCGCGAGCTTTCTCAACGTCGAGACGCCGGACAGCGTCATCTTCACACGCAACACCACCGAATCGATCAACCTCGTAGCGTATTCCTGGGCGCGTCGCCACCTGCGCGACGGCGACGAGATCCTGCTCAGCGTCACCGAGCATCACAGCAATCTGGTGCCCTGGCAGATCCTCTCCAAGGAGATCGGCTGCAAGCTGCGGTTCCTGGATATCGACGACGATGGCCACCTGCGCATCGATCAGCTCGACGGCGTGCTCAACGAGCACACGCGACTGGTGGCGATCAGCCACGTCTCTAACGTCCTGGGCACCATCAACCCGATCCCGACGATCGCCTGCGCGGCACGGTCGGTCGGCGCCAAGATGCTCGTCGACGGCGCCCAGGGCGTGCCACACGGCCCGGTCGACTTCAGCGCTCTGGACTGTGATTTCTACGCATACTCGCCCCACAAGGCGCTGGGCCCGCTCGGTATCGGCGTGCTGCTGGTCGATCGCGATCTGATGGAGGAGATGGATCCGTTCCTCGGCGGCGGCGAGATGATTCGCGACGTAACGCTCGAACGAAGCACCTGGGCAGCGGCGCCGCACAAGTTCGAGGCTGGCACGCCGTCGGTGGCGGACGCGGTGGGGCTGGGCGCCAGCATCGACTACCTCGAGGCGCTCGGCATGCACAACATCCGCCAGCACGAGGTGAGCGTCAACGAGTATCTGCTCGAGCGACTGCTGGAGCTGCCGTGGCTGACCATCTTCGGGCCCAAGGACGCCAGTGATCGCTGCGGTCTGGTGACCTTCAACGACAACCAGATTCACCCGCACGACCTGGGCACCATCCTCGATCAGCACGGCGTGGCGATTCGCGCCGGGCATCACTGCGCCAAGCCGCTCATGCGACGTCTCGGGGTGACCGCCAGCGCGCGTGCCTCGTTCTACATTTACAACGACAGGAGTGAGGTCGACGTGTTGACCAACGCGCTGCTTGCGGCGCGTGAAGTATTCGGCCTCTCCGCCTGACACCGGGCCACCGATGCAAGGACTCGACGATCTATACCGGGAAGTCATTCTCGACCACTATCGGACCCCCCACGGCGCCGCCCAGATCGACGTGCCGTCGGTGCAGGTTGAGGGCTTCAATCCGCTGTGCGGCGATGAGCTGGTGATGAGCCTCGACATCGACGACGGCCGCATCCGCGGCCTGCACATAGAGCCGTCCGGATGCTCGATATCAGTAGCTTCGGCCTCGATGCTGGCGCAGCAACTTCAAGGGAAGACCGTTGACGAGGCGATCGAGCTCAAGGAGACCTTCAAGGCGGTCATGCGCGGTGGGGACTGGCCGGACGGAGTCGACCCGGGCGACCTCGAGGCTCTCGAGGGAGTGAAGAATTTCCCCGTCCGCATCAAGTGTGCGCTACTGGCCTGGATGACACTCGAGCAGGCACTGGCGCAACACGACCCCGAACTCGCCTCACAGGTCGAGGTCGACAAGGACATCGAAGTTCGGGCTCACTAACCGGCCGTATCGAGCTGTGACCTGAAACCAAGCCAACGGAGCACTACATGTCGTTACCGAACAAAGAAGAGGTTTTCGAGGCGCTGAGGCCAATCGTCGATCCCGAGATGAATGTGTCGATCGTCGATCTCGGGCTCATCTATGATGTCGAGCCGGAGGAGGAGGACAGCCGGCTCCGCGTCAAGATGACCCTCACCTCACCGGCGTGCCCGGTCGGCCCACAGATCATGGGAGCGGTGCACACCACCTGTCTGCAGATGGAAGAAGTCGAGGACGTCGATATTCAGCTCGTCTGGACGCCGCCGTGGGATCCTCGGGTGATGGCAACCGAGGACGTCAAGATGATGCTCGGCATCTGGGACTGACCGTCGCTCCCAGGAGATCCCAGCCGTCGAGACGGCGTTCGGGTCGGTCCAAGACCTCGCCTACCGGCTATGCTAATCTGGACTACATACCGTCGCCGTCGCGTACCAATACCTTCCCTGAGACCGCTTCCGTGATTCGTTCCTGCGCCGTCGCCCTGTTTACCATGGCCCTGGCGGCAGCCCCGTCGTATGCGCAGCGCTCACCGGCCCCGGAAGACGTGTTGTACGCACTCCAGGACGTGAGCCTGAGGCTCGACGGCCTGCAGGTGCGCTCGACGCTGGCCACCGTCCTCGGGGGCAGTGCCCTGCTACAGCTCGGCGATGGAACGCTCATCGACGTTCGCCTCGCCGCCGTCGCCGATAGCAGCTGGTCGGTACGGGATATCTCGATGGTCGCCGGCAGCGGGGACACGTTCCGCGAGTGGACGCGGGGCTGGAGCGACCGCGTAAACGCGGCCGAGAATTTCCTCGCCGGAGTCTCGCCCAACGCAGGGCAGACCCGAACGGCGGAGGAGTTGGCGCCGCTGTCGTGGTTCGAGGATCCGGACCAGAGCACCCGCCTGTGGGGCATGAACCCGGTGACCTACCGAATGATGCAGGCGCTGCAGATGATGCCGACGCTGCAGGGCCCGACGGGCGGTGGCGGCACTCTCACCAACCCGGTGCCGCGCCGGCAGCAATAGCTACGCGGACGGCAGCGACAACCTTCTAGAACCGGCGTCGCCCACGCCCCTCGAGGCTGCGCGGCAGCTCCGAGCTCAGCTGGATGTGGACCCGATAGTCGGAGATCCCGCCCCAGTCGGCCACCATCTCCGCGGTCGGCATCCCCATGCTCGGATCCCGTGCCGCTGGCCCCGGATCGGCACCGAACGCCGCCGCCTCATCGCCGGTGGCGATCATCACTGCCACCTCGCCCGGCTGCACGTCCAACCGCTCCGGGATGCGGACGGCGCAGTGATTGGAGTTCATCTCGCCAACGAAGGGACAGCGGGTGCCGCGAATCCACACATGACCACCGCCCACCACAGCCTCCGGCGGGTAGCCGTCCGAGTAACCGATTGGCAACAGGGCGATGGTCTGCGGTGTCGCGGCCACGTACACCCGATGGTATCCCACCGACTCGCCCTGCCGCAGCGACTTCACGCTCACTACCCGAGCGCGCAACCCGAGCACCGGCTTAAGGCCGAGATCGGGCTCGCGGTCGCGTGCCGCCCGCGACGGATAGTGCCCGTACAGCAGCATTCCCGGGCGCACCATGTCGAGGTGAGCATCGGGCATCGCCAGCACCGCCGCACTGCTGGCGGCATGCCGCCGGCCGATGTCAATGCCCTCGGCGATGGCGCGCTCACAGATCTCGTTGAACCGACCCAGTTGCACGCGGTCGAAATCGGGATCCTCGGTGAATACGGTGCTCACTCCAGCAATGCGCACGCGCGACCGCCCGCCGACGTATCGGATCAGCTCGCCCGCCTCACGCCACGGCACACCGACGCGCCCCATGCCGGTGTCGATATGCACGTGAACCACCGCCTCTGCCCGCTGCATGGCGGCCCCCGCCACCAGCTCCGAGACCGCGTCGGCCGAGTCGATCATCTGTTCCAGGTTGTGCTCGACGATGAGCTCGGCAGCTGGGCCGAAGACGCGGCCGAAGTGCAGAATAGGCGTCGCAATCTCGGCGTCGCGCAGTGCCACTGCTTCCTGCGTGTTGGTCACCATGAAGGCGGCGACCCCAGCAGCAGCGAGCGTCTGGGCAACCGGAACCACGCCATGCCCGTAGGCATCGGCCTTGACGACGGCCATCACCGGCAAGCCGCCGGCGCGATCACGCACCAGCGCGAGATTGGCCGTCAGGTTGGCGACGTTCACCCCGATCCAGGCATCGAAGCGCCGACCCGGCGCACCCCGTGCGCCCCCGAAGAACTGTCCGGTCGTGGAGGTCGAAGCGAGCCCCGTCGACCTGGAGACCAGGCCCGCGCCTACGGCGCCGACCCCGGATCTGAGTAGGTCACGGCGTTTCACGATCGCCCCCCTCGCGCTAGTGCACGAACCCGATGTCGTCGGGGCTCGGCATGTTGCCCTGAGGGTCCTGAATGTCGCCGAACTGCTCCTCGTACTTGCGCAGGTTGTCGCTCAGCGCGCTGACAATACGCTTGTAATGCGACGGCGACACGATCACCCGCGACACCAGATGCCCTCTCGGCCCCTCACCGGCCGGCGTAACCGAGAAGAAGTCACATACGAACTCCTCCGCTGTATGGCTCACCGACATGAGGTTCGCGTAGCGACCCTTCAGGTCGTCGTCGGTGGCGGAGATCTGAACGTGCCCATCCGAGGTGGGAGCGATGTCTTCGGGGTTGTCGTTATCCATGCGTTTACCTGTCTCGAGGACCAAGAGCGAGAAGAAACCACCACCGGCTGCGCAAGCAGCCATACTACCGGCTCGCCGCCAGCTGTTCACCGCACCACCCCGACCTTGGCGCACCCGAGCCCGGCCGCTATCATAGGCGCCTGCTGAGTCCGTGTGATCGGGCACTCCACCTCGGCAGGCTCATTCGAGCCAGACCAACCAGGTGGGCGCATAACTCAGCGGTTAGAGTGCCATCCTCACACGGTGGAAGTCCCAGGTTCGAATCCCGGTGCGCCCACTCTCTTGTCCCCAGCGTCTTCCCTCCCGTGGACCCCGGCGATACCCTTCACGCGCTAACCCGCATCGTTGGGAAACCTCGCAACTGATCAACTGGTGCCGGAGATGAGACGCCGCGAATTCTTGAAGGCTGCAGCTGCGGCATTCGTTGTTCCCAGGCAAGCACTGGGTCACAGTGGGCACGATCTGGCCCTCGTCAATGGTCGAATCATGACGATGGATGCTGCCCAACCGGACGCGGAAGCCGCGCTCGTCAGGAACGGCAGAATCGTTGTGGTGGGTTCGAACGCCGAGGTCGAACGAGAGGCAGGGCGAGTAAAGCGGTTCGATGCCGAAGGGCGCGTTGTGGTGCCTGGCTTTGTCGACACCCACGTGCATTTCGAGCTGACGTGTCTTGCTCGCCAGTACCAGGTTGCATGCCACACGCCCCCGCATCACGCTCTCCGGGGGATTTTTGAAACCCTGAGATCCAGCGTGGCCGGTACGCCGAAGGATCAGTGGATTGTTGGGCGAAGCTCTTTCGGCCTGCGCGGGAAAGTCGAAGAGGGGCGGCTGGCCAACCGGCATGAACTGGACGCCATAACGACGGATCACCCCCTGGCGCTTTTCTCCGGGCTCCACGTAGCGATGCTGAATACGCGGGCGCTGCACGAGCTCGGCTTGTGGGATCGAGCGGAGAATCCTCCGCGGGGCGTCTATATCGATGTAGAACCGTCGGGTACACCGAGCGGTATTGCTACCGAGGTATGGGACCTGATGCCGGCATACTCGGTCGATGAGGTGATACTGGCGTTACGCAATCACGCAGAGGACGTCTTCGTCTCGAAGGGCACGACAACGATCGGCAACATTCCGTATTCCGCCAACGATCTTCGTGCCGATCAGGCGCTCCAGGCACGAGGCGAGTTACCGGTACGTCTTCGTGCCTATCACCACGTCCCGCGTACCGTGTCACTGACGTCATTGCTCGACGCCGGGCTCGTGTCTGGCATGGGAGATTCCATGTTCAGGTTCGGCGGAATCAAGATCTTCATCGACGGGATCGGGTATGACGCGCTGGGCAACGTCCTTAACGATTCGAAATGGACACAGAGCGAGCTGAACGAGTTCGTATCAGGTGCCCATGCTGCTGGTATCCAGATCATCATGCATGCGCTAACCACCAAAGGAATGCTGATGGCAGCGGATGCGGTGGAGGAGGCCATGCGTCGCGATGGCCGGCCGCACCGCCATCGCATCGAACACGCCGGCGGTCTGCTGGAGCGCCCGGAGGAGTTTCAGCGGCTCGCATCACTCGGCATTCTGCCCGTCGTGACACCGCACTTCTGGCAGCGCGAGGGTAGTGCGGTGCCGAAATTCAAGACGATGATAGAGCGTGGCTTGCGGCCGGTGATGGTAACTGACACCACCGGCACGGTGCCGGGCTCATCGGCGCCACTTCGCAATATGGCCGCGTCGATGGTGGAATCAAAACACGGCGGTGCAGCGCCAAACGCTGCCGAAACGCTGACGTTCGAGCAGGCATTGCGCATGAACACGGAATGGGCCGCTTACAGCATCCTTGAAGACCACGAAAAGGGCACGATCACGCCAGGCAAGCTGGCTGACTTCGCCGTACTCTCAGAGGATCCGGAGACCCTGGGCGGCCCCGATCTGTTCGACATGGGTGTCGATGCGACAATCCTGGGCGGCCAGGTTGTGTATCAGTCCTGAGGCATTCCGAATCGCACGAGGCAAAGACCAACGCAACTGGCGTCAAAACCACCAGCCCGTAAGTTCAAGCCACGTCAAAGGATAGCAACCATCGTCAAGTTCGTCACCACTACACACGGTGGAAGTCGCTGGTTCGAATCCAGCTGCGCCCACTCTGGATAACGCCAGCGTTGTCAATGATTTAAGGACACGGTGGTCGCAGCGCCCCGGTAGCGAGGACGCCCCCATCTCGCCGGATGTGTTTCCGGCTCCGAGGCAGTCGAAGACTAGACGCTGCGGAACAGAGGCCTATCGGCGGCCTCTTGCCGTTCCCTCGCGGACGGCATTACCCTTAGCCACACCTACCGAGACCCGTGGTGCGAAATGTGGCATCGCGTGGGCTCCACCGCGCCGAGATACCCACTCTCGAGGACTTGATGATGAGCGACTATGTGCTGGCAACGAACCGTGGTATCCGCATTGGTTCGAGGAGTAGGTTCCTCTTCGTCCTCCTACTCCTCGTCTCCTCTGCGGTGCCCGCATGGGCACAAGATCACCCGAATGTCCTCTACATAGTCGTCGACAACCAGCCCGCGTCGATCCTGGGTGCCTATGGAAATCCGGATGTGAGGACGCCCCACATCAATCGCCTGGCCGACGAAGGGATGCGCCTTACTCGCGTCTTCGCCGTGCACGGTATGTGCTCTGCGACACGTGCAACGCTGCTGACCGGTCTCCTGCCCTCTCAGCACGGCGTCCACGACTGGCTAGACGACGCGAGGATCGACAACTGGCCCGACGAGTGGAACGCGATCAGCGAGTACAGGTCACTGCCGTACACGCTGAAGAATCGTGGATATCAGACGGCATTGATCGGCAAATGGCACCTGGGTCAGCAGCGCCCGCCCGATGACTGGTTCGACTATTGGGTGACCTTCAACCTGGGCCATACGGTCGACTTCTGGTCCAACGAGATCAACGACAATACGAACGTCTACAGACTAGAGGACCAGCACAGCGTCGAGTTCTTTACCGACAAGGCAGTTACATACCTGGAGAATCACGACGACGAGAGCCCGTTCTTCCTGCTGGTTACCCTCAACGGCCCCTACCTGAACCCGCCGACGAACCTCGGGCCCGCCAGGAACCGGCACTATGCGAGCTATGCGGACAAGGAGTTCCCTTCGTTCCCTAGAAACAGGGTCAACGACAGCATCCTCGAGCAGCTGGCGCCACCGTACTCTGGCTGGTTCGCCAGCCTGGCGCGCATGAACAACGACCAGGCGTCAATGGCCAACGTCGCGTCACAGAATACGCTGGTGGACGAAAGCGTCGGTCGTCTGCTGGCAGAGCTCGCGGAGCAGCAACTCGAAGACGACACGTTGGTGGTTTACACGAGTGATCAGGGCAACTTCTTCGGACAGCACGGCTTCTGGGGCCACACCGACAACACGTTTCCGGCGAGCCCCTACGACGCGCCGATGAACGTGCCGTTCATTGCTCGCTACCCAGGCACGATCGAGAGAGGGCAAGTAAGTGATCTGCTCGTGGGCCAATACGATCTCATGCCCACGATGCTGGACCTGGCCGGCTTCGGGGACGTTGAGATCGCCAACTCTCCGGGCCGGAGCTTTGCCGACCACTTGAAAGGGAGTGAGCTCACGGCATGGCCCGACGCCGTGTACATGGATCAAGAGGCAACTCGAGCAATCCGGACCGATCGCTTTTCGTTTTGGAAACGCCTGGAACACACGGGCGAGCACGAGCTCTACGACGTCCGTGACGATCCGGAGCAAATGAACAATCTCTATGGATCTGCCGACTACGCAGATGTCGTCTCGGGCCTGGACATGAAGCTCACTACGTTCTTCGACACGTTTTCTGATGTCGCATACGACCTTTGGCGCGGCGGCACCGTAAAGGGGTCGACGGACTGGTCCCGTGCGTTCAAGGCTCTCTACGGTGAGCAATGGGAGGCGGAGGCGAAGACCAAGCCAGCCTTCAGAGAGTGACCCTTCCCGGGGTTCCTTCATGACGCGGAGAGGACCTAGGTCCTCTCCGCCCAGGGATATTGGAACTCGGGCCGGATGACGTCGGTGATGAGCTCCTGGACCGCACGGTGCGCCTGGTCGAACGCCGCCTGTGTAAGACAACTCGCGGCCGCGTCGGAGTTGGCGATGGCGATCCGCCCGAACCGCTTACGGCCCAATACCCAGGGAGCCTCGTCGTACCCCCAGTCGGGGTCGGAGAGGTCGTTGCTCGCTCCCGCGTATCCGTGCGGCCAGCGGTTGACGAAGATGGCCTCGATGTCGCGGGCGGGATCGAAGCCTCCCTCCCCCAGGGCACGAGCAAGCTGATCCCTGATGCCACGCTCGAAGGTCTCGAACGACATGGCCAGAAGCTCCTCCCGTGCGGCCCGCCACTGGTCCCTTGCGGGAACCCCCGGAGCGATCGGAGACCCCCAGAGCCCTACGACAGCCGGCTCGTCGGGCGACTGGGCAGTCTGGTAATCCCCGAAGCTGTTGCTGTAGCCGTCAAGACTGACGCCTTCGAAGTACGCGCCTGGGCAATGGATGCTCCTCACACCGAGCCGCTCGAACGCTTGCCAGTTGCGAACCACGGCGTTGCCCGCAACGAAGGGTCTGCGCACCGCCATATGCAGGTGTTCTTTCTGGTCCTCCGGCAGCGCGGGACACAGATACGGGATTACCGCGTTGTTGCACGCCATCACGCAGGTGCCGCCGCGCACGCGATGCGCCTGGCCGTCCCGTACGTACGTGACATCCACGGCGTTCGCGTTGGCTCTATCGCCCACGTGGTGAGCCTTCACCACCGTACTGTTGAGACGGATGCGCACGTCGTTTTCCGCCCGGTCGAGGGTCGAGTACCGCACCCGCGTCGACACCGAATCGTTCATCGTCGTGCCCGGTAGCGAACCCGGAATCAGCCAGCGCACGAGCAGGCGGGCGATGCCGGCATTTCCGTCGGGGAAGTGCATGCCATCGAACGGATTCTCCAGCCCGGGGAACCCGTCTCTCGGAGGCGGATCCCCGAGCCCGAGGCCCTGCAGCCCGGGTAGACCGCCGTACCGGAACGCAGCCCATACGCTCAACGTATCGATGCCGGCGCTGCCATTGGCATCTGGGGCGCGGCGCTTGAAGAAGGGGATCACGTCCGGGTCGACGCCGACGACGTCCAGCAGATAGCCCTGATAGCTCATCTTGCGGAGCCGAGCGATCTTGTCCTCCACCGACAAGCCGGGGAGGAAATCCTCCTGCGTCTGGTACAGCTTCGCGATGTCCTTCTGTACCCGATCCGAGAGCGGCGTTGTTCGAAGCCATTCCGTCCAGGCCTCCGGCTCGTCCGATCCGGGCACTCCTACAACCAGCCGATCCTCACCGAACGTCTCCTCGTCGAACAAGACCGCGCTTCCCAAACCCCGCCCCCGTCTTCGTCCCGCGTTCGCACGCCTGTATTCCTCCGCGTCCAGACCGACGTCGTGCAGCAACTCCAGGCCTTCGTACGTATAGGCTCCGGTGATGTACGTCGTGCCTCCCCAGCCGATGACCTGGCGCCCGTCGACCATGGCCTCGTTCCGCTTCGCGTGCCCTCCGAAGTCGTCGTGGTTCTCCAGAATCAGGACCCGAGCCTCAGGCATCGCCTTCCGGAAGTAGTAGGCCGCCCCGAGACCGCTCAACCCGCCACCCACCACGATCAGGTCGTACTCTTCCCCTGTTTCCTGCGGGTCGTCCCACGTCTCGCCGTCGCGCATGCGATGAGCCACCTCGAACGACCCCGGATGGCTGC
>Ga0315339_1001029_pt1 | contig 27587 bp, 28 predicted proteins | sample ASW17metaG_FD_204514 | JGI IMG/M metagenome (GOLD analysis project Ga0315339, IMG submission 204514) | Ammonia-oxidizing marine archaeal communities from Pacific Ocean, United States - ASW #17 | ecosystem: Environmental > Aquatic > Marine > Oceanic | place: USA: California | collected 2016-12-05 | reverse complement strand
CCAGCGAGCTGGAACGTGGCGATCGAGCGGCATTCAAAGACCGAAACCGGAGCGAACGGAGCATCGATCGTGAGAAGAGAACGAAAACCTTGCATCCGAGCCTCGAATTGGAGTACCCTAACCGTGCTGGAATAGCCAAAACGGAAATCCCAGCTAAGAGGCTGGGTGTCCGACAGTGTGGATCTCCCGAAGTGTTCGGTGCGCGGATAGCCGCCGAGACTGGTCGACGGAGCCAAGACAGTTTAGAGCCGCCTCGTGAGGGCAGTAGACTCATGTCGGCTTGATAGAAGTAAGGAAAGTTTTTAAGATTGAGAAAGGGATGGACAGGTGCCTGTGTTCCGCGGAAGCGGACGGCGGTTCTCCCGGTTACGCGCGTTGAGCGACCGACTTTGTCGAACGATCGCTCCGCTGCGGAGCCGACGATTCGAGGTTTAAGCGTGGGACCCGGTAACTAGGGGTTCCGCGACAAGGCCGAGAAGGTTGGTCTTGAGGGGAGGTTTTCTCCTCGGTCCGGTCGTACCCGCCTATCGGGCCCTCCCTCCCGCGGAGGTGTCCTTTGTCAAAAGAGTTAGTTATTTCGTCGACACGGCACGAGACCCGTCTCGGCGTACTAGAGAACGATCAGCTCGTCGAGATTTTCGTCGAGCGTGAATCGCAGGAAGGCTTAGCCGGGAGCATTCACAAAGGCCGCGTTACGCGGGTCTTGCCCGGTATGCAGTCGGCCTTCGTCGACGTGGGCCTCGAACGCGACGCGTTCCTCTACGTTTCGGACTTTGTCGATAGCTCCTCGGAGTTCGACGATTCCGAGGAGAACGGCGGATCGACACACCGTAAGTCCGGGCGCTCTCGGCGCAAGCCCGAGAGGGATAGCGAGGCCAAGCCCGAAACCGGCGCCGAGGCCAAGCCCGATGCCGAGTCTGAGCCTGAACCCGGCAAAGAACAGCGCGAGGCGGGTGCCGGTGAAGAGCGCGATCGCAATGGCGGCCGCGACCGGCGGGGACGTCGACGCCGCGGCCGACGCGGACGCAGGCGCGGCGGTAAAGAAGGACTACCTGAGTCGAAGTACGCCAACCTCGCCGACAACGGCGAAAAGGGCGGCAAATCCGATGAGGCGAAGCCGGTCAAGGCGGCTGAACCGCGGGCCGTCAAAGCACCGGAAGAGGAACCTTCGTTCGAGTTGCTGCCCGGGGAGTCGCTCGCGAAGTATGGCAATGCGGACGACGACGGCCGGTATGCCGCCGAACCCGAGGACGCTGAGGATGATTCCAGCGATGCGGAAGAATCCCGTGAGGCTGATGGAGACGCCACGCCCGATGACTTGCACAGCGTCGAGCTTGAGGCGGCCGAGGATGAAGAAGATCTAGCGCCCGAAGAGGAAGACGAGGAAGACACGGGCGACGACGATGACCAAGATCGCGGCGAAGAGGACAGCGACGAAGTTCACGAAGACAATAGTGACGAAGATGACGATGAGGACGAAGACGACGATGACGAAGACGACGGACCGGACTTCGCGCACGACCTCGAAGAGGCCGAGAGACTAGCCGCTCTCGTCGAAGAACAGGACGCCGAGGACGAGGAGCAATCCGAGGACGACAGGCCTGAAGGCGAAGACGCATCCGAGGATACGAGCGACCCTGAAGACGACCGGGCCGAGGAAGAAAACGACTCCGAGGACGACGACGGGACAGAGGATCAACAAGACGATCAGCCCGGGCCCGAAGACGCCGTCGCTGAGGGTGACCGGAATGAAGGGAATAACGGGAATGAAGAGGACGAAGGGCCCGACTCCGAGAACTCCCCCGACGACGAAGCGAACGTAATAGAGCAGCCAGTCGAGCCCCAGGAAGAGGATTCCGACAAAGCTCGCGATCAAGCTCCCGAGGAAAGATCGGCGTCAGGCGTTACGATACCCGGCGCGCCTTTGGACGAAGCTGACGAGAACGCGGACAAGCGCGACGCATCCGGCGAAGAAGGCGACGCGTCGGTCCCCGGACAGACCGGCTCCGCGCGTGTTCGTGGCCGCTCAGGGTCGTCCCGCAATCTCCAGCGGCGAGGCCGCCGCGGACGCCGCCGAGGCGGACGGGGACGCGACAATCGCCAGCCGGTACAAGAGCGGGAGCCGCAAGAGCGCGAGCGCCGCAAGCCAATGCGCGAGCCCATGCAGATCAGCGGCTCGAATACGTCGGAATACAAAATCACCGACATGCTCCAGAAGGGCAACGAAATCCTGATCCAGATCGCCAAAGAGCCCCTCGGCAAGAAAGGGGCGCGCATCACATCGCACATCGCCCTGCCGGGACGCTTTCTGGTCTACATGCCGACAGTCGACCACGTTGGCGTGTCCCGCAAAATCAGCACCTTCGACGAGCGCAAACGGCTCCGCAACATCGTGCGCACGCACCGCACCGGCATGCCGGGCGGCTTCATCGTACGAACGGCCGGCGACGGCATCCCCGAAGAAGATATCCGCGGCGACATGCTTTTCCTCTATAACCTCTGGCTCGACATCCGCCAGAAGGCTGAGGAACGCGAGCACCCCGGCCTGGTGCACCAGGACCTCGACATTGTCGAGCGTATTCTGCGCGACCAACTCGACGAGGACTTCAAGGCCATCTGGGTCGATGCCGAAGACGAATACGAACGCGTATTGCGCTTCGTCGAACGATTCCAGCCGAGCCTGCTTCCGAAGGTAAAGCTCTACACGCGTGCCAAGCCGATTTTCGAGGAGTTCAACGTACATACGGCCGTGGAGAAGGCGCTGCGTGCGAAAGTGTGGCTGAAGTCAGGCGGCTACCTTGTCATCAACCAAACCGAGGCGCTTGTTTCAGTGGACGTCAATACCGGCAAATACGTCGGGAAGTCGGACCGCTTAGAGGATACGATCGTCAACACAAACGTCGAGGCAGCGAAGGAGCTTGTCCGGCAGTTGCGGCTGCGCGATCTCGGCGGAATCATCGTCGTCGACTTCATCGACATGGATGACCGTAAGAATCGCCAGAAAGTGCTCCAGGCGCTTGAGCAGACGCTCAAGACCGACCGTGCTCCGTCGAAGGTGCTGCAGTTCAACGACTTTGGACTCGTCGCGATCACCCGAAAGCGCGTCAAACAGTCGCTGGAGCGCACGCTTTGCGATCCCTGCCCGACGTGCAGCGGATCGGGCAGCCTGAAGTCAGTGACGACGGTGATTTTCGAGATCCTCGCGGAAGCGAAGAAGATGGCGCCCGGCATGGAGCCGCAGAAGGATATTACGTTGCGGGTCAACCCGGAGGTCGCACGCACGCTCAAAGACCGTCAGAACAGCTACCTGCAGGAACTCGAGACGGCTTTGAAGAGCCGCATCCTGGTCCGTAGCGACGGGTCGCTGCATCGAGAAAACTTCGACGTTAACTAAGTTAGGATCATCCGCAACCTTTCGCTTATGACACCAAAGATTGGAATCATCGGAGGTAGTGGCCTCTACAATATGCCCGGCCTGACCGACCGCACCGAACAGGTGGTCGAGACGCCGTGGGGCAAACCTTCGGACTCGTTTGTCCTAGGGAAGATTGAGGGGCGCGAAGTCGCGTTTCTGGCGCGTCATGGCCGCGGACACCGCATCATGCCCTCGAATCTGAACTTCCGTGCGAACGTCTACGCGCTCAAGAGTCTCGGCGTGCGATGGATTCTTTCGTTCAGCGCGGTCGGTTCCCTGCGTGAGGAATTGAAGCCTCTCGATTTCTGCATACCCGATCAGTTCTTCGACCGTACACGTGGGCGGGCATCCACGTTCTTCGATGAAGACATCGTGGTGCATGTCAGCTTCGCGGACCCGGTATGCTCGACCCTGGCCGACGTGGCCGAGGAAGCCTGCAAAGAAGCGGGCGTGACGGTCCATCGTGGCGGCACCTATTGCTGTATGGAGGGTCCTGCGTTTTCGACCCGTGCTGAATCGAACGTTTATCGGTCGTGGGGCTTCGACGTGATCGGCATGACCAACCTCCAGGAAGCGAAGCTCGCCCGTGAGGCCGAGATGTCATACGCCACCGTCGCCATGGTCACCGACTACGATTGCTGGCATCCCGAACATGACGATGTCACGGTCGATCAGGTCATCGTCTATCTCACGCAGAACGCCGAACACGCCCAAGCCGTGGCGGCGGCGACGGTGAAACGCGTCCCGGAAGGTGACAGTCCGTTTTCCTCCGCGATCAAGAACGCCGTGCTCACCGATCGATCGAAGATCTCCGAAGCGTCAAAGAAAAAGTACGACCTTCTCATCGGAAAGTATCTGTAGGCCGTAAGCAAACCATGTCTCTTCTTGTAGTCGGATCCGTCGCCTACGACGGTGTCGAAACCCCTCATGGCAAGGTCGACCGCATGCTCGGCGGCGCCGGAACCTACATCGCGCTCGCGGCGAGCCACTTCACGAAAGTGAAGCTGGTCGGCGTCGTGGGCGATGACTTCGCCGCCGAGGATGAGCAATTGCTCGCCGACCATGCGATCGATCTCGAAGGACTCGAAAAGGTGCCCGGCAAGACGTTCTTCTGGGCCGGTGTCTATTCCGAGAATATGAATGAGCGAACGACGTTGACGACGCAACTCAATGTTTTCGCCGACTTCAATCCGAAGCTGCCCGAATCGTACCGTGACAGCCCGTATTCGTTTCTCGGCAACATCCATCCGAACCTGCAAAAGCAGGTGCGCGACCAGATGACAATGCCGCGCTTCGTCGGCGGCGACACGATGAACTTCTGGATCGAGGGCACGCCCGCCGAACTCAAAGCGGCGATCGCGCAATGGGACTTCATCCTGATCAACGACAGCGAGGCGCGCGAGCTGTCCGGTGAGAACAACCCGAGGAATGCCGCGAAGAGGATTCAGGAGATGGGGCCGCACACGGTCGTCATCAAGCGCGGTGAATATGGCGCAATCCTGTTCCGTCCCGAGGGCTACTTCATCGCGCCGGGCTTTCTGCTGGAAACCGTGTTCGACCCAACCGGCGCGGGCGATTCGTTCGCTGGCGGATTCATGGGTTACCTCACCCAACAAGGAATCACAAGCCTCGATGAGGCCACCCATGCGCATCTGCGCAAGGCGATGATCTATGGGTCGGTGATGGGAAGCTTCTGCTGCGAGAAGTTTGGTGTGGAGCGGCTGCGCAGTCTCACACGCGATGACATCGAGGCTCGCTATCAGGAGTTCAAGGCGTTTACTGAGTTTTAGCACCTTTCGGCGGCCCAAGGCCGATGCCAAAAGGCTGAAAGCTTGACCCAAGCACCTCACCGCGAGTGGGAAAATGGAGGGGCACGGCATGCCGCGCCGGCTGCACCGAAAGATCCACTATGGTCGATCCGTTCGGCCGTCGCCTGAGGTTCTCCGGCAGCCTCTAACGGGTACGGAGGCTCCACCCCGGCGTGCTAAAGATGAAAGGTAAGGGGACGAAGGCTCCGTCCTCCTTTTGAGCCTCCTTGTAAGGCTAGAACTCTTCCATCTTCTTGACGACACGTTCCGGCACCGGAGCGATTTCGATTCGCGGGTTCTCCCCGGGTACCAAGTCAATCTCCTTCCCCCAAAGGGCCGAGCTTCGTCCGGATATCTGCATCTCCCGCACCATTCCTAGCCTGAACAGCTATCGGGACGATCACGGCCCAGTAGCGTCCCGGAGGAACCGGTGACGTCTGACAGCGGCCTTCATAACAGTTACTCACTCCGACATGGCCCAAGGGGTTGTCGCGCGCATCCGGCAAAAGGACGAGCCTCCGGACCGGCCGTTGCCCGCCGCCGCGTTCCTCGCCCGCAACCCGGATGCCTGTCATCGCGGGATCAAAGCGAATCGTCAACTCCAGGTTGCTCCAGTCCCGCGCTTGGGAAAGATCAATCAAAGGTGATGCAAGCGGACGCCCCCCTGCGAGATCTCCGATAGCTATCCGCCGCCACCCAAGACCGATGCTCCGAGTCGGAACCTTTCCGGCGGTAGCGGGCCTAGCGCGAACTCCGTATCACGAATCTTCAGATGAACACCAAGCGCCTCGGATGGCGCGTGGATGAAGGGCCGGCCCCGAGCTTCCAGGCTAAGGCGCACCGCGTCGTCTCGCTCGCGATACTTCTCCAACATTTCGACCGGCTGCTGTTCAAGCTTGACACGGCCTGAAAGATAGATGGGCGGACTGGTTGCAATCTCCAGAGCAACCGGACGCCCTTCGACCACATTCGCTTCCGCTATTGCCCACCAGCCGGGGCTCCCGCTGTTATCCTCCACGTGGATAACGTATTGCCCCGCCGGCAGCCCGTTGTATTGGAACCCTCCTATTCGTGCCGTCCCACCACCGACGAGTTCGTATTCGAAAGAACTCTCCGCTCTCCGCAGGCTGTATCGGCATCGAATACATGGCCCTCCGCCGGAACCGGAAAGAATCCGCGCGGCGATTTGAGTGTTCGGTGCATCAGTCAGCGTAATGTCGAAAGCAGTCTCAGGCTGGTCGGAGCGTACATCAACCGCCGCCGCCGTAAGAAGGTCGGGTGAGTTCGGATAGAAAGTGGCTCCGGTAGAGCGGGGCGCCGACCCGCGCGGAAACGAGGCTTCCATGTGGGTTGCCAGCAGCCAATAGCGGCCGGGGTCATCGAGAGCTATGCTATAGATGCCCCGGTCATCCGTCGTTGCGCTCGCTTGTTGGACGACGGATTCCGCGGCGTCGACTCGTGTCCGTATCAGGACGTTCACCGTAGCGTTGTACATCGGCTCACCGCGCCCGTCGACCACCCGGCCCGTCAGTACGGGACGACGCAACAACCGAAGCTCGACCTCTTCCTCCGCCTCCGGATCCTCTAGCCGAGCCTCGTTACCTCCGCGCCGTTCGTGCCTGTGCCCGGCCATCTGAACCTCGAAACGGTAATACCCAGTGGGGAGACCACTGAAGCGCACCTGCCCACCCGCGTTCGAGGATCCCCGGCGGGAAAACTCCCTCGCGCCCCTCCCGCCTGTGTAGCCCTTCAAGATTACCCATGCACCGGCGAGGGGCCTGCCGCGCGTATCGACCACCTTGGCGGTAATCACACCGTCGGTTTACTTCCTAATTTCGGCTTCCGCTACGTCCGGCGGCGACCGCAGTTGGGCGGCCGCCGCCAGAGCTAGCATTACGAAGAGCAGGCTTGCTTTCATGGTGCGGCCGTTAGCGTGATCTCCATATCGACGCCCTCGTCGTGACGAAATCTCCGAACGGCGTCACCGGCCTTTTCCCACGTGGCCGGATCTTCGGCTTGGCGGCGCGTGATATCCGGCCAAGCGCAGATCTCGTAATCGCCGCGAGTGAAATAGCGCAGTTTGAGCAGTCCGGTCTGATCAGTCGGGTAGAGCTGAAGGCGGTCGGCCCTGCGGATCACGACGACATAGTGAGTCGCCGGGCGGTCCTGCCTGGCATCCTCTGATCCCGCCGGCGGCCGGACGAAAACGTTGAGGCTGCCCAGTTCAAAGTGGAAGCGCAGATCGAGCTCGGTCGTCGTGCCTTCCTTCAGCACGACCTCCCCGATCGGCTCCCACTCACCCGACCGATTCCGTCGTGACACTCTCGGGCCCGGGCCTGAAACCTTGAGCTTGTAGCGCCCGGGGGCCAGACCCAACACCTCGAACTCGTAGTCAGGTGCATTGGCGTGAATGCTCTCTTGGAAAGCGTCTTCACCCACAAGCTGAAACGAGACTCCGTCCCGATGCCCGAAATCTCGTCGTATCCACTCAGCTTCGATCGTGCCCTTGAGCCAAGTAGGTTCGCGCGCCGCGAAAGTGCGTTCGACGCCTTCCATCCCGAGTTCAACGGAGCCCAGATAAGTTTGTCTACCCTCAACCATCTCACCCGTCGCGGCCATCGGCTTCATGCGGATTCGGTATTTTCCACCCGGCAATCCGGGCAGGCGGAAGCGCCCCCGCTCGTCCGGGCATAGCGGGCCCCTCTCGCTATCCCCCGTAGTTCCAGATGAACCCGACTCGTATCGGGAGGCAGTCCTTCAATGCGCCCCGTAAGTGCGCTCAGTTCGACGAGCCGCATCGCGACCTGGACGCCGGATTCCACATCCCCAGGGCGGAGAACGATTTGCTGCGGGTCCCCTTCCCATGTGATCGCCCGCCCAAGCTGCGATGTGTGTCGGGCCCCAACTCGTACGTCCCCGGCCGCAGGTAGAAGAAACGAAAATAGCCTTGGCCATCCGAAACCTTGTTGTGCCGGTGCGACGGCCGGTCACCACCCACGTGCGTCAATTCCAAGCGAATGTCTTCGATGGGCATGCCGTTCTGATCAACGACATGTCCCTCGACGACCGCCAGCGGTTTGAGAGTGAGCCGGACGTCGGCGCAGCGGCCTGGCTGAGAGCAATCGTAAGTCAGTGCTGAAAGCTCGCGTCCATTCACCGCCACGACCCGATAGCCGCGACAGATCGTGCCAACTCTAACGCGGCCGTCGGGCTCGAAGTCCAACAAGAAGTTACCGTGATGGTCGGGAAACTTACCGACTAACGGACCATTGTCCAGCGACGAAGCAAAGATAGTGCAGTGCCTGATCGGCGCCGTCCGTTCGCCGCGTCTCTCTTCGATCCGTCCGGTGATGATGCATTGTGCGGGCAGCACGCACGGTAATAACAACAGTACGCCAATCGCGGGAATAGGATTGTCATACATGGCGGGGTCGCAGCGGCTTTACTAACAACGTTCACGAGACCATATTGGTTTCCGCTTATTCTGCCGCGAATCATGGTGTGTGACCCGCTCAACATCTCGATCCCGCCCTGACACTCACCATGCAGGTGACAGACTGACAAGCTTCTGGTTCTAATACTTGTCATGGTGGCGAACCCATTCCATGCCGTAAGATAGCTCCTCCTCGTCGCGACCTTTGGCCACGAGATCGAGCAGATTGTAGGCCCCGATCAGAATATCCAGTCCCCGTGCGTACGCCAAATAAGTGTGGAAGATCTCACCCTCGCCGTTCTTGTAGAAAGCGCTGATGCCCGGTCCCTCCGATTGTAGGCAAGCGACGTGAACGTCGTGACGAGTAGCGAGCCTTGCGGAGTTTCGCATACTCCGGCGTCGCGGTCGTCGATCGCGGTGTCCATGAGGATGCGCGGAAAACCCCAGGTCTCGCCGCCGTCTTTCGAGCGCATCATCTCGACCCAGCCGAACGGACAGACGTGCGATTCCCTACCCCCGGAACAGACAACAAGCAGTTCGCCGTCTTTGCGCCGTGCGATCGTCGGCCAGCCGTGGTAGTAGTTCGGCCGCATGCTGATGACGAGGGCGTCGTCGATATGGGCCTCGGGCGCGGCGGCGGCTCGTGGGCGGAGGGCGGTGGCGTAGACGCCGGCGGCGGTCAGTGTGCGGAATAGGTCGCGTCGGGTTTGCTTCAAAAGGGGACATCAGCTTCCTCGTTGGGTGCGAGGAAGAGTTTAGCAAGAGGCGGAATGGATCGGCTGCGGGAACGCCTTACGTGTCCCTACATTTCGCTAGGCGAAGAGGCGCCAGATTGTCGCCACGGCGAAGGTCACGGCAAACGCGAATACCAGTGGCATCAGCGATCCGATCGTTGTCCATTTGGCGCTACGGGTCTCTTTCCAGATCGTGATGATCGTCGTGGCACAGGGGTTGTGCAGTAGCGAGAACAGCATCAGGTTGACCGCCGTGAGCATCGTCCAGCCTTGATCGTCAATGAGCAGCGTGCGGATCTCGGCATACGAAGTCACGTCGGACATCGCGCCGACGCCCATGTAAACCATCAGCATTGTCGGGACAACGATCTCGTTCGCCGGAATCGCAATGACATAGGCGAGCAGGATGACGCCGTCGAGCCCGATTGCGAAGCCGAGGGGTTCGAGGAAGTCCGCTGAGCGCTGCGCCAGACTCACACCCGCCACATCGATGTTCGCGAGAATCCAGATCACCGCGCCGGCCGGAGCCGCCGTAAGGATCGCCCGCCAGAGAACGAAGATCGTGCGATCAATCAACGACGTATAGAGGATGCGTAGCATGCTCGGACGGCGGTAAGGCGGCAGTTCCAGGGTGAACGCCGAGGCTTCACCTTGCAGCACGGTCCGCGTGAGCAACCACGAGGCGAGCAGGGTAAAGCCCACTCCGATCAGCACCACACCGACCACTGCCCCTGCCGCCCAGAGCGAGGCGAACGCCGGTGGAAAGGCCGCGCCCACGAAGATCGTCGCCAGCATGATTAGCGTCGGGAAGCGACCGTTGCAGGGGACAAAGTTATTCGTCAGGATCGCGATCAATCGTTCACGCGGCGAATCGATCACACGCGTCGCCGTCACACCCGCGGCGTTGCAGCCAAAACCCATCGCCATCGTCAGCGCCTGCTTGCCGTGCGCGCCAGATCTGCGGAATAGCCAATCCAGGTTGAACGCTACACGTGGCAGATAGCCGAGGTCTTCGAGAATCGTGAACATCGGGAAGAAGATCGCCATCGGCGGCAGCATCACGCTTACCACCCAGGCGAGTCCGCGAAATACGCCGTTCCAGATAAACCCGGTGATCCACCCCGGCACGCCCCAATCAGTAAACAACGCGACCGCCGCACCCTCGATAACGAAGAAGGACTCCGCCAGCATTTGTGACGGAACATTTGCGCCAACGATCGTAATCCAGAAAATGAGCGCCAGGATGCCAAGCATGATCGGCAAGCCAAGCACCGGCGAGGTGACAATGCGGTCGATCTTCTGGTCCCAATCCCAGCCGCGTTTCGCGCCTACGTGGACCGAGCGGTCAGCGATGCGCTGCGCATCCGCATACAGAGAGAAAACGATACGATCGCGAAAATCGTCGCCGATCTCGCGGCGCAGGGTGTCCGCACGGAGTAGGACGGTCTGAGGATCGGCAACCTTGGGTGTCATTGGCGTCCCTGCAAAGCCACCACGCTGCTCATCTCTTCGACAGGGGCTGACTGCTGTAACTCCAAATCTGACAATTCGCCAGACAATAACGCTTGGCGAACCTTGTGGTCGCCGTCGAGCAAGCGCAAGGCGACCCAGCGCGCATTGGGTAGGCCGGGAGCGGACTGCTCAATCAGCGGCACCAGTTCGTCGACCGCCCGCTCCAGCTCCGGCGGGTGTAGTGGCCGCACGGGCTTCGTCGTGACCGCGCCGGAAATGACGTCGGCAACTGTCTGTACGAGGTTTTGCAGACCTTCCTTCGTGCGCGCCACCGTCGGTACAGCCGGCACTCCCAGATCGCGGGAGAGGCTGCGAACATCGACCTCAAGGCCTTTGCGCCGAGCCTCGTCCATGAGATTTAGGCAAACAACGACTCGGTCCGTAATTTCAAGGACTTGCAGGACAAGGTTCAGATTTCGCTCGAGCGCCGTAGCGTCGACGACAACCACCGTGCAGTCGGGACGTCCGAAGAGCAGGAAGTTGCGGCTGATCTCCTCATCCTCGGAAGCGGACAGGAGCGAATACGTTCCGGGCAGATCGACAAGCTTGTAGCGAAGGTTCTGGAGGGTATAGCCACCCTCGGCGCGCATGACGGTCTTGCCGGTCCAATTGCCGACGTGCTGCCGCAGGCCGGTGAGCGCATTGAACACCGACGACTTACCGGTGTTCGGATTCCCTGCCAGGGCGACAAGATGGTCGTACTTGCCGAGCGAGACGCCCATCTGCGCAAGCTGGGCGTGTGCGGGACAGGTCTCGCAACCCGATTGTGTCGTGGCCGAGGTCGTCATGCTTGCTGTACCTCCGCGGCACTCTGATCTTGAGCAGTGGCCGCGCGGGGCTGGATCCAAATCTGATCGGCTTGTTGATTCCGCAGGGCGATCGTTGTGCCGCGTACGCGAAAACCGCGCGGATCGCCGAAGGGGTTATCGAGCGCCACTTCGACGCGGCATTCGGGGGTTAGCCCCAGGTCAAGCAAGCGTCGGCGACTGAACCCGCGGCATTCGGGGTCTAGTTCAATGACCTCGGCCACCTCGCCCGCCTTCAGTTCCGAGAGTCGGATCGCGCCTTCGGGCCGAGTCGTCCGCCGCGCCTCGGCGACCTGCACATTCGCGGCGACCACATGAGCCAGTCGATGCTCGGTGTCACCGTCGAAGATCACAAGCCGCTCGGGCGTGTTCTCCAGAATGCGGATTGTCGATCCGGGGCGCAGTCCCGCGGCAATGATCTGGCGGAAGATGGCGTCAGGTTCGTCTTCAATGTGCACGATGCGGGCCGGTGTGTCTTCTGGCCAGTCGATGAGGGAGACCGCGTCCAGGGGCAGAAGGGTGCCCTCGGCCGTCGGGATTGGGTCGCCATGTGGATCGCTCGCGGGATGCCCCAGGTGCGCTTCCAACTGGTCCAAGTGTTCGGCGGAGAGTTGATGCTCCGCGATTTCGGCAGCTTGGTGCACGCGTTCCATCGGCATGCCGGCATCGTCGGTGAGGTACGTTTCCCACAATCGATGCGCCCGGATGACCTGGAGCGCCCAGCTTTCACCCTCACGCGTGAGAGCCATCCCGCCGGCTTCGCTACGAACCAGACCACGCCTCTCCATACGCACGACGAGACTGAGAATGCGCCGCTCCGACAGAGTCAGGGCGCCCGCCAGTGATTCAGGCGTCGCCCTCTGCCCGCGATGTTCACAGGTAACGATGTGCTTGAGGGCGTCCTCAAGCAGTGCGCGGTCCCGCTGGATGCGTTGCCGCCGCCACTGCGCCCACAACCCCACTTTCGGCCAAGCCGCCACCACAGCAATGAGCAGCAGCGCCAACAGCCAAACTGAGACGTAATCCGTCATATTCATCAGCCCGAAGGCTTGGTTTCCAGCGAAGGAGGCACGACTCGAATTTCACCCGCCACGCGCGGGCCTAACGCCTTCTTCTCACCGTCGGTCCCGACTTCGAGCATCAGCGGCCCGTCAAACGGCGCTCTCTCGGTGAGACATAGTTTGGTGCCTGGCGCGATTCCGAGTTCGGACAAATAGCGAAGAATCTCCGGGTTGCGGTCCGAGACTCGGGAAACTATCGTCTTTGCGCCAACGTAGAGTTCCAGCAGGCTCATGTCGCGCCGCGGCGGGATCGTGCCGTCTTTGCGCGGGATCGGATGCCCATGTGGGTCCACTTCGGGATCACCAAGCCGCTCGGCAATACGGTCTTCGAGTTGTTCGGAGATGGCATGCTCTAGGCGCTCGGCTTCGTCATGGACTTCGTCCCAGCTATACCCGAGGAAGCGATGTAGAAACAACTCGATCAGGCGGTGATGCCGAATCACCTCCAGCGCGCGCCGTTTCCCGTGCTCGCTCAGCCTCGCGCCGTGGTGTTTCTCATACTCGACCGACGCCGGCTTGCGCTCGGCCAGTTTTTGCAGCATGCCGGTCACGGATGCCGGGGCAACGCTCAGCTTGCGCGCCAGCGACGCGGTCGAAGCGCGCCGGTCATCGCCCGCGATCTCATAGATCGCCTTGAGGTAGTCGTCGACAGCTTCTGAAGGCACCATGAATCTGTAATTTAGGCAGGCCTAATATTATAATTGTAGACTGGCCCATCGTCGCAAGTCAAACAGCCACCCTTGGGTGCCCGCTCTAGGAAGCTGACACGCTTTGTTTTCGGACGCTGTGTGACATGAACGAAACCGTACTTCCGTGCGTCAAAAGGTAGGAAGAGCACATGCTATTCTTGAAAAACGTGATGGGCACTCCGCAGTTTCGCCGGCTCGTTTGGGTACTCGTGGCGGTGCTGTGCGCCGCCGGAGCACTGCTGGCTCAGCGCGTCTACCGCGGCGTTCCCTTTCCTCCGGAGATGGCCATGATTGAGCCGCCGCCGGACGGAGATAAGCCAGCAGAGTTCTACTTCGCTCGCCTCGCCTATTCCGACCCGTATGGACCGCGGATCGAGGGCGACCGGCCTTGGATGATCGACTCCCCGGCCGCCGAGCGGCACTTCCTACAGGGGCTTCAACGGCTCTCGAACATCGATTCGCGTTCGCAGGAAGTCTACGTCCACGGTTCCTCGGAAGAACTGTTTGACTATCCCTGGATCTATGTCGTCGAGCCAGGCCATTGGGCTCTCACGAACGAAGAGGCCGACGGCTTACGAGAATACCTGTTGCGCGGAGGGTTCATCATCTTCGACGACTTTCACGGCACCTATGAATGGGCAATGTTCATGCGGGGGATGCGGAAGATCTTTTCGGATCGGCCCGTCGTCGACCTCGACCCGGCGGACGAAATCTTCCATGTGCTCTACGATCTGCAGCCCGGCGAGCAGATCCCGGGCGTTCAAATGCTCTATACCGGCCAAACCCACGAGAACGACGGGACCAATCCCCAATGGAAGAGCATGTACGACGATGACGGCCGCCTCATGATGCTCATCAATCACAACATGGATCTCGGCGACGCCTGGGAGCATGCCGACTGGCCCCACTATCCTGAACGCTACACCGCTATGGCCTACCGTCTGGGCATCAATTACATCGTTTACTCAATGACCCACTAACGTCTGGGCCCTCGTGCGTTCACTTCCGAGGCGATTCAAACTCGCCACGTGAGACCTATCGCAGTTCGTGTTGACTTCACGACATTCGCCCACGCTCAGATGCCCGCATACCACGACCACCCGTTTTGAATCAGTCCCGATTTACCCAGATCGTCGAACTCGTTGGTGACCACGATGCGCCGGAGATACTTTACGCTCTTGTAACCCAACTGCTTTTCCACGCGGAGGCGCACCGGAGCACCGTGTGGGATCGACAGATCCCGTCCGTTCATGCCATAGGCGAGGATCGTCTGCGGGTGCAGGGCATCCACCATATCGATGCTGTCGGCGATGTCATCGAACTGGTAGAAACTTACGAAACACGCGCTCGGCAGAACACCCGCCACCTCGAGCAGCAGGCTTAATGGCACGCCGGTCCACTCGCCGATAGCCGACCAGCCTTCCTCGCATGTGTGTCGGGTAATCTGTGTCCGCATGTGGAACCGCTTGAGATCCGCGAGCGAGTAGCTTCCCGGCTGGTCGACACGGCCTTCGATCGACAGGCGCCATTCGGTTAAAGCGTACTCCCGCAGGCGCTCGTAGACTGGTCCATGGGTCGCCTCGTAGAAACGTGCGCCAGGCTCCGCCGGATTGGTCGTGCCGATGGCGGAAAACGAAGAGATGTCCTTGCGACTGTATTCCCTCGCCAGTGACTGTCCGGGCAACAGCGTGCGGTGGGCCGTGTAGGTGAGAACGTCGCCCGTGCGCAAGATGTTGCCGTAGGTCGGAGGCAGTTCCCTGCTACACCCCGAAAGGACGAGTCCACCCCCGCCGGACAGGCGGGTGACGATTGCCTTGCGGCGGGTGATCAGTGAGTTGGTTTTCATGCTATTCCCCGAAGGTCATGGCGCGCATTTGGCGCTTGAATCCGGACTTGATGATCATCACCACGTGCACGAACAAGAAGAGCACGAGCGCGGCGAACGCGAAAAAGTGGATGGTGCGGGCGGACTGGAACCCGCCAAACACGTCCAGGAGGAAGGGATAGGCCGCGGTGATCGCGGGCGACATCGTCAGGCCAGTCAGCACCTCCAACGGCAGCGCAATGAAGATGACCGCGCAGTAGGCGGACTTTTGTAGCAGCCCATATTGGGGTCCGCCCGTTGGGGCCCGAATCCACGCGCGCAGATGATTTTTCAGGTCCCGCCAGAGCAGGCTTGGAGTGAACTCGCCGGCACGGGGCACGAGACGGCGCCGGAGATGGCCGCTGCCAATCCCGGCGAGAAGATAAACAGCGCCGGCCCCAATGAGAAACCAGGCCGCCAGAAAATGCAGGCTTCCTCCCAGCCGTTCTCGTTAAAAATTTCGTAGGTCCGGATCGCACTGACGGGCGAATCCGAATCAGCGAACAATGGGACACTCTTTTCCCATCTCCCGTGCTGATAGTTTCGGCTGACGGGCAGTTCAAAAAGCGCCGGTGTCAGATCGTTCCCCACCTCACCCCAGTAGAGGCGTGGGTGGGCCATCAAGATCACGAAGCCGCTGAAGACCAGCGTTAAGAAGCTCACGGTCACGATCCAGTGAGAGATCCTGGCCCAGCGCGTATGCCGGGTCACGCCCGCCGGATGTTGTGCCTGTGGTAAGTCGCCCATGCGCAGCGTCTACAACCCCAACCTATCCCAATCGAAGGCCGGTCCGATGTCCCATTTATCCTTACGGAAGTTCTGGTGTGACGCGACCCCGGTAAATTTACCGAATCGTGTCAGGTCGCACTTACCGCGGTGTGGCTTCGCGGGGACCTTCCGGCGGATCTCAAATCTTTCGCACAAGTGGCGCACCAGTTGACCCACAGCGTCTAACTGTTCGTCAGGGAAAGCCACAAAGAAATCAATCCCCCGATATGAGGCCGGAACGTATTTCGAAGTTTCGTCTCTGCGGCACCAGCGCGTTCCCCATTCCCTGGGCCACCAGTTGAGTTGATCCGGCTTGTTCGCATCAATCTTGAGCGGACCTACGTTGGCGATCTCGATCCCGATCGAGCGTTTGTCGTGCTTTCCATTGGACCCCTTCACGCCGAGATGGAAAGCCCAATGAGCCGGGTCGAATAGTTCGTAGATGCTTCCGTCGGGGTCGACGGTGTAACAAGTCGCGACGCGAACCGGATTGTTCTTCCACGTTTCGAAGGTGCTCTTGGCACTGGTTCCGGCGGTGAAGTGGAGAACGATCAGGTCTTTTTTCTTCACTTCCCCGATGTACTCCTTCGGAAGCAACACGAACTTCCCGCGGTTGATCGGGGGGCCATCGAATCCATCAGGCGGAGGGGGCGGCGGCGCGACCGAAGGAACCACGGCGTCCATCGCGTCGGTCGTGCTCGCGGGGACCTTGAGCTTCTGTCCAACACGAATTCGATCCGGGTTGCGGATGCCGTTGCATTGCACGATCGCATCCACGCCGACGTTGAACCGCTTGGCGATCTTAGAAAGCGTGTCGCCCGCTCGAATCTTGTAGTCCAGCATCACCGCCTCCGGGAATGATCCGCGCCCCTAGAGGGGCTGCGAAAGACTGAGGGCGGTGTAGAACGTTGAGATGTTGCGGTTAGGTAGTCGAGCCGCCGTGGGACACCAGGAGGCTTGTAACCGGTGATATCTCTTGGTTCTCTTATAACCCGAACCGAGCGCCCTAACGAGGCAACACCCAGCTAAGTTATTGATTCGATTTGTGATCTGATTTCGAACGCCCGTGACTACCCTTTCGGGTGGCCACTCTGGTGTGATTGGGGCTAGAGCTTCTACTCGGCTGGAAGGGCGTTACCGGGAGCGGTGAAAACGCTAATCCAAACCGTAGAGCGGCCGGCGAACGTTCTTGTACTCGAATCGCGCCGGGTTCACCGCTGTCAGCCCACCGGTGTCGACTTCGATAATCCGATTGGCGATGGGCCCATAGGCGGCACGGTAGGCAATGGCCGCCTTGACGACCAGGATCTTCCGGCGCTTGGGATAGACACCGCAACACGTCAATTGATGCAGGCTGAAAGGCGGCAGGCGTAACGTCGTGAGCACGAGCGAATTCGGCAGATCGCGCGTCGAGCCCTCGACTTCAATGACGGCGGTCATCCCTTGATCCTGATACTTCCAGCCGCCGTGGCGAATCTCGTTCTCGACGAACTTGCCGTCGTGCAGGCATTTGACTTTGCCTTGGAGCTGGACAGGCTCGCCGTGCAGGTCGTCCGTCTTGCCGCCGACCAGCATGTCGAACTCGCCACCGACGCCGGCCTTCACCGCCGCCCGCACCGCCTCGGGATCGGCAACGATCTCGGCCCAGCCCTGCGCTTTTTGTGTCAGTAGCTCGCGCAAGATGAACGTGCTGTCGGCCGCCGAACCGCCCCCGATGTTGTCTCCCATCTCGACGAGCACCACCGGAAACTCATCCCCCGCAATCGCCTGCCGTACCGCTTCCGCCGCGTCGGGAACATCGAGCACCAACTGCTCGCGAATGTCCCAGAGCATGCCGGAAAGCCGCTTGGCTTCGGCCTGCGCCAACTCCTGATCGTTGTCCGTCACGACGACGACGCTCGGACCCATCGCCGGGGCGTCCGCGTATTGATAACCGCAGCAGACGCTGACCGAGAGGAATCGCGGGTCCTGTTCGAGGCGCCGGGTTTCTTCGGTGATCGGCGCGAGCGGCTCGAGACTCGTGTTCTGGAAGCGGATGTTGTAGAATAGGTGGGGCTTCTCGATAGCCTGTGTCGGACGGACTTCGCCACGCACAGTGCGGGCGATGATTTCGGCTGCTTTCACACCTCTTTCGTGCTGATCGACATGAGGGTTCGTCTTGTAGATCGTCAGCGCGTCGCAGTGCTCAACCAAATCAGGCGCGACGTTGGCGTGAAAATCGTGCATCACGACGAGCGGCAAGCCGGCGGGCAGGGCTTCCCGCACACGGCGGACGATCTCCGCGTCGCCATGCGAACAGCTCTCGCAGAACATCGCGCCATGCAACGCCAGCAACATTCCGTCGAGCGGCGGCGCCGAGCGAATTCGCTTGACAAGTTCGCCGGTAAGGGTTTCGAATGTATCGGCCGTCACCGGGCCTGACGGCGTAGCGACTGCAAACAACGTCGGATAGAGATCGAGGCCAAACTGGGCCGCAGCGGTGAAGCAGCCGCCTACTTCATGTTTGCTCTCGCTCCAGGTGGTTACAATGTCATTTCCTCGAACCAAGCTGTTGCGTTCGAAGTCGGCGACCGTCGTTAGTGCCGCGCTAAAGGAATTCGATTCGTGTTGGATGCCGCCGATTGCGATGAGTGGTTTCTTGTTAGGTTGAGCCATGGTTAGAAGTGAATCATCTTACCCCAGCCGATGCCACGGGGCAGCCGGCACAGCGAGCACCCAGATCACCCGCAGAGACTTTGCGAAAGGTACCGCCATCGGACTCGGGTTTCTGCAAACCACTCCGGTCGCCGCTCTCAGCTCGGAACCGGAACCCGTCTCCGTCGAAAAGATCTGGGACCGCGCCGCATACAACTCGTTCACAGACCTGATTCGTTTCCGGGATCGTTGGTACTGCACATTCCGTGAAGGGGTAAGTCACGCCGGCGATACGGGCGTCGTGCGGGTGTTGGTATCCGATGACGCGAGAGAGTGGCAATCGGCCGGATTGGTGACGGAACGGGATATCGACCTTCGCGATCCGAAGCTCTCCGTCACGCCCGAGGGCCGGCTGATGCTCGTGATGGGTGGCATCGTTAACGAGAACCGGCAGTATTTGACTCGCTCTCCTCGTGTCTCTTTTTCATCCGACGGCAGCGCTTGGTCAGCGCCCAAGAAGGTACTGGCTGAAGACCATTGGCTCTGGCGGGTCACATGGCACAAGGGCCGCGGGTATTGCCTTTCGAAGCTCAACGAGGGACGCCGCCCGCGACGCGGTTTCCTCTACTCAACGGTCGACGGCATGCAGTGGAACCACATCACTGAGTTCATGGCGGAAGGTGTCAGCGAGACAACTCTTCGCTTCATGCCGGACGACGAAATGATCGCACTTGTCCGCCCCGGCTGGATCGGTCGCAGCCGGCCGCCCTACAGGAAGTGGGACTTTCACAAGATGAAACACCAGATCGGCGGTCCGAACTTTGTTCGCCTACCCGACGGATCACTTTGGGCATCGGCCCGCCGCTACAACGATGACGGCACTCGGAACACCGTTCTCGCACGAATGACGCCGGAGAGTTATCAGCCCGTCTTGACGCTACCCAGCGGCGGCGATACAAGCTACCCGGGAATGGTCTGGCACGACGATTTTCTTTGGGTGAGCTATTACTCGTCCCATGAGGCCAAGACAAGCATCTACCTTGCAAAGATTCGCTTCCGATAACGCCGTATGAAGATTACAGCCATCGAAACACAACCCGTCTCCATCGGCGTCAAGCCTGAGTTGAGCATTGTCAGCTCACTCGGGGCGCACCGCGTTTCGCCGTACGTCATCGTTACCGTTCGCGACGACGCCGGGAATATCGGGTTCGGCGAGGCCACCGTCATGCACCTGTGGAGCGGTGAGACACAGGACGGCGCGATCGCCGCGATCAACAAAGTGCTTGCTCCGGTCATCATCGGACGCGACCCGCGAGACGTGGCCGCCACGGCGGCAGCGATGGACAAGGTGTTGATCGACAATCCGTTCGCGAAGGCGGCGATCGAGATGGCGCTGCTTGACCTTGTTGGCAAATCGCTCGATGTCCCGGCCGTAGCGTTGCTAGGCGGGGCGAGGCGACCGGGAGCGATTCCGTTGAAGTTCTCGATCGGCGCGTTCAGCCCCGCGGCCGCCGCGAACGTGGCAAAGTCGATGGCCGAGAAAGGTTTCCGGGCCGTCAAGGTGAAAGTCGGCATCGATGTCGAAGTGGATGTCAAACGTGTCGCCGCCATCCGGTCCGCGATGGGCGAGAGCTTTCCGATCGGCGCCGACGCGAACGGCGGCTGGAACGAGCGTCAGACGATCGAAGCTCTACCGCACCTGGAACGGCTCGGTGTGAACTTTCTTGAGCAGCCCTTGCCGCGCGCTGAGTTTCGCGCGACCGCGCGCATTCGTAAGCGCACGTCGATTCCGATCATGCTCGACGAGGGCGTCTTTACCGCGCATCATGCGATCGAAGCCGTACGGACCGAGGCATGCGACATCATCAGCATCTATCCGGGCAAGAATGCCGGAATTCTTCGATCGATGCAGATTGCCCAGATCGCTGATGCCGCGGGGCTGGAATGCGTGATCGGCAGCAACCTTGAGTGGGATCTGGCAACGGCTGCGATGCTGCACACGGCTTCGGCGATCCCCAACCTATCAACGGCGGTGAACCACGACATCATCGGTCCCGTGTATCACGAGCGTTCGATCGCCGTCGAGGGCATTCGATATAAGGAGGGCTGTGCTGTGTTGCCCGAGGGGCCGGGCCTTGGCGTGAACGTGAAACGCTAGCAGCCCGCTCCCGCGGAACGAAGATGATAGGCTCGAACGTGAAATCAGAATCGGGGATACCGGTTCATCGATCAGGGGGGCAGAACACGAATGGCTGGACTGAAAGAAAGCGCTTCGATGGAACTCCAGGCGGACGCGGTTCGCATGCTGAATGCGGCGGCTGAGGAATACAACCTCGCGGATGCCGGCAAGGCATTACGGTGCCTAATCGACTACGCCGCGCAAGACGGCGACTGGGACAAGATTTTCGGCGAAGTGCGTTGCCTGCGCTGCAGTGGGCGTCCGGGCTGGTTCGAAGAGAAAACTTCGTAGCCCCGTTCGATCGCCCCCAGGTCCAGTTCGTCGACAAGCGCGCTGACGAAGTAGGCGGGGTGATCGTCGGGGGAGCCAGTCGCGCAAGTCAGGCGGCAGCAGCAAAGATTGCTCGGGCAGGCAAAAAGCGGCGCGCCCTGGCCACACACCCTCTTCGCTCCCTCCTGTTCTATAGAAGAGCCCTCGCGATGATCGCCGGAAATCCCCTAGGGTGTAAACCTTATGACGCCTAAGGTTCCGACCCGATGACTTTAGGGGGCGCTACGCGTAGACTAGAATACGAGTTCCCGCCCCGATCAAACTGACAACATGGGTGAGTTGCCGCAAATCCTCACAAGCGAAGTGGGCCTAGGGCTTGCTTCGGTGCTGCTTCTCTTCCTCGCCACCTACCTATTGGCCCGCACGCGTTCCGGCACTCCTGATGCCGAGTTGCCTCTCTCGGAGAGGCTAGCCGTGGAGCCCGTCTTCTCGACCACCGCGCCGAATTCCATGTCGCGCGGTTTAAGCTTCATCGGTTCGCTGTTTCTTCATCTAATGATTGTGGCGGTCGTACCTTCCATTTAGATTTTGTCGTATGACATTCCGCCTATTACCGTCCCGCGCTACGAGATCATTACTCTCGACTATCGGATGCCGTTGCCGCCGATCGTCGCGGCGGCGGATGTTGAGCTGGACCCGATCACCACCGCGTAAGAACCGAGCTTGAAAACCGAAACCGACGAGAAAAGCGAACAGGCCGCGGCCCTGGGTGCTCCGGAAGGGGGCCTCGCCGTGCCACCGCGTTTGGCCGCTCCCACACCGCCCGGCAGCGGTTCGGCGGCAGCTCAGGCTCAACCAACACTGCCGGACCTGGGAGAACGAGCCACAGTCCGCATTCTGCTCCCCGACATATTCAAAACAAACTCAGCGCTCCGGGGCATCATCATTCAACCGGATTCACTGACGGAGCTTCCGCCGTATTTCAAGGTAGAGTTGCCGCCCGTAGTTCTGTGGGCCGAGGCCCCTCCTAAGCTCACAACCGGAGCCGTGCTTGAGCCGGTACGACGTGAAGCGGAGCCCGCCCTTCGTGTGGCTCTGCCGGACGTCTTGTCTCAGGTCAGCCCTCCCAATCAACAGTCCTCCTTGGCTGACCTCCAAATTTCCGATGCACCGGTTCTGTTCGAACAGGCCAGGTGGACGCTGCCTCCGGCGGATGTGATTCCGCTCGCCGGCCAGAACCCGCTGAGCGATCTCGCGGCGCCCCCGTCAAGTTTCGGTGAGTCGGGACAGAACAGCCTTATCGCGCTCACGCAACAACCCGACCTCCAAGCCACACAGTTCCAACTCCAGCCAGGCCTTCGGGTCAGTTCGATCGATGGGGCTATCCCGACAACGGGCACCGGGACCGGAGCGGCCGGATCGGAGGAGGGCTCCGCGCAAGAGGCCTCGAACACGGCCGACGGAAACGGCGAAAGCGCTGATGCCACCGAAACAGCTGGAGGCATCGGAACCGGGGACGGAGCAGCCGAGGCTGAGGGAAGCGGTTCGTCCGACCTGGTGGCGGCGGTCCGCATTTCGGGAGTAGGCGGCACCAAGATCGTCGAACTTAGAGGCTCAGGCAATAGGAGCGCCGGCTCCGCTGGCGAGAGCAGTCGCGGCCTGGGTGAGGAAGGCTCCGGTCCGGGAGAAGGAGGAGTCCCGGATGGCGAGCCCGACGGAGACGCCCATCTGAGACCGCTACCAAGGTCGCAGTACGGCATCATTCTGGTCTCGAACAGCCGCAGCGAAATTCCCGAAGCGACCGGCGTACTCACGGGAACGCCGGTCTACACCGTCTACATTGATGTACCGGAATTCCCACGCAAGTGGGTCTTGCAGTATTGCGTACCGCAAGACACTCGCCGATTAGAGGAGACCGCCGGAGTGATTCGAATCAGGCGCGTTGAGCGCGTTGACCCTCCACACGTGCTTGCGTCCCAGCCGTTGCGACTCAACCTTCCTCCGAACAGCACCGCGCCGGCGAGCGTGGTCGTGTACGCAAAGGTCGATGAAGAGGGTAATCTCGCCGACTCACGCGTGATCCGAGGCGCCGACCCTGAAACCGATCAATTGATATTGGCAAACCTGCGGTCCTGGGATTTTCATCCGGCATTCCAACGCGGTGACCCGGTCTCCGTCGAAGTCGTGTTCGGCGTCCCGCTTTACTAGGATCCGACCTCTCGGTGGCCGTCCTTTCACCGGGCGGTTGTGTTATCTTACGATTCGCGCGCTGCCCCGAGCGGATCCGAAACTGAGACCCTATGAAGTGTTGTTTTTCAGGGAAAGAGATCCCGACTGACAAACTACTGATTCTGTACTACCCGCCGTCGCACTCGCACTACGATTGGGACAAATCGGTGTATGCCGCGGCCCGTGCGGGCGCGGCCCTTCAGCAGCTTGCCGAAATGCTGCGCAGCTTTCGCAAGCGTTTCGTTTTGGGCGCGAAACCCGTCGTCGGATTCGTGCTGGCCGCCATCGGGTTGGCCATACTGCTCCACTGGGGATTGGCGGTTGTGAGCAATTGGTCCGGCTCCGGCTTCTTCTTCCGCTACATCGAACCTCTTATCGCCGGGATATTTCTACTCTTCGCGCGCTTTCGCATTAGTGTGTTGATGCGCCGCAAACGACGCTGGAGTGCGGACGGCAAGAAAGCCGTCGACGATGAGCTGTCTGAGATTGAGGCCGCGATGGCCGCAATGGCCGAAGACCCGTCCGCCGAAGAGGCAGCGCTGGTGCTGCGGCGCAAGTGCCCCGATGTCGTTTCCGAGATTGCTTTCGACGGTAGTTACTTTCGGGCGTTCACTTACATGGACTTCCTCTTCTACCCGCAACTAAAACACCCCACGGCGAAGGAAGAACTACCCGACAAGCACAGCCTTAACCGCGATGCCTACTACATTGGGAGCGTGGTTTACGATGGCTGGCGGCTCTTCCATAAGAACCAGCCCGAGCTTATCGATCCGCGTTTCGTCGATAGCAGCGGCCGCCGCGGCGTCATCTAGCCACAACCGCGGAACTCCCCCCCCTGTTGTTCGTAAAATAGAGACAGCGTTCGCATCCGCTGTTCTGATCACCGGAATAAGTTGAGGCGGCATGAACGACCTCACACTGATCGCCTCGGCCACGGGCCTGGGCTTGCTGGTGGGGATTCGACTCTACGCCACCGTTCTCACGTTGAGCCTTGCCATCAAGCTTGGCTGGCTCGATCTCGGGGGCCGCTTCGCGGGTCTCGAAGTGCTTGGCAATTGGTGGGTCGTCGGTATCGCCGCCACCGCGTTCACCGCCGAGTTCTTCGCCGACAAGATTCCTTGGGTCGATTACCTGTGGTATTCGGTTCATACCTTCATCCGGCCCCTAGGCGCCGCGCTACTCGCATTCACGGCGGTCGGCGACCTCGACCGGACCGTACAAGTGTCCGTGGTGCTACTGGCCGGCGGAGTCGCCTTCGCGGGTCACTCGACGAAGGCCGCGGCGCGCATGCTTGTCAACTCCAGCCCGGAGCCTGTTTCGAATATCGCCCTGAACCTTGCCGGTGATGTGGCCGTACCGTTCGGCGTCTGGTTCGTCCTGAACTACCCGCTCGCCGCCGGCGCCGTCGTCAGTGTCTTTCTCCTACTGTTCTTTGTAATCTCACCGGGCATCTATCGTCTACTGAGGGTGCAGTCGAGAGCCTTGGCGTCCCTCTTTCGCCACTGGATGGGCGAGACGCCGGAGCACGACCGCGCCATGTCAATGGGCGAACAATCCGCCTCGGCATCCGATCCCGCCGCCGGACTCGAAGCCCGCCTTGCCGCCTTCATGGCTCCCCTACCGGAACCCTATTGCGGGACCTTGTGCAACAAGCTGTCGCTCGACAGCCCACCGCTCGCGATCGAAGCCGTCGCCTCTCGCGGATTGAGCGGACTCCACAACTCAATCGGCTACGTCTGCTTCGCCCGAGGCGAACTCATCTTCGTCACACAGCGCTGGTTTCGCCACCGTGTCCGCACCATCCCACTCGATCAACTCCGCACCGTGGGCTTTCGTAGCGGGCTTCTGTTAGATGCCCTCGAACTCGATACGGGAGAAGAGACCCAGCGCTTCTACATCTTCAGGGAACACTGGCGAAGTGGCGAGGGTTTGGCGGACGTCCTCAACTCAGCAACGGCCGAAGCCTAAGCGCTCGCACTCTTTGCAGACCGCTACGAGGTGCTTGGAGACTCAGGCAAGGCCGGTTTGTTCGGATCAATTCCCAACCAAAACAGCGCACCGAAAAGATACGAAGCCGCCACACCGTAGAGGGGAACGTCCCAGCCCCAAGCATCAATCGCGTATCCGATGGCGATCGACGCGATCGCGCCGCCGATCTGCCCCGCCGTGTTCATCAACCCGCTGACCGACCCTACGTTGTCGCGGCCGACATCCAGGCAGACGGCCCAGGAATTCGGCAACGCGAACTGAATCGCGGAGTAGCCTATGGTCAGCAGGATCATCGTGGTCATCACATCCTCGGCGGTGATTGCAATTAGGATCGCCGTTGCGCTGACGATCCCAGAACTCAAGCCGACGCTGCGGCGCGCGGCCTTCAATCCCACCTTCTTGACGAGTACATCCACCGTGTGCCCGCCCAGATAATTGAACGCCGCGCTCACGATAAAGGGCATCGCCACATAGGGGGCGAAGTCCTCCAAACCTTTTGATTCGACCAGGTAACTTGGCAGCCAAAAGATATACCAGTACGAGCCGTAGACGCTGATGTGATACATCCCGATGATGGCCCACATGTTCGGGCTGTAGATCAATCGCATTAGGTTGCCGTGCCCTCCGGCCTCGACGGGCCGTCCGATTCGTTCCAACTCCGCGGCATTTACCCCTTTCTTGTCCGCCGGGTTATCCCTGAACCAGGCCCACCACGCCACGGCCCAGATCACGCCGAGCACGCTAAAGATGTAAAAGACCGCTCGCCAGTCGTAGTGCCTCAGGATCGGCTGCACGATGAACGGCGTGAGCGCTCCCCCCACACTCGCCGCCATCCAGACCACTCCCTGCGCCCGCCCGCGCTCATCGGCGGGAAACCATCTGCGGATCACGCAGGTTGCGTTGGGGTACGCGCCCGCCTGCAAGCCTCCGAACACACCGCGCACCGCCAGCAACCAGAAGTATTGGCTGACCACGCCGGTAAGGGCCGTCAGCACCGACCACCACATCACCAGATGAGTCAACACGCGCCGCGGTCCGAAGCGGTCTCCCAGCCACCCTGCCGGGATCTCGAACACGCCGTACGCCAGAATGAACACGCTGAACACATAGCCCATCTCACTGTTCGAAAGACCGAGTTCCTGGGTCATCGCCGTCTTCACGTTGCCGATGGCGACGCGATCAAGATACGTCATCACCGAAAACAGAAACAAACCGGCCAGTACGGCCCAACGCATTCGCGATGCTTGCATAGGCCTGCGATTATGGCAGACTCGCCAAGATGACCCGAGATGGCGCTCGCGGCCCGGCGGGCATCCATACCGGCTTAGCCGTTGACCCTTGCTACGCTGTGGCCTGCTATTCTTCTGGAAATGTTGAGACGCAGCCGGCTAGTGCGATTCTTCTCCAGCGCCGTTTCGGTAGGCCTCTTCTGTGTGGGCATCCTCGTGACCGGACAGCTTGGCTGGTCTCAGCAGCCGGAAGCCCCGGCCGAGACCGAGGCGCCCGACTACCGGCCCGTCGCACACTCCTACGCGGCGGACTACAAAGACTTCCTCTCGGCCGCACGGACCGAAGTCGCCTTCGTCGAGGAGGCCATCCGCTTGGCCGAGAGTAACGGATTCCGCGAACTCACCGACCAGTCGGAGTTGCGCCCCGGCGCCAATCTTTACCGCAACAATCGCGGCCGAGCACTCTTCCTATTCGTCGTCGGCGAGGAACCTTCTCGCGACGGCTTTAGCATCGCCGCGGCCCATATCGATTCCCCGCGCCTCGATCTCAAGGCGCGCCCGATCAAGACCTCCAGCGGCTTTGTGCAGTTGCAGACGATGCCCCAAAAACTATCAGTGGGTGAACCTGCCACTGGCGCTCGTCAGCCGGGTCTATAAGAAAAGCGGTGACATGGTGCCGATCTCGATCGAGCTTCGCGCCGCCGAGCCGGTCTTCATCATTCCTGACCTTGCTCCTCACGTGGATAGCTCGCAAAGAAACTGACCTGCCCCCTGAAAACGAATCCGAATCTTGAGAGAGAATCGAAGGATTCGGACGTATGTAAGGAGGCAGGAAATGATGAGGAAGCGATACACGAGCGAACAGATTATCCACAAGCTGAGGGAAGCAGAAGTTGAATGGGCAGCGGGCAACAGCGTGCCGACGGTCTGCCGCAAGCTGGCGATCAGCGAGCAGACGTACTACCGC
>Ga0315339_1001028_pt1 | contig 27590 bp, 36 predicted proteins | sample ASW17metaG_FD_204514 | JGI IMG/M metagenome (GOLD analysis project Ga0315339, IMG submission 204514) | Ammonia-oxidizing marine archaeal communities from Pacific Ocean, United States - ASW #17 | ecosystem: Environmental > Aquatic > Marine > Oceanic | place: USA: California | collected 2016-12-05 | reverse complement strand
TCAATATCCTTCTCAATAGCTTTACGCGCTTCACTGCTTTTTGTACTATGATATTTTAGTCTTAAGTCTTGTAGTTTTTTATTTGAAGCAATACCTAGTTGAGTACGTTTATTGCCAAAGTCCTTGGCAGGATTCACGGTATCCAGTCTACGGAGCATAAGTTTTACAGTAGCAGAGTTTATGCCACTTTCTTCAAGGGCAGCAGCTACGCTCTTTTGTGCGCCTTCTCCTAATGTGGACAGTAAATCCATAGTACTACGACTAGCAGTAAACCCACCTGCACCTGTGTCGATATTATCTGTTATCTTGAATACCTTATCTGAGTCATTATTGATAAGGGCTTGGCGCTCCTTCATCCATACTTCAGCTTCATACCGACTTGAGAAAGAAGCCTCAACACTAACTCCTTCTTTACCTGCAACACCTACGTAGTGCTTCTTAGTGTCATACACACGAGGAATATGTCCGTTACGATAAGGAACTAGTGTAGTAAGCTGGTCTACCTTGGCTTTGAAAGTAGATTCAGGTATTTCAAATGCAGCCTTTTCAGTAGGGGCCATAGTCTCGTTATCAAACTCACGTACCCACACATAACCCTTCTTCTTAGAAGGTTTAGACATCTTTTCTACGTAGCCTTTACGGTAAGGAATGACCCTACCTTTAAGCGCAGCAACACGGCCTTCGTCCAATACTGCATGTGCAGCATCCAAGGTAAACCTAACCTTGGTGTAAGCTTCGCGGATAGCAGGGGTGTATGACCCTTCCGGTACATCTAACTTAGGTACAAAAGAATCAAAGTCGTATACAGTAGTATCGGCAGAGCCTTCACTTAGGATGTTAGACAGCAGCTTCTTTTCTTTAACAGACAATCCTTTAGTAGCGTCTCTATAGAGCATGCCTAGCCCTGAAGCAATCTTACTTGAAAAGTTACGAGAGTCTGTAAGATTAGCAGCAGCTTGCCCTGCAAAGTTAGCACTCTCAGCAACACCACCAAACTGCATCATAGAGTTAAGAAGGTTGTCATTACTCTTGATAATACCTTCTTCAAACTCCCGCATAGCAACACCCTTATCCGTCAAGAATAGGGATACCTTATCGGTAAATGTTTCGTATTTACCTGGGGTGAGGGCCATAAGATCGTAACTAAGAAAACGACTAAGTTCAGTTTGGTTTTTGAATTGGGAAGCACTTTCTTCAACAATATCACGAGACAGTTTATTAGCCCAGGTAAAAGCCACATCAAATTCCATATTAGCTAGTTCATTAACATCCTTGCCGAGAACATTAGCAAGGCCAACCAAAACAGAGTCTTCTGCTTCTTTAAGGTCTAGGAACTTAGCAGAGGTATCGTGAGCTAGTTTATTGAATCCTTGTACTGATTCCACGAGACTAGCCCTCTGTGTAGCAGCAAGAGGGGTCAGTGTGTCAGGTAAGGTCTTAACAGCATCTTCATACTGCGCTCTTTCAAGAACTTTGGTTTCAGCTAACTCAGCAGCTTCTTTAGCAGCCGCCCGTGCTTTTGGTGCTCTAAGTGCGTGGATACCTGCGCGAGCTACACCAAACACCACCTCACCAGCTAAAGCCCCTCCTGTGCGTAGGGCTATTTCTGTACCAAGATTAGCTTCACGATCTACAGTAACATTCTGTACTGCTTGGGCTGCACCACCTGCTACACCCACAACAGCAGACCTAGCGATGCCAGCAACAGCCCTGGCTTTAAGGGCAGAGCTACTTGCTTTCAAGGCAAAGGCAATAGGACTAAGAGGAGACATGGCTAAAAGTAGAATGCCTACGTCAATCATACCTTCCTTAGCGAGGAAGCCACTCATACGCCATTCCCAGTCTTCGCCGTAGTTAGACTCCATCTTTGTGTTAAAGTCTTCGTAATTAAACTCGCCTGAAAGTAGGTCTTTACCTGTCTGCCAGATATCAATATCCATGCCTTCAGGGTCTTCCCCTCCTATGGGGTTGACAAACTCAATTATATTTTCTAGAGAGAAATTGCCTTCATCAAACTCTTTAAGCCTACGTGCAGCTTCTCTGTTCTTGACACTAAGGTATTGTGCTGCTTCTAGGGCAACAGGGCTATGATCATTACGAGCAGCCCTACCTTCTCCTAAATTAAGACTTTTATTTTGATGGTTGATGGTAATTCTGTTAGCATGGTCAACGTCGATAGAGTCGGACATAGCTTTACGGATGTCAGGATGGGCACCAGGTATAATGTTATCCGTTATAGCTTCCCCATTTGATTTCCTGGGGCGGGAACGAGTAGCCATCTCCTCCACTATAGAACGAGCATCCTGTTTACTAATAGCAGATGAATGTAACGCACCTATAACAGCACTAGAAAGTTTGTGTTGTTCTTGCGCTATAGACATACTCTGCAAAGTATCATAATCACCCGTCTTAGCCATATTAGACAGGGTATATTCCAACTCACGATTATGAGGGGGAATGGTAATCTCTTCAACAGGCTCCTCTTCTGGCATAGGAGGGAGTATGCTCATATCAAGAGGCTCCTCCTCCAACTCAGGGAGGGCAGGTTCTTGTACTTGAGGTTGCTCTAATACAGATGACTCTGCCATTAGAATTACTGCTCCTTCCACTGCTTATTAGCTGTCTCGAATCTCTTAATAACTTTATTAAAGTTTTCACGTATACGTTCTTGTTGGTTTTCTTCGGGGTATTTCTTAAGCATAGATTCAAGCCCCCTAGTTAAGTTAGAGATGTGGGCATCTAGGTCGTCAGGGTGGATAGGCGCAGTACGTAAGGCATTAAGATCAGAAAAATATTTAGGATTATTTCCTTTAGCTAGTTTTTCGCTTTTAGACAGCCAGTGTTCTCTATTACCTTTGCCAACCATGTTGGCTACTAGGCTGGCTGCATAAGCGCCAAGAGGGTCACCCCTTCCTCCTAAAAGTCCTGCCATTTGAACAGCATGCCGTACGTATTTAGATTGAGAAGCCATTTCAAACTCCTCATCTGTTAGGTTCATAACAGCCCTATTCTCTCTTAGCTGTATCCGCACGTTAGATACTGTAGCTTGCATACTAGCTGCTTTAACTCTTGTACCTAGTTCACCTTTATCCATAATGGCTGACGAGATAGCAGATACTCTAGTTCTCCCGTCTTCCATCATCTGTTGGAGTTTAGTACCAGTAGGGTCACCTATTGCAGTATGAAGATTGTTACGCCCAAGAGTATTACGCAAATCCTGATTCAGTGACATCAGAACCTTCTCTCCTGCGTCAATAGTTAGTTCTTTTCCTATGTGTTTCATGAAGTAGGGGCCAGTTAGACCAGCTACAAATGAATCATACTGAAATTTAATCTCACTAAAGCGTTGTTCAGCAGCCGCAGTGTCAGATTCTATAGAGCCTATAGGGGAGTGAGGGTTTCGTGCCATCCTTATAGCAGTCTTAAAGATATTATTGGCTTTGAATGTCATATCTTTAGATATAGCTTGAGCTTCTTGTTGCTGTTGTAGAGGCATCTTAGTGATTTCAGGGGTAACAAAGGCTAGCCAGGATTGAACTACTGTAGGTGCTTGCTTGTTAATTTCGTCAAACTGGGTGAATGATTCAAGTATCTCTAAATCCACAGCATCAGGAGGATCACCTTGGGGGTCATCCATAAAGTTGCCTCTTAGGTCAGTAAGACGGAGGTTTCCCTGGGAATCCCTTACTGTTTTAGTTTCTATAGCTTTTGCTTCATTGACAATCTTAAGAAGTTCGGAAGGGCTATATTTCTCCGAATTGTTTTTTATCCATTGTTGTTCTTTAATCTTTCGTTCTCTAGGAAGTACTCCAGATGCTACCCATCCTTCCCTTTCATTTTTTAGTGCGAATACACCTGATGCATGAGCATTAGCTTTATCAGAATCAATAGCGTACGTGGTCAGCTTTCCTATCTGAGTTATTAACGCTTCAGCCGCAGCTTGCCCGCTGTTAGTGGGAGCATTAGAACGAAACTGTTCCTCCCTAAACTTAGTGGGGCCGTCGCCTAATTGTTTTATGCCACCAGCTACCATGTTAACGCTCCGATCATAATGATATTCTTTTGCCACTAGCCTTAGCAGCAAATACACTGGCACCTAAGTCTGCCGCACCTGCTCCAAGGGTAGTAGCTAATCCAGGGGTTTCAAGTTCAGCCCTATTTAAGTCTATATTAGCATCAGTCATGGCAATCTGCCGATTTACAGATTCCTGATTACGCTCTAAAGAGCCTTCAAGGTTACTAGTTACTCCGGTGACCGCCATTTGAGTATTACTCTGTGTATTCCTGTGGGCAAACATTCTAGTTATATTAGCAATACGCTTACGAGCATCAATACGAAGTTTATCGTCAGCTATAGCCTTAGTAGCTAATAGATCATCTCTAGCTAGTTCTCGTTTTATCTCAAGTTGCTGTTTGATTCGCTTTTCTTTTTTCTTTTCACTTTGGTACGTCACATACGTAGAAGCAGCAGTAAGCGCAAAAGAGGCAACTAGAAGTTTTAAACCATCACTCATATTACTATCTCGTACTCAAAAAGTACACCCTCTCTACCCTTGCCTATTTCTTTTATCTTATTGTAGGTAAGGAAGTTTGCCAGTCTATAGTTTTTAGTATCTGCGTAGAAGTGGTCGTAGTAAAGAGTCTTTTTGAGATGTTTAATTACTCTATGGAACTCGTCCCGAAACGTCTTCACAGTACTTTTCTTCACTTTATACATACGTGGATGTACCATTAAGAAATCCTCATAGCAATCTGCCTTTATAACACCTATAATTTCTTCATCAGTTTCCACAATATACGTCTGAAAGTGTATTCCGTTTGGGAACACGTTAATCGGGTTTACCATGAAACTGCTGTGTCCATCCTATTAGGTGGTAATCTTTATCCCCGTCATTAAGGAATAGGATTTGCATAACCTTACCCCTACCGCGTACTCTATGCTTGTAGTGGACATGGCTATAGTCAGTATCTCCTGATCCTGCTAAGGAGTTGGTGTACCTCGCAGGGAAGTACACCTCTCTCATAGGATTACGGCTATATACTAATTTGTTATTAGCATCCACAACATCGTTGCCACTTGCGTCCTCCACATCATTAAAGAATGTGGAGTGACCAGGAGCAGCATCATCTGTAGCATAATCCCATGCAGTAGCCATAAAGCATCCGCCTGGGGTTAGATCAATACTGTTTGAATCCAGAGTTCCTGACTCTGACCTTTTAAATACTAAGTAGATATATGTAAGGTTTTTATTATGAAGTGCATCGCCGCCTGTCTGGATGCCGCTATATACAGGGCTATCATAGGAGATAGCATACGTAGTATCCGAAGCCCAATCTTTAACATTAGTAGTATTCAGAGAACCAAAAGCAGCTTCGATAGTAGCATTAGCACCTGCTTCAGAGCGCCTCATAGCTAGAACCAGAAGTACATCTTTCGGGTCAGCATCGCCAGCAGCTACAACGGGGTCACCCGTACTCTCGACAACTGTATCACCCGAAATAGTAACTGGTTCATCAATAGGGGGTACGTCAGGGGCTACAATAGGACAAGCTATGTATGGAAGCTCACTGTTGGCTCCGTCGTTAAATGAATATTCAAAGAACGCGCCTTTTACTGTTCTACGTAGTTTCTGTTGTTGTTCAGTAGGTAGAATATCATCTTGAAATCTAGTGTCCAAGACAAGGACATCCTTGGAGTATCCAGGTTGTGATAGCCCTCCGTAGGACTTATCAAAATCAGTTTGAGTCTTGTTATAGAAAAAATAAACCCTACGTTCAGAAGGGTTATATACTGCCCTAGCAGAAGACTTAGATGCTTGAGGTACTGCTGTGTAAAGAGTTTCAATTCTATTTTCTGAGATAGATCGAAAAGTAGCTTGGCCTGTATTAGTTAGGGAAAAGCTATTCTGGATAGTGGATCGCCAGATAGTATTTTGCCCAAATACAAGAAACTCGTCATCGACAGCGACCATACATTCTGGTCCGTCAATACCATCACCTAATACATTATATACTACAAAATCAGTAGCCTTGAACTGACTGTTTGGGCCAGTTATTTGCCATATACCCGTATTAGACCCTATGTAGATGGCAGACCCTAAAGTAAGAATCCTTTCCACTAACCCCGCACCTTGTATAGCTACAACCCCTCCATCATCAGCCACAATAGCAGAGTCAGTGCTGTCGAAAGGGTCAGCAAACTGATGGAACTTTTCCAAGTCACCATCATTAACAACAGCTTGGGAGAAATAAACAAAGTTAGGGTATTTAGGATCGCCTCCTAACCATGCACTACCAGCAAAAAAGTCTACGGTAGTGGGGAAGGTGTCGGTAGCGGTTACAGATATATTCTTATTGTATCGGATAATCATAGTAGAGGTGTACGAGGTACTTGTCCCCCAAGAAGGAGTGCTTCCTGGGATAGCTCCATCATTTAGTATCCAGTATTGCTCCCAATCAGCACCTACCCCTGGCTCATTAGCTGCAGCAGAAGTATGAGTAAAGATACAGTCATACCATTTAGAATTATGCTGTACTATTGCATTTGTAGTGGTGGCATCAGGATCACGAATAATGACATTTAAGTATACTACTTCAAGACTATCATTATTTGAGGACACTTGTAGGTAGCCTGGGTGTGAGTGCTTACCTGCAAAGAACAGTCGCTTACCAGACTGAGAGAATTGCATGTTGACAAACTTTTGCTGATCGTCAGCATGTACAACACCATCTACTGTACGGCTAATAGTTTGGGAAGGAGTGTCGATGTTTGTAAGACCGTCGCTGGTTACGTCAAAAACCCAAAACTCATTATTAAGGTCTACGACAATTTTCTCAACGATATTACCATTAGGAGCAGTAAGCTGCACGTACTTACCAGCAGGAGATTCTTGTTTTAATTCTGTAGCTATGACTCCTGTACGTATTGTTTGTAGGAAGCCTCCTGCGTCAGAAGCCCCTAAGAAGTCTACACCCCTACGCCTACGGACGGACCCATTCTGGAATAGCTCTACGTTAATAGTACCGTCCATGAATTCAGAAGGTAGCACGTTAAGCACAGAGGCTTCCGTATTAAGGCCGTCAGTAAAACCAGCTACAGGTAATTGGAGCTTGCGTGTTGACATTATACCTCAGTCTTTTTGGGGCGACCAACCTTCTTAGGCGGTGCAGATACTTTCTTGAGATAGTCGTATAAGGCTTTTTCAGCAAAGCTTCTCTGCGTGAATATTGCGTTTTTAGTTTGTCCTTTTTCTGACGTAATCTTGTAGCACATATTGTTAGGGTCGTGAACTACATGCCAGCCAGAGCCGTTGGGGAATTCGGTCAAATCCACCTTTTGCATTATGGAAGTATCCTTTCAGTCCTATTAAAAGTGTTCCTCATAGAGCGTCGAGGAACGATATGTTTACGTCTATCGTCAGGTTGGTCTACTAGTCTTGCATTACGTGAGAGGGCTGCTATTGTGTTATCAGCATCTCGTTTAGCAACTTGTGCCCCTTGTGTGTCACCTTTAATTTCGAGCATAGCCCTATAAATACATCTTTGTACTAATGCCGGGAATACTTGTGGGGGTAGATCAAAATACTCACCGTCAGAAGTTAGGCGGCTAGTAGGGCTATCGTACAGAATTACATCTGTGTCGTCTGAAGTAAGTCCTGATGCATTGGGGTAGGAGTCAAAAGTAATAGTGGCATCATTAAAGCTAGTGAAGTATTGGGGGTTACGGTCAGTGAATACTTTAACATTAGCTACTTCAGAGATATTACTTTCAGAAGTATTACGTGAGATAGTGTAGGCAAGGAACCTATCCGGGTCCATCCAGTACACCCTATCACCTGAGTAGTACATTGTGTCAGGAGTTAAGGAAACAGCAGTAGTAGGGATAGTCATTTCATGCTTATTGCTTGTAGTGTCTAGCTTGCCAAACGTCCGTGTATGTCTCCACCGGAACTTAGAGATAAGACGCTCAAATTCCCGATTAGCAATATTGACACACATACCTGCATCCTCAGTCTCACCAACGTTATTCACGTTTTCTGAGTCTGTAGCAGTAAGCATGTCTTGTACGATTTCAAGAAGAGTGAGCTTCATAGCTTACCTCTTAGGTGGGGGTAACAGTAAGAACAGCAGTCATACGGACAGCATTGGTAGAACCTCCGTTTGTAATAATTTCTATTTTATTACCAATAGCTAGTGTGTTAGCAGCGGAAGGAGTAGAGCTATCCACATCACCGGCAGCACTACCAGACTGTGCTATAGTAATCGAGCTACCTGTGATAAGGGTTCCATTGATCTCTGCCGTGACTATAGCATCAGCAGAGGTGATAGCTCCATGAATAATTGTTTGGATACTAGAAACAGTACCTGTACAAGGGGAAGGTAGCCATGTGGAGCTTGCAGTACTTATGTTATCTAGTTCTAGTATGAGGTAAATGTTATTATCAGCAGCAGTCCAGGAACCACTCCCTGACCCATTAGCGATGTAAATCTCATCGGCATTTGCAGCAGCCGCCCCTTTAGGCTCATGCAAGTCCGATCCGGTTAGTGTAGAGTGGGCGGTTGCCATTTGTGTCTCCTATAAGAGATAGTGGGGAGGAGCCAAAACCCCTCCCCAACAATCCTAGTCCTAGCGGCCTTCGTTCTCGTAAGACAAGACGAGTTGGAACTGCCCAACACCAGTCGTGCCGTCACGGTCAGCGATGCACTTGATAACGTCGCCTTTGTTGAAGCGGCCACTGGCTTCCGTGCAGAGAATCTCTGCAGCACCATTAGCAGCAACAGCAGTGTCGTTATCAGTTCCTTTGGCGGCTTCCGTACCGGAACCAATACCAAAGTAACCAAGGACATCACTAGAGTTGCTCAAGTTAAGGAACTGGAGTTCCCATCCAACGGAGCCGTCCATAGCGACTGCACCGTTAGCATACTTGAGTTCAGAGATGCGGCCATTATCTTCAGCCACAATAGTCCACACGAAGTCAGCAGAGGTGGATGCATCTTTAAGATACACAGCCATACCATCTTTCATGCGGTTGGTGTAGCCCACCTGATCTTCCCACGTAATTGCGGTGGGAATTTGGGTGGCATCTACAAGGTATTCACCGGCACCTGCACCTGCGGCAGAACCAGCGGGAGTACGAGCTTGCGTCATGTCATATCCTCCCTATTCGCTCAGAACGCAAACCAACGATTCCGGGCGGAACAGCTTAATGCCGTACCGCATCGTAACGTGGTAAACGTCTGAACGGGTGTTGTTATCGTACCAAGCATCCATGTCAGGCATGGCTCGCATGGCACCAATGAAGGCTTCTTCACCAAGGAACATATTGACAAAGGCGCTTGTACCAGTTGCCGAACCCGCAGAAGGAGCAGTTGCCGTGATCGTTTCCGTAACACCGCTATCAAGGAACAGTGATTCGAAAAGATCGAAGCCAGCAAAGCGACCAACATAGGCCGTACCGTTCATGCCTTCTCTGACATGGGCGTTAGACCCGTATACGTCCTGCTGGATGACATTGCTGATCTGTTGCAACTGATATGTCACGGACGGGTCAACAAACGCACGGCGGTTGCCTCGCATAACCTTTGCTTTATCCAAAGCCAACTTAGCTTTCTGGATATCAGCCAGAGTCATGACTTCATTCGTGCCCGTAGCAACATAGCGGTGGTCAACGCTATTGATGGTGTTCGGGTTAGAAGCAGTCTGATCCGTCTGCAGGTTAGCGATATCCGATTCCTTCTGTTCAAGAAGGGCACGGGTTAACTTCTGTACGAAGTTGCTTTCGGCAACGCTGACATAGAAGCTATCATGGCGGAACTTCTCGGGAATTTTGAAGCCCGACTGATAGTACTTGTCAATCGTCAAGGTGAAGTTACCCGTGGTCGGGTCGTCAAGCGTGACCTGGGCACCTTCGGAGTAGTTACGAACCGTCATTTCTGACAGGGTAGGGATGTTCAGCGTGTCGCCATCAGGAAACTCAGTAATCCAACGGACATGAGAATCCATCATAAGCTCCTCTTGCAGAACATCTTTAACTTCATTAGCCCATACATTAGTACGGATCAATGAGGAGTTATTTGATGTATCAAGAGCCATCTTGATTCCTCCTTAGTTAAGTTGCAAAGAAGTCAACACCCTTTTCCGCAGCTTCGGCAGCAGCCACTTCAATTTGCTTACGGAATGCAGCACTCTTATAAATGCGAGGGTTATCCTTTTTGACCTCTCGACATTTAGCCCAAGTTAACTGTCCTTCAAACGGTTGAGGTTCTCCAGAAGAGTTATTGACAGCCGGGGTATTACTAACATCCATTTCGGAAGTAGGAACAATCCCGGTGATGAATTTAACTGTAGTTTCCGGGTTAGATCGGCTAAGATTATCAATAATGTTCTTAACGCTTTCGTCGGAACCTACAGCCTTGGTAACGGCAGCTTTGACTTGCATCTCAGAGCCGTATACCTCGACCAATTTATTCATAGATGTGGCTACATTGGCTTCCGCCTTTGCTGTAGCTTCTCGCTGCATAAATTGATCATTCACGATCTTCGCTACATCTTCCGTTTGAATTTGAGTCTCAACCGGGGCTTGTGGTGGGGCCGGGGTATCGTTGCTCTCTTCCGGTTTGGAATTACGAATTTCGTCTAAAAGCTCATTTAGAGCCTCTTTACCACCTTTGAATTCTTGCAAATCACCTTTTAATTCTTCAATATGCAAGCTCGCATGATGGTATGCTTTAGCCAGTTCGTCAGTAGAGGAGTACTTCTTACCATCACCTACTAGGGTATCTATATAAGCTGGTTCTGACTTGGGGCTATCTTCCGGGGCTGGTTGGTAACTAGCTTCCGGTACTTCGACGGTTTCAAGAGCGTCGGTCAACGCTGCTTCAGTCATTTTCTAGTCCTTTCAAAATTTCAAAAATACGTTTGGCTTCCTTAGCCTTGCCTATAGAATCTACTTTGTTAGAGGATTCCAGTAGGCCGTCTGCATAGTCATCAAGTAGTAAGTTATACAGGAAGTCCAGCAGTTGCGGGCTGCTGTGGGCTTGGCTGATTACTGTTTCCCTGTCCCCCTTCTTCGGCAAAAGTCTCAACACCAGTGCCGGTAGCGTCACCGACTCCGATGGGGTCGCCTTCTTGCTCTCCTTGGAGTGCTTTAGCTTCTTCTTGAGCGATTGCTTGAAGGTGGACATCTTCTTTAATTCCTGCATACTCTTCGACAATCCCTTCGTCTTCAATATTTAATTTACGTTCCCAAAAATTAGCTAGCTTGACACCACTAACATGCGCCCTTACTTTCGGGTCTTGCATAGGCCCACTCATAAATTCTTTCATTTCAAGAGACTCACGATTTCTACGTGTCCAATGGCGGGCACCGATAGCGACAAATTCACCCCTTGATAAGGAGCTTTGTTGTGATAGGGATTGTAATCCTTCTGATTCTGCATCCTCACCAAAAATTTCAACATAGTCTTCAATGTCAAAGTTCATAAGCATTAATTCAAAAGTCTCTTTAAGCATATTCTCAATCATACGCTCAAACAAACGAGCTTTATCTACGAACATCATGGTAGCATTTTGGTCTAACTTACTAACTTCAAACGCAGTTTTCTCGCCAGGAGTACGGATACCTCGTGTTTCAGGGGGAGCACCTGCCATTTCCTCCATCATACGATGGTAGTTATTTATTTGTGTGTCTGCATTTAAAGCTGTTGCATCAGGCACGATTACACGGACATCGCTATCTACCCCACCGAAATATTCAGCCCCTGGTCGGTAGCCTTCTGAGGGTGTTTGGACATCATCGCCTTTAATAAACAACACTGGTTGTGCAATAACATCAAACACATCAGCTTTAAGGTTTTCAAGATGATCGATCCTGTGCTGCATACCTACTAGGTTGTCTAGTGGTCCTTGTGCCCACGAGTTATCAGGGCGCAGTCGCCATCCTGCATGGTGGATGCCACTAAATCCTGCAGGAGATCGTGAAGGCTCATTACGGATAACATGCACTTTATCCATAACATACACAACACGATTACGTTGGATGGCCCCTGTAGCGGGGTTAAATACATCACCACGATAGATCAGGATTTCAGCAAGGTCTTGTTTAAAATATTGGTCAAATCCACCGTAGCCGTCCATATTGATGCCACGGTTCTTGATTACTTCAATCCAATCATCAATACCTTCCGGGTGGCGTGTACCTATGGCCTTATCAATAACACCTTTCTTAAATCCTGCATTAGGGTATTTATTAGGGAAGTCTTTAACGTCCGCTACATGGAATTGGCATCGTTCAATCTTAGCACTTCTATGGAACTTTTCTCTAGGATTAAACACTGTATCCATAGGGGAGATACGTTTCCAATCTGGCCCTTTATAGATTACTTCACCATTATTATCTCGTTCAATAATGTAGTCAACGCATACAAAGCAATTACCGTAATCTACAAAATCTCCCACAAGCTCACGGCCTACTGTCTCACGAAACTTACGTTGTTCTAATTTTACCATAAGCCATTTTTCCATAGCTCTAGCTACTCCAGGTGTTACTTTTTTGGGAGCAGGGAACTTAAAGAATTGTGGCATAGATAGTGATGCTTCAAAGTATTGACTTTTAAGTGTGTCAGCAATCTGTGTCAGCTTAGGTTGGTGGGTTCTATTCTTATGCGGGAGGTCAGCAGCAGAGGTGCTATCAATATCAGTAGCGTAGACAAATCTACGGGCCTCTTCATTAAGAGACAATGCGTTACGGCGCTCTGTATTGTATCGCATCCACATTTCAGAGATGCGTACAGCAACATCATTAACGTCTTCTACAGACAGTGTGTGCCCGCTACTACTAGCTTTACTCATTAGGCTGCAATGCCTCCGAAGCGTTTATGAAACTTAACAACATTTTGATTAGATTGCTGCTGTCTTTGAATTGGTTTAACCATAAGGTCTACACACATAGCCCATGCATCCTTTGTGTCATCATGGAGCGGGTTTACGGATACTAGCTCATCTTCTAATACCTGGCAGTTACCACCTCGGTAGTGGTAAATAGCACCACTTTGGTAGAGAGGTTCTAATATGCCGTTAACCCTGGCAAACTTGCCTTCGGTGTTAGGGGGTATATACAAATCAATAGGGATGCGTATACCCATCTCCGTCAGTCTATCTGCCAAATCTTGTGCAACGAGTCTAAAGCCTGACACGGCTTCAATTCGCAATTTCTTAAACATATAGCGTTCATACGCATGTCGCAAACGAGCCAGTATCTCGGATGTCTTCGTGGATTTGAACCTATCAATGTCAACCACATAACGGTTGCCTTCATCATCAATAGCTCCAACAGTAATAACAGTGTAGTCGGCAGAATCTTTAGTACTTGCCGCCATGTCAACTGCTGCGTACATCCAAACGGGTCTTCCCGCGATAGTCCATAACCCAGCCACATATTCTACTTCTTCTTTCTTGTAGTACTTAAATAAGTCTCTACTAATAGGAGCCGTTGACTTATCGTTTGGATCGTTGTAGTACTGGGCGTAGAATTGGGTGATCTCTCCAAGGCTTTCATATACAGCCTTTTTCTTAGCCAGGACCGTGGCATTGAAGCCAAAGTATTTACCGTCTTTCCTTTGCTGTCGGGGCCAGAGGAATTCGCCATCTTCCTCTACATTGTCCATCATAACTTGGAACATAGGAGTTTCAGTAGTTGTTACTTCACCGTTCTCATCTTCTTCTGGGTCATCGTATGCCATATCCATCATAAGCTGGTAAGCGTCTTTAGGGTGGTAACGAGTACCTACTACGAGCATAGAACTTTCAGCACTCATAATGGAACAGGCTTGTGCTACCCATGAATTAACATCCCTACGTCCTATCTCGGTATTGTTTTCAGGGACAACAACATCATCCAAGATTAGCTTCTTGCAGTGCTTACCAGTAATAGTCTTTTCTAGTCCACAAGTCATTATCGTACTATCAACAACACCTTCTGACTTACGATAAGGGTGGTCAACTACGATAAAGGTTTTATTCCAGGCTTCTCTACGTCCTTCTTCGGGTAATATAAGTCCTGGGAAGTATCTTGCCACAATCTTGCTGTCGAGGATGGATTTAATAAATCGTAATTGTTCCTCTGCTTTTTCAGCAGTAGCAGAAGCATAGATGATGGTAGTTGCAGGATCACGAACAACCTCCCAAGCTGCGTAGAATGCAGAGTATCTACTTTTACCATGATCACGAGGCCAGAGTAGCAGTAGATTTTCATTGCTATGATGTTGTGCCCACTTAGTCATTTCTATATGACAGTGTGCCATTAATTGATAAGGGGCTACAAGGCGGATAAATGCCTCAAAGGTGTTTACTGCAGCAGCACGAAGGTCTTTCTGGACTTTACTTAGCCCACTACCAGAGTACAGCTTATCAGCGTCAACCCAATCCATACTTTATTTCTTCTTCTTAGGCTTGAAGTGTTTAGTCTTGTAAGAGGACGTTCCCTTGACACCACTTTCAAAGCTATGAGGTAGCCTAAAGAAATTAGACACTGCTTGACCAAACCTGTCTTCAAGAGATTTAGGTTTAGCTGCGGCTGGTTGAGCTTCTCGCTTAGACTCCATATTCATACGGTCAATGTCTTGGGTTCGTTTGGGAGGGTTGGTCGGTGTGTTGAGGGGCGGTGGTACAGCATTCGGGTCTTCACTAGTATCCATTACACGAGAGTTTATCTTCGGTGTATTTACTATTTTATTTGGAGTATTTTTATCTCTAGGTGCGGGTTTGGCATTTCTCTTAGCTTCCATTTTAGATGCTGAGTCTAATATTCCAGTATGCTTACTATCAACTCCTGTTTTACCTTTTATTTTACGCCCTGCTAAGGTGCTAGGAGGTATCTTCCCTCTATTAGATGCGGCAGGAGGATGTTGATCTCCAGGTGTCTTTGCATACATATTAGCAGTAGTAGTCTTTGGCTTACTAGTTGTGATCTTGCTTTTCTTTTCGGGCCTGAAGGTCGGGAAAAATGCTCGGTATATTGACTTCGCAACCTTCGCAGGGTCACGCTCTTTTTGTCCTGTGGGTACTTGTGCAATATCTTCCGCTTGATGTTGTTTATTTCCAGAGCTTTTAGGTGGGATATACTTAGACACACTTACTTGCTCAATACCAGAAGGGGAAACTCCTTTGTATTTCTTACTAGGCTTAGGAGTATGCTTAGACACACTTACTTGCTCAATATTAGAAGGAGAGGTGCCTTTAGCTTTGGTGATAGGCTTAGATACCTTCTCCACAGGAGGGCGGACACTAGAGGATTTAGAGCTAGGTCGGATGGAAGGCTTCGGATGAACCTGCTTTTTAACAGGCTTTGGAGTTTTACTAATAACAGCCCTTACATTTTTCTGGTTCTTACGTGGTTTAGGCGTGTAGGTGTTACCTGTAATCTTAGCTGGTGTAGTAGCTTTGCCTACTGCCTTAGTCCCAGGTTCACGCACTGAACTCGCCTTACTAATCTTAGGCTTAGGTACAACTGCGCTACTAATCTGTCTAGCCCTACGAGATTGCGTAGTTCTATTCATTATTTTTGCAAAAGTTTTTGATCCTTTGTACGTGAAGGCTGATTCTCCAGGCTTACGAACGTTTTTCTTATGACCAACCTTGTGTGCCATCTATTTTACCTCAACGAGTTTTAAGCCCTGTGTATTCATAACACGAGCAATGTCATCATCTACTTCGTTATCTACACGGGCTTGAATTTTAGCCTGTTTTTCAATTTCTGCCTTACTAGGCTTACCAGCTTTACGCGGGTTATATTTACCTTCTGCAATCCATTTAGCTGCTGCTGTACCTTTAGGATCAGTAGCTTGCATACATATCTGCCGTACCGCTTCAGAGCGTAGTTTGATCTCTACTTCAGCCAGCCAATCAATAAGAATGCTATCACGGAACTCAGGCCATTCCCTTTTAATACGTTGCCATTCATCCCATGAGCCAGCTAGAAGTAAGGCTGCTTCATATTCAGTAGGGTCAGCAATAGAAATAAATTCGTCTTTCCATTTAGCTAGGGAGTATTCTCCATTAGCATTAAACTCTTGGAATAGTCCTTTAGAGGGTCTGCGTAATCCTGGCTGTTTAGCTTCTGTCATCGGAATCTGAATCCTCGGGCGAGTGAACTATGTCGTCGTCTAATCTTTCTATCTGTTCCTTCATCAGCTTCCGCCACAAGTAACTCTTGACTGTTATTAATCCGTCTTTTTGCCGAAGTAACATTAGCTAGTGGTTTATGTGCATCCCCGCCATCTTCGTCCGTGTTAGTATTAGTTCCAGGTGGTTCTCCTAGAGATGCTAATGCATTATTCATATTTGTAGGATTACTTACATAACCTCCTGGTCCAAGTGTCCCTATAGTATCCTTACTATATCCAAATAGTGCATCATGTTCAGGTTCTACCGCAAGACTAGCAAGGTAGCCAAGTCCCATAGGAAGATTCATTATCGAAGTCGCAAGGCCAACAAACCCTGAAAATAAACCTTGTTCAGTTAAATCTACACTGAGATCGCTTAGGGCATTTTCAACCTCTGCCATACTAGCAGGGTCCATAGATTCATTATCTGTAGCTCCTCCAGGTGAGGTGCCTCCAACTGCTCCACTAAAACCGGAACTAGCCATACCTGTAGAGACATTATCTTCACTTAATCCTGGATGACCTCCGCTACTAGGGCCAGTAGAAACTCCGCCGCTATCGGCTGATCCGTCGTCTGGTGCGTCAGGGTCACTAGATGCTCCGGGCATACGCCATCCTCCTTACCGGTAAACGGCACACCTTATTGTTCTTAAATCCGCGAAGACCATACACATAATTAGATGCCGGGTGCCTCTGGCAAATCTTGTCTAGCGTCTGTCGCATGAACCTGAACCTGGACACATATTAACCTCTTGGTAGGATGATCTTACAAATCTTGTTGTTCTTAAATCCTCGGATACCCCATCCTATTTTAATATCCGGGTTTTGTTTTGCTATATGTTTCATTGTCTTACGGAAGAAGGGTATTAAATTATCCGATATACAGTGCGTTATTATTAATTCTCTACCTATTTCTGCTGTCTGATAATCTACCCACTTAGTGGTTTTGTAAGCAGCTAGTTCCTTTTTACTTACGAAGCCCCATAAGATACACGAGGTAGGATCGCCCTTTCTGTTTAATTCGAGAGAGTAGTTCCCGGCAATAATTGAATGCTTTATAGAGGGGTGTAGTCTTCGTAGAGGCCATTCTTTATACCTTGGTTGGATGCTCATTAACCATAGTACTTGTCCTAGTACTTTAAACCTGTGACTTGAGATACCCTTTTGTGGTGTTACCCCTAAACTTACCATTAAGGTCCGCTTTAGGCTTTCCCAAAGCACCCCTAATGGATAGAGGAGTAGAAAGACTACGAGGCAACCCACGAGCTTCAAGCCCATCCCGAAGTTGCGTAGCCACTTTACGCTTAGCAATGAAGTCATCACCTGCGATACCAGCATTGTCGTGCATCACTTCTTCCTCTTATGATTCTTGTTGTTATCCTGGCTACGGTTCTGTTTATGACTCACAACCTTTCCTGTCTTGTGGTCTGCTTCAGGTCGTTTAGCAGGATTACCTTGGTTTCCTTTCTTGGGTTTAATTCCAGCTTTTCTACGTGCTTTGGCTGATTCAACCCGTTTCCGCTTATGCTTCGCCTTCTGATTCTTCTTCCTTTGACGGACAGTTTCCTTAGAGGCATTCTTTTTATACTCACCTTTATTAGCCATATTAGCTCTCCAATAAACCTTCTACGTAGTTACTACGTCTTCGGTGGTATAAGAGTGTACTGGAGTACGATCCATATTAAGCATCCTATAGGCAACAGTGCTATCAACCACTGAGTTAAGTTCAGGCTCATCCCTTTCAACCCCCTCTTCTTCGAGGATACAAGTAGCTTTATATAGTACTTCGGTTACGTGTCTTTTCCTGGAATCTCTTTTACTTCCCGGTTCATTATGTATACGTCAATACTGGGCGTGAAACTTATTACCTTAACCTTCCAAATTTCAAATTTAGATTTATACACATCTATGAATGTCTTAGTCATTTCTAAGACAATTGCAAGGAAAGGGGCATCAACGGCCTTATGGCAATTCTTCTGGCTAATCTGATATGCTACCATAGCCTCACCTCGCTTACCGGACTTCTTGGCTTGTTCTATGATAGCATCTACAGCTTCGAGGTTACAGTATCCACGTAGAGGTACTAAGTTACCTGGCGCTAGTGGTGTAGCATTAAGAGGAAAGAAAGGAAGGGAGATTAAAAGACCTACGAGCAGTATAGTTTTAAGTGATCTCATGTGCTTTACTCCCTTCCTCTCCTACTTTTTTTTAGGGTTAGGCTTATGCTTTACAAAGAATGAAAAATCCTTTACGGTTTCTTCCCAATCCGTTGACGATAGCGTTGGACCTTATCCACTTCGTAGCGGGCACGGGAAACAGATTTACGACCATCAGACATCGCCGCATCACTCCGTCCCATGTTCCCGAAGCCAGAATGACCTTTGCCACCACCAAACCATTTACGGCGAGAGGCATCGGTCTTAGCCCCAGCCTCAGCTTTACGGAGCTTAGAACGAGAATCTGCATCTGCCTTTGCGGGCTGGCGAATATACGCGTAGCTTCCCCTTCCAACCCCTACAGGATCGAGCATAACGCCGCGAGGCTCGGATGAGTTTGAATACTTACGACCAGACATAAGAACCGGCAGGTGCTTTTGTTTCTGATTTTTCCCGTAGCCTTTACCTTTCATGTCATTCAATCTCAAATGTTGTAGGTTTCTTATCTTCGGGTACTTCCCGGCTTAATTTAATGGTGAGGATGCCGTTGTCCATACTTACCCCAGTAACTTTAATATGTTCGTGTAAGGGTAGCTGTCTGTGAAACTTCCTCTTAGCAATTCCATGCATAAGGTACTCTACGGCATCTGTCTTCCAGTCTCCTTTAATATCCAGGATATTACCCTCTAAGGATACAGAGATATCTTCTTTCTTATACCCTGCTAAGGAAACGTGTACTTCGTACTCACCTTCTTCAAGTTTAGTCATATCCATATGTGGGAACTTCTCTCTTGTAAGGTTGGTGAGCATATCACCCCACATATAACCATCTACAAGAATATTCGGAATCTTAATCCTAGTCATCATATATCTCCTTTGATCCTAGCTAATGAGGTAGTCTCCATACGGACAACTACAACCCTAATACCATTATACTGCAAATCAGAGGGGTTGTCAAGTAAAAAATGCATATTTTAGTAAAAAAAATAAAATTAGTTGTTTTGTACGATTTTACTTGACAAAGTGCTAATTTGGGTGTATAATAGATATATGGGCCGGGAGGTCCATTACCCCCTTGGGGGTTAGGGGGGAACATAGAGGCTTGGCAAGTGTGCCGAAGGGCAACCACTCTTAAGGCTACCTTTTCTCAAATCCATAATTTATTGTAGAAATTCTTAGGTTACCTCTCTCATTAGGACCATAGAAGTAAAACCCCCCCATAGCCCTACCTAAATTGTGGTTATAGGGACCATTTAATACCCATAGAAAAAGTATGGTTAACCCTGAGAGTATCCAAAGGATCATGAATAACCATAGAGAAAGTGCGTGTATCCCGCATGATACTAGGCGATGCAGCCATGCCCGCCATGCCCAAAGCCCGCCCGATTGATAGGCCCGCAACCATATGCCGACAGGTCTGTAATACTACACCAAACATATGTGAATTGACCTTAAAATCAATTAACACAATAAATATGTGAATAGCTATAGGCTGGCATATAAACGCCGCTGACAAGCGCATACCTCGGCCTAACCCGTACTATCTAATTTGAACCTGCAAACCTGCGGCCATTCTAGGCCATTCTAGGCACTATTGAAGTTAAGAGTAATTCGCAACAAGTACTAGGTATGCAATAATTACATGGCTCATATTCCTATGTATGAGGTGCCGGCACGGACGATAAACCTATAGTTAGGACTTGACATATAGTGCTGAAAATGCGATTATAATCGTACGGAAGGCGGCCACAACGGTTCGCCAGATTAGAAGGACTCAAAACAATGACAAATACTCTCAAAAAGTCAGGCATCAAAAACGCAGTGGAAACCATTGAGGAAGTGGTGTTCATTCCAGCCAATGCAGCCGCAATCAAGCGGACATTCAAAAACATCCACAAACATTCGGTGGCATCCGAAAAGACAGAGGCCGCTGACGTGAAAGCTTTTGCGCTGGTTGCCTTGCCAGTGATCGAAGAAATGGCAGTTAATGGAATGCCGATCATGTTGGATAGTGTCCGCGCCACCATGTTCACGGCGGCTGGATATGTGAAACCGGACGCCAAGGCGGTCGGATATCGTACACTCATGAATCGTACGAAATTGGGCATTCAGGCGGCGTTGCTTGCGTATCATTCGGATAAATACCGTCTCGCCGATGATGGACAGCTTGAGGCGCACAATAACGCTTTGAATTCTACGTTTGTTTACCGTGACGAAGACGGCGGAGTTATTGATCCAAAGGCGGATAACACGCCTGAGAAAAATCCGAAAGCTTTAGATTTTGAGCCGGTCCGTCAAGGCCAGTTTCAAAACCAAATGGTAAAAGCTGGGTTGGCTACGGTTAAAGGTCCAGACAATCGCCAATCAGGAGATGCGACGGCGGCTCAAAATCCTGATAGCTTTTCCGGGATCATGAACCTGCGTGACCTTATCACCGGGCGCACTACCGGAAACGTTGCGGACCTTTCCACATTGACCAAACCGGAACTTGAGGCTGTGCTCGCGGCAATCGAAATTGCCAACGTTGCCCATACTCAAGGACTTGCCAATAACCATGACAAGGCAATCGATTACGTGAAATCGCTTCTCTCAAAAGTCAAGGCCGTCGTACTAGACGCAGTAGCCGCTTAGTTGATAAGCCTGAGCCGCTGGACAGAATGCCCGGCGGCTCTAGTGTATCAACTAAACCTTGAGAGGAATATAAAATGTCTTGGATGGAAAATGCGTTTCCCTATTTCAAGAAATGTTTCGGCGGAGGATGCGATGGGCGCTTCGAGAAAAATATCGCTATTAAAATCGAGAAAGCCATGGCGGATTATTTTGAAATTGAAACCGCCTACCCTGAAATGGTGGAGCATTACCGCAAAAGAATAGGCTTGATGAATAGCCTACTACATGAGCTAAAACAAAACCCCACACCATTAATTAAAGATTGATAATCTCTCCTAACCTTTCCCCGGTGTTTCGGCACCGGGGAATTTTTTTGTCTGGATTTCTGACGATATCACAATCCGGTATCAGAACAGGGGGGGTGTCCGGTATCATAACCTTATACAAAAATTCCCTCGCTTCGCTCGGTATAGTGTCATGCTTCGCATGTAGTTATACCTTTCGCTTCGCTCAATTCCATTAGTAATGTCTCGCTTCGCTCGTCTTTAAGATATAGTGTAGTATCCGCTGCGCTCGACTTCCTTCCGGTATCAGGGGCGGGGGTGAGGAGCGGCGGACGTGCGAAAGTATGAGCCGGTATCAGGACAGGCGCAACGGACTTGACATACGTGCATATGTTTGCTATACTATAAGGACAATGAGAGAGGGAGTTAAGCAAATGTTGGACGTAACTAGAGACACTGAGGTTAAGCGTATCGCTGACTTCATTAAACATTCCCTAGATCACTACAGGGAAATCTCGGTACAATACCAAGACTACGGCGGGATGCACTACGTAAGGCTTCATAGTTTGTCAGAAGATGAGGCCGACAACTATCGCAACTCAGGAGGGTTGTGGAAATACGAGCACCCTCACGATATAGAGGTGATGGATATCCTCATGTATGTTGGAGGCTACTACTGACTGACGCATTGTTTTCTGTTGATGGGTTCATCACTAACGATGAAGCCAGCCCTAATTTTACCGCTACCAGCATGGAAGAGGCGTTACTTGTCTTTGATGACAGGGTTAAACGGGGTCATGTTGAGGTAACTATATGGGAAGTCGCTGGTCGGCCTTCCAAGTTTGTGAAAGGATTTAATAAATGAATGAAGATAGTGGAAGATGGATGAGCCATTTGATGAATTATTAACCCCAACCCCATTGCGCTCAACGCGCCCACCCCCGGAAGCGAAAGCTGGCCGGGGTCAGGGCGTAGGTAAACAAGGAGAGAACAAATGAGTGAAGATAGTGGAAGATACATGAAGCATTTGATGTGGCGCGAGCTACTGGATGCCAGTGCAACTGGTATGGCTGAGGAACTGCGAGAGTATGGATTGGATGACGGGGGTAAGGGGACTGAGCAGTATGAGCGCTTCCGTAACATCCACATGGTGGTGCGGAAGTTATGTGTCAAAGGAGGAACAAAATGACCGAATGGATTGATGCAAAGAAACAGTTACCTCCCGAAAACATGCCGGTGCTTGTTACGTGCCGGTATGTATTTAAAGGGGAGCCGCAACCTTGGATGGTTAAGGAGGCTTCCTCACGGGACAACTTCTATGACGAGAGCCACAAGGACTGGTGGCTTGCTTGTGCAGGGTGTGGCTGTTGCCATGATGAATTCACAGGAGAGGTATCCCATTGGATGCCCATGCCAGAAGGAGCAAACCAATGAGCTATAGTATGAATATTGGGTCTATTGATTTCAATTATACATATAATGTTGCTCCTATGTGGTATGATCGTTACACGAAGGGAATCCGTACCCATTACGGTATGACAGGAGAAGAGGCAATACCCGTACTGTGGGGGCTATATAAGCACATGGTAGAAAATAAGGAGCGACTTGAGATTATGCACCCTACTAATGGCTGGGGCGATTATGAAGGGGCATTGCGTTTTGTGGCTGCTCTATTAGACGCTTCTATTTTAAACCCAAAAGAAGTATGGAAAGGGGATTGACCAATGAGGCCATATAAAATCAGAAACAGGGCAGAGAAAATACGTCATAAGGGACGTATATCCATGCTCAAGGATGTTATAGCTTTATCCTTCATGTTTGGTGCGGGGTATATAGCATGTATTATGTTCTAACATTAGTGTGGGCGGTATCAGAATTGAGCCAGCCCAGCTATGTCTAAATACCACAAGCTAACACATATAGGGTCATTAGGACCAAAAAAGTTAGAGGAGGCATTTGAGAAGCACCCTGAACTATTTGCTATTGGGGCTGAGTATGATCCGGGGATGAAACCTGTTGAACTTAGGATTGCAAATGCTAAGTGGGGCATACTTCTAAATAAATACAAAGGAAAAGCATTCCAATAAAAACGTACACGTTAAGGTTAAAAACAAGGAAAGAAAGGAGTTACTATGACTAGAGTACGCAAGCGGAGAACCGCAGAAATCATACGCTTTGACGACTATTCTCCTACTACCCGTTACCAATTTGGGGTAGAATACACGCAAGAGGCGAGGGAGGAAACTTCCTTGTGGATGACAGATTACGACAAGATTATGGCATCCGAGAAGTGGTATCGGCTTATGGATGGGCGGGTATTTGGATGATTACAATGGAAGGAAAAGTTCCTTGGTGGATAACCGTCAGTTATGACCAAGCGTCAGGAGATTACATCTGCAAAAGTTTGAAGACCGAGATTGAAGTGCAACAACGATTGGAGGAACCGAGTGTCATCATCTTGAACATGAAAAACATCGCCGCACATGCCACGACCCCCTTTATGAGCCTCCGGGAACTTAGTCAGAGACTAGCTTCTCGCCCGGATGAGGTTGACTTAGTTGCTCGTCGGATACGTCACTGGACCAATGAAAAATTGATCGAGACCGTAGGGGATCGACATTCAGGGAAGGGACGGCACCGGCAATACAGTTTAGCAGGGATCGTAACTGCCGCTCTTCTATGGGAATTATCTAAGTATAATCTTCCAGTAGGGGTCTTGGAAAAAATTCTTCCTGCAATTGAATGGATTGACGACCACTATTTTGAAGAGATGGAACTAGCTCTGGCTTGTGAAGGATGAGGGCATCTACAATAAATTGACATACGCCCTTATATATGCTATTATATAAGGACAATAAGGAAAGCCCTGCCCTTTTTTTGGAGATTTAAAAATGAGCATGAAAAAAGACGTATTGTGGGAAATGTCCTATCGGTATAAGGAAGCCGCCCTGGCAGAAAAAGATTTGGCCGAGGCTGAAAAATTAACCGCTAAATGTATTGAATACTATAACGCTTGGAGGAATGCAGAATGATGCACGTTTTATCCGCTATCGGAATATTTGGAAGCGGCAATACACGGTAAATACAGATGCCTAAGAAACATAACCCCATAGCACGAGACTTACGCACCCCTAAGTATAGAAAGAGGGTTGTGAAGTCTCGTGTTAAATATACACGAAAGGAGAAAACTAATGCCGTTAGACGGAATGAACAACTTAGAACTGCCCGAACACCTGAACTTTGAGGTTGAATTAATAAAGGCTAGTGACGTGGTGGGGCCAGGGTTTAAAGTAGGACCAAAAGTTTATGCCGTACATCGTAAGCATGATGGGCTTATCTACAAGTTTGTATCTGATCGTTACCAGATAGTGCCTTACGCAACCTCATGGCAAGCTATGATTGATACTTGCGAAGAGGCTACCCTTGATCTAGCTAATGTTGATATCAAACACTCAGACATTAACAGCAGTGGTAGGTGGAGTGCATACCTCAGCTTCCGTACTGAAATCATTGAACCGCGAGTGGGGGATATCCATAGTTATGGAGTTAATGTTGGCAGTAGTTATGATCAATCCGCACCTCATAGCATCACATCACTAGCGAATAGGTGGTGGTGTAATAATGGTTGCTATACAGGTGAGCATACCTATAAGAGTAGCCGTAAGCATACAACAAATATTAGCATTGAAAAGGAAGTTATTAAGCTAAAAAACGGAGTGCGAGCCTTTTACGATAGCGAGGTTACATACAAAGAATGGATGCAGCAGCATGTAGGGTATGATGATGCGGAGCATCTCTTTGGTAATACCATTGCATCTTACCCTTACCGAAATCGTATTAAAACTAACGAAAAACTGCTTACATCCCTATTGGCAGACTTTCAACGATCAGTGTCAGACATGGGGGCCAATGCTTGGAATGCTTATAACGTAGCTACTGCATGGGCTACGCATACTGAGCCTTCTCGTGGGGGTACGAAACTTGTTACCCAAGAACGTAATGCTACTAAGGTAGCCACCATGCTTAATTCTAAGGAGTGGAAGGAATTGGTAGATGCATAGATTAAGTAGCTCACCTGAAGATTATATCGAAGAGGCAGAGGAGTCTCTTGTTCAGGATTACTTTGCTGACGGGGGTTTAGACGAAAATTGGGAACCCTCATGGGAGGCTATATGCGACAGAGCCACTGAGTTATGGACTGATCGGGCTGATGCGTATGCTGATTGGGCATATGATCAATGGAAAGATCAGCAGATGGATGAGAGGGAAGCATGAGTTGGATAGTGTTACTTGTAATTCCTGCCATAGGTATAGCTTTCCTATGGTGGGCTATGTCTTGGAAGGATAAATAAAATGGGTAGATTTTCAGATATCGACATAGACACACGCGCAATCCTTGAGTATGATGCTGATATGATGGGGTTATGCGAGGAAGACAAACAGCTTTTTGTAGAGGAAAATTACCATGCTATTGCAAACGAACTTGTTAAGCAGTATGTCAGTAGTATCAGTAAAAAAGGCAATAAAAATGTGTAAGGATCATTGGAGTAATGATATTGAGCAGATATTAGAGGAGCTATCGCTTGGTCATATTGATAGCAGTACAGCTATGATGCAATTAGCTTGCCTTGGTTTCACGCCACAAGAAGCTATTAAGGATATCCTGTGCGATGTCTGTATTGACGAGTAAGGAAGCAAAGGAACTTCTCAATGGAAATGACTCTTATAGAGGTGACTGCCCTAGTTGCGGGGGTAGCAGCAGTCTATCTGTATCTCGAAAACTTGGGGAAGTAGCATGGTTCTGCTTCAAAGCATCGTGCAAGGAAAAAGGAAAGGAATCTTTAATTCGCACGGTATCAGAAGTGCTGCAATCGCTACTGAAGCCTGTAAAGTATGAGACACAGTTTGAAGTACCAGACTATTTCACAGCCATTGAGCAGAAAGAGCATGTGTTCAAATATTTCCAAAACATGCACACGTTACAGGCATATACTCAAGGAAGGATAAAGTTGAGATATGACCCAAAGCAGGATCGTGCTGTATTTCTGATAGACAGAAAAGGAGTAACTGTAGATGCAATTGGTAGGAGTTTATCTGGCGGGTATCCTAAGTGGTATCGTTATGGTAACAGTGATAGGGGTTGTTGGCTACCCAATAAAGGACAATTAAATACTGTCGTTGTCACCGAAGATATTCCATCTGCTTGTGTGGCCTCCTACAGCTATAGTTCCCTTGCTTTACTTGGTACTGAGTTATCAGCTAGTGATATGGTTGACCTAATGAAAGTAGATAAGGTTATAATAGCCTTAGACCCTGATGCATACAGTAAAGGGGTAGCTATGGCTGCAAGGCTCTTGCCTTTCGTTTATGCCCGTGCTATACTAATACCTGATGACTTGAAGTACTATAGACCCGAAGATGTGAAGGAGATATTAGATGAGCATTGAAACACGCCTCCTTAAATCCGTATTGGATAAGGAGGTATTCTCTGAGGTGGGGGGAATCTTTAATCCCTATGCATTCTCCGAGGATTTAGAAGATGTAGCGGCAGTTATTGTTGAGCTACATTCTGAGCTAGAGGGTGATTTAGATGTAGATATAGTAGAAGAATGTTTGATGGGGAAGAAGGTATCCACTACAGCTAAAAAAGCCTTATTAGCTGAGATCATGGAAAGGATACGAGATGCAAATGAAGTAGACTTAGATGTTACGTCTAAGTTTATCTTTAGCCTTGCACGTAAGAAGCAGCGGTTAGATGCGCTTAATGCCTTAGCGCAAATAATTGAGAAGAATGAGGATAGCCACGAAGGGGTTATTGAAATACTTAATCGTATGCCAATTGAAGAGGAAGAAGACACTGAACTTGTCAGCCCCTTACTGGAAAACCTTGCGGAACAGTACACCTTAGCTGGGAATTTTCCCTTTAACATTACTAAGTTACGTAAGCATATTGGTGGTCTTACTAGGGGTAATCTGGCTGTTGTATTCGGGCGACCTGAGTTAGGCAAGTCCTCATTCGTAGCCTACATGATTGCTGGGTATTTATCTGAGCATAAGGTAGAATACTATGCTAATGAAGAGCCTGGTCGTAAGATCATGCTCAATATACGTAGGGCAGTTACAGGTGAGACAGATGACGACATCGGAGAAGTCATCCAGCAAGGGATAGATAATCCTGAATGGGTAGCAGCATATCCTAATCTTAAGGTACGTCAGATAGGCGAAATGGATATCGACACCATCATAGCTCGTGCCAAGAAATCTAAGCCTGATGTCGTTGTATTAGATCAAGTGGATAAACTAAGTATGGCAGGTAAGTTCAATAACACAGCCGATAGGCTCAAAGCGTTATATGAACGCACACGTATGCTTGCTAAGA
>Ga0315339_1001027_pt1 | contig 27625 bp, 20 predicted proteins | sample ASW17metaG_FD_204514 | JGI IMG/M metagenome (GOLD analysis project Ga0315339, IMG submission 204514) | Ammonia-oxidizing marine archaeal communities from Pacific Ocean, United States - ASW #17 | ecosystem: Environmental > Aquatic > Marine > Oceanic | place: USA: California | collected 2016-12-05 | reverse complement strand
CTTCGTAAATTAAATAAAACGATAAATGAAATACCACATACACGAATGCACCTACTCCGAATACACGTCGGTGTCGATTTATCGAAGCAATAATTTGAGAATTTGGTATGAGTGCCCGCATTGGGCTCAATGAAAGAACAAAGATAAAAAGCAATGTAGCTGTCTTACCGACATACTCGAGAAGGTATTTAGCCGGATCAGCGAGATAAGTGGGGTTCTGTGAAAGAATTGGGTAAAGTGTATACAGCCCTGGTAGCGCTAACACGGTATAGATAAATAATTTGGAGCGAAATACATTAACCAGCATCTCCTTCATATTGAAGCGTAACGCGGGTAATGGCGCAAATTTAGAATGGGGAAATACTAGTAAAATTTCCGCAGATCGAGTCCACGATAAAGATGTCCTACTTCTTTTTCGTACCCATTATACATGAGCGTCTCTTTTCGTGAGTCAAAAAATCTACCCCCAATTATTCGCTCCGTAGCTTGAGACCATCGTGGGTGGCTCACATTTGGATTCACGTTCGCAAAAAACCCGTATTCCCGAGGTTGTAACGCCTGCCAGGTATTTATTGGCGCCTTACTCGTAAAATCAATGTCTACAATCGATTTTATACTTTTAAATCCATATTTCCAAGGAACAACAAGCCGGATTGGGGCTCCATTCTGATTAGGCATAGGTTTCCCATACAGACCAGTCCCCATAAGTGTTAGTTCATTGGCCGCTTCACTCAGAGTAAGCCCTTCAACATAGGGCCAATCGATATTTTTCTTCCGTTGTCCCGGAGCTTCCTTAGGATTATTGAAGGAAGTGAATTTCACGAATTTAGCATCAGCTATAGGATCCACCAGTTCAATCAACTTGCGCAGGGGAAATCCATCCCAAGGTACGACCATAGACCACGCTTCGACACAACGCAAACGGTATACTCGCTGCTCGATACCACCCACTTTTTTGATCAGATCATTGACATCCATTTTTATTGGATTACGCACCAATCCCCTTACTTCAATCGTCCACGGTTCAGGATTCCAACCTTTATTGGCCAGTTTTTTCGGCCCCCTTTTATCGGTTGAAAACTCATAAAAATTATTGTAGCTGGTGACCCCTTCATAAGGGGTAAGATCGAGTTCCCTGAGGGTATATTGAGGGTTGCGTACGGTGGAAAAACCTGTGCTTGCCCCCCTCAGATAGCTTGGTGAAAGAGTGGCCCCAGCAAAACCATAGCCTATTGATTTCAAAAATGCACGGCGACTTTGATAGACCGATTCAGGTGTTACCGCTGTTTCTGGCAACTCCAATTTTTTTTTAGTTTTGATGAACACCAGATATAAATAAATTAGGATTACACATTAAATATTATGAATGGGTAAATCAGTTGCCATGCTTTTATATTACAATCTTAGGCCAATAAAAATTTGAGATAGAGATATGACTTCAGTATATATCTCTATATATCTGTTTAGAGAGACGCTAATATCAATTCATAGTTCCCGAAAATAATCTTATTACCCATTTATTGTCCAGAGATCCTGCTCAAGGTTCATGTAAGTTGAGCCCATTACTCATTTTTCTTCTAAAAAGCTCGCCCCTTTCATTAACATGAAATATAGTTGCAATTGATTCACCGTTACATTGATAATGTATCAAGTCGAAATTGAGTCCCTAGAGATGAATCAAGTGCACATGGCACTTGAGCAGGGGCGCAACATATCACGTTTCAGCGAATTGCTTAATATTTTCTGGGGGCTGATGGTATTAGCTCTTATCGGAATGGACAGATGGGGTATGCAGAATTTTAACCTCCACCTCCTACCCGTAATATTCTCCGTTATCATCGGTATTAGTTTTTTCATTCATGGTGTAATTGACAATCGTATTGTTTTCAAATTTTCCGCTTATGGCTTGTGGCTTGGTTCCATAGGACTATTCTACCAGCCAGATATCGACGCCCTCGCCTAGTTCTCATTGATGATTATCTTATTTCACGTATTACCGGCACTCTGGCTCTGTTTACGCGATCCTGTCCGCAACTCTCAACATTTTTAATATTTTATTTCCGGGGATCATAATTGACTCATGAGTATAGAAATTGTCGTAGTTGGCAGTTATAACCAGGACTTATCATGGATTTGTGACGAGTTCCCAAAACCGGGCGAAACAATACTTGGTGACTTTAGGATGGCTACCGGTGGAAAAGGATCAAACCAGGCTGTCGCTGCTTCTCGCACGGGTATTAAGACTGCGTTTGTTGGCTCGGTTGGTATCGATTCATTTGGTAAAGCGATAAAACAATTTTATGCGAATGAAGGAATTGAATATTTCCTTGCTGAACAAGAGGAAACACCCACTGGAACCGCAGGTATCGTCGTCAATAACGCCGGACAAAATGAAATCATTGTTTCGCCAGGTGCGAATGAGAAATTGTCACCGGCTGACATACCCGAAAATCTTATCCGTGAAGCAAAGGTCGTCATCTGTCAGTTCGAATCTAAAATGGATACTACGGCTCATGTTCTTAAAATTGCACGTGATGCCGGTGTGATTACTATCCTTAATCCTGCTCCCATGCGATTAGATTTTAACGCGGATATTATCAACAATGTAGATATATTAATTCCCAACGAAATCGAGTTTACCACTCTTATGAAATCTCTCTATCCAGAATTCGATGAGAATTTTTCAGAGGAAACTATCCATCAATTATCCAAAGAGAAGCTTCATCAATTATGCCGTAATATTGGAATTGATACCATCATAGTTACACTTGGAAGTCATGGCTGTTTTGTTTCAACAACTGATGATTTTAAATTGCTTCCCACCAATAGTCATAACAAAGTAGTCGATACAACCGGTGCTGGAGATGCATTTGTTGGTGCTTTTGCTTCTGGATATGTTCAGTTTAATAAAAATATTTTGAGATCTGCTACATACGGGAACCTCGTTGCCGGTTTGTCGGTCACGAAGTCAGGAGCGGCCCCATCGATGCCTCATAGTGATGAAATCACCTCCCTTTTCCGCTAAGAATAATGTCATCTCAATTAAATATCTCTCGCCGGAATTTTATAAAATCCTCCACTTATTTTACGGTTGGTTTTTTGGGTCTTCGCCATTTTGCCACACCAACATTAAAGGCACAATCTTACTTAAACGAAGTATCGGGCTACGGACCACTCTCAGTCGACCCTCAATTGATCCTCGATCTCCCGCCTGGCTTTCAGTATAAGATCTTATCACGTACCGGTGATTTTATGGATGACGGATTCCGAACTCCCGGTGCCCCTGATGGAATGGCCGCATTTCCCGGACCCGGTGATAATACAATCCTAGTACGCAACCATGAACTATTAGCTGATCGGACTCATATTGGTCCGTTTGGTCTGGAAAACGAACTTCTTAAGAAAATCAGGCAGAACAAGATTTATGACATTGGAAGTGACGGCATGCCGGTACTAGGTGGGACAACTACAGTCTTATATAATCATAAAAAACAGAAAGTTACTAAACAATTTCTCAGTCTAGCTGGAACAGCGCGTAATTGTGCTGGAGGTCCCACCCCCTGGGGGACATGGATAACTTGCGAAGAGACGACAGCTCGAGCCGATGATTCTTTTTCTAAAGATCATGGTTTTAATTTTGAAGTTTTAGCGACCTCAAAAATAAACCTCTCCGACCCAAATCCGCTTGTCGAGATGGGCAGATTTAATCATGAGGCGGTAGCAGTTGATCCTAAAAGCGGCATCGTTTTTCAAACCGAAGACGCTGCAGATGGACTCATCTATCGGTTCATTCCTAATGATTATGGGAAATTGATAAATGGGGGAAACCTACAAGCCTTAGCGGTAAAAAATAATAAATCATTCGATACGCGTAATTGGCCTGCACTCAACAGTCCGACGATTCCCGTAGGCTCTCCGATGGAAATCGAATGGATTGATATCGAAGATGTGCTCTCCCCCAATAATGATCTCCGTTATCAAGGATTCGACAAGGGAGCGGCACGGTTTGCGCGTAACGAAGGCATGTGGTATGGAAAGGACGAGATTTATTTTGCCTCTACTAACGGTGGTAACAATTTAAGTGGTCAGATATGGCGCTATACTCCCAGCCCCTATGAAGGATCAAAAAAAGAAGCTCAGCACCCAGGTCAACTCGAGCTTTATATAGAACCCAATGACAACCGTTTATTGGAGAGCTGTGATAACCTCACTGTCGCTCCGTGGGGCGATCTTATCGTTTGTGAAGATGGTTCTAATGATCAATACCTGCGCGGCATCACCCCTGAAGGAAAAATATATACCCTAGCCCATAATAATTATGCCGGTGATGCAGAACTATGTGGTGCTTGTTTTGCCCATGACCACCCTACACTTTTTGTAAACATTCAATGGCCGGGTATTACCTTGGCCATTACCGGCCCCTGGAAAACACAAATGTAATCAACAAGTGATTTATATTTGTAATCCTAAGTCGACTAAAAATTAATGAGATGAAACAGAAACTATGCATTGGTTGCTGTCGCTGCTTCCAATGTCTCAGTTCGTTGTGTCTTGCTATTGAAGCGCATGGAAAAGACATTAGAAACACCCTTCTCCTGCATCGTGATACCATAAATAGTATTAGCACTGGCAATCGTTCTTTTATTGTGGGTAATAATAAGAAATTGTGAAAACTGGGTAAACTGTTTCACCATCTTAACAAATCGCTCCACATTGGCGTCGTCCAAGGGCGCATCGAGTTCATCGAGCATGCAAAACGGGCTCGGTTTGACCATATAAATAGCAAAAAGCAAGGCGACGGCAGTCAACGTTTTTTGACCACCACTGAGCAACGCTAAATTTCTCATGCGGGTGCCGGGAGGCTGTGCAATAATATCGATACCTGATTCCAGAACATCGTCGGTATCGATCAACTTAAGATCGGAATGACCTCCGTCAAAAAGGGTGGAGAAAGTGTGTTTAAAATTTTTACGAACCTGGTCGAATGTTTGCTGAAATAGTTCTTGAGATGTCTGATTGATGTCGTCAATTGCTGCTAAGAGCTGTTCTTTAGCATTCCATAAATCATCGCTTTGTGTTTTTAAAAATTCATGTCTCTCTTTTAACTCAGCGTACTCTTCAATCGCCACTAGATTAACCGGACCCATCGCATGGAGACGATCACGCAATTTATTGATTTCATCCTTCATTGCATCCCAGTCAGCACCATCGAGCGCTTCAAGATCTTCAGTTGACGGTTCTTCACCCTTTTCATAAGACGTGTCGTCCTCTAACTTTCCTTCATCAAAATCTACCTTCACATTTTCGGACAAGGCATCACCTGCTTCCCAAAGCTGACTTTTCCAATTTACAGATGAAAGCTCAAGATCATATTCACGACGAACTTCTTCGATAAGATAATTTAATTCAGAGCGTTGTTCAGCCAATTGCACCTCCAGATCATTATGATCAACTTCTTTTTCGTGAAGATTACTTCGATCTACTGCCACGCTTTCTTCGATACCTTTAATTTCATTTTCAGCTTCAAGTAGCGCCTTATGGTCCCGATCCAATGATTCCATTAAAATTATCAATGTTTTTTCTAATTCCGCTGATTTGATTCTCGCACCCTGAGATTCACTCAAAAAAGTGGCAATCTGTTCATTATGAGTATCGATTTCCTGCTCTCTTTTAAGTTGAAGTTGGTTAAGTTCACGGACTTGATTGTCAATTTCACTTAGACCGTGATCCAGTAATTGAAGACGCTGGCGTTTCTCTGCGAGATCGAGTCGAACTTCTGAAAGATTTTCAAATTCATTTTCCTTATTCGCTCTCTCTTCCTGGACTCTGTTCTCCGTAGCTGAAATATTTTCACGCAGTTTATTAATTTCAGCCTCCGCATCTGCAAGTTGCTTTTTCGCAAGTTCCAACTTATTCAATGACTCTTCTCTTTCATTTTCTAGAGACTGAACTTCATTATCCACTTGCGCTGCACGCTCTTCATTCTGGCTTATACTTTCTTCTGTTCCTTTTTTCTGCGCTTTGAGAGTTGATACTTCCTGCGCAACTTCCATCAATAGCCGACGTTTCTCCTCAATGGTTTTTTCATTCTCATCAAGGGCACGCTGAAGCGTCATTACTGCATTCTGTAGAATTTCATAATTATCTGTAACCTTCGATTGATCGCTATTCAGTTTTTTAATTTCGGCCTCGCGAAGGAGGTAAGATTCGGATTGACCACCGCCATGGCCACCATAGATCAGACCTCGCCGATCAACTAGCTCACCTTTAGTCGTCGCTACAAGGAGGAAATTAAATTCGGGATGTTCTGCCCAGTAAGCCAGGAATTTTTCGAGGTTGCCACAAAAATAACAATCCAAAAGCAAATTATCTAACATTGTACTTATATCGCTTTGCTTACTATCCACCTTTTCAACTGCTGGTCGCAGCCAATCAGGGACATTATTATTTTTAGCTTTTTCCAGCGCGGGAACACTGAATTGCAGGCATGCGCGCCCAAGTTTTTTGTTTTCAAGGACGCTGGCTACGGGAACAATACGAGCAGCGTCCTTGAGTGCAATGGAGTCTATTGCCGGGCCAAGAAGGGCATCTAAGGCAAGCGTGTATGCCGGATCAACTTTAATGCTCTTTGTCAGAACACTATAAGCATCATTATCGAGTAGACTGCCAAGCTGACCTTGCATAATGGCTTTTGCCCCTTCACTGAATCCTTCAAGTTTTTCCTGCAAACCTTGAAGCACGCTTAATTCAGCGCTTAATTGCGCTAAACCTCGATCAGTATCTTGAATTTCACTTTGCTTTTGACGAAATCCATCAAGGCCGCGCAAACGTAGTTTACCGAGTTCATCTATTTCTTTTTCCAACTGCTCTTTTCTTATAAGGCGTTGTTGGAGTGCTGAAGATATTTCATTTAAGTTGTATTCAAGAAGCGACCTATTGTTTTTCAGTTTATATAATTCTTCGCTCAAGTTAGAATAATTTATCTGGTAAGACTTCAAATCTACTTCCGAGGTAGTAGCATTAGATCTAAATCGAGTTATACTGCTTTCTGTCATTAAAAGGAGACGCTTCTTTTCTTCCAAATCGTCTTCTACCTCAAGAAGCTTATCCTGGATACTTGAAAAAGCATTACTTCTTTCCTGGTAATATTTATCTGAGCTACCCATCAGATCGAGTTGTTCCTGCTTATGAAGGGAGTCGCCCACCGCTCGATTAGATAAAGCTTTCTTTTGGCCGCTAATCTCGACCAATTCCTTTTCGATCTCTGAGATACGCTCTTTTAAATCTTCTGCTCTAAGCGCAGCGAAATCTGCTTTATTATCTGCCTGTTCTTTTTCAGAGCGGAGATCGAATACCGATTGCTGAGAATCCTGAAGGTTTTCGTATAACTCAGTCCTCTTCTGCCGACGGCATGAAATATCCGCATCTTTACCCCCAATTATCTCTTGTATCGATCCAATCTCATCTTTGAAAACATCTGCCGCGCTTTCAAGTTTGAATATATTCTCCTTGCTACCTGCATAGCGGAAGGCGCTTGATGCGAGACTGAGATGGGTGAGCCGGTGATTAACACGCTTGTAACGCAAGGCTTTACTGGCCTGGCGACGAAGAGAATTTATCTGCCGGGTAACTTCCTCGATAACATCGGTAACGCGGGCCAGGTTAGCGTCTACGAGTGCAAGCTTGTTAAATGCTTCTTTCCGCTGCGCCTTATATTTTGAAATACCCGCAGCCTCTTCAAATATGGTCCTTCTTTCAGCAGGATTTGAAGAGAGTATTTGGTCGACCTGACCCTGAACCATGAAGGAGTAGGAAACTTGCCCAATTCCTGTATCCAAAAAAAGTTGCTGCAAGTCTTTCAGGCGGCAATGCTTACCATTAAGAAAATAATCGCTTGGGCCATCGCGATGTACTCGTCTTGTAATTTCAATTTCATGAAAAGCAGTCCCTAATTCTTTTTCACAATCGGTAAATACCAAGGTTATTTCGCAAAGATTAATGGGCTTACGGCTGTCTGAACCTTGAAAAATGACATCCTGCATTATTCCAGCGCGAAGTGACTTAGCGCTCTGTTCTCCCAGGACCCAACGGATAGCATCAGCGATGTTACTTTTACCGCAACCGTTGGGACCGACTATCGCCGAAATTCCCCTACCGAGGTCCAACTTGGTCCGCTCAGCAAAACTTTTAAACCCATTTATAGTAAGTTCTTTGAGATACATCTATAAATCTCAGAGAAACTTATTGAATCTAACCTTAGTAATCAGCAAGAGAAAAATGCTTATATTTAAAAATAAATCGATACCCAGGTTCATTTAATTTATCGCGTTCAGCGTGATAAGCATCGTACTTTATTTACTGCTCATACTTACGAGCAAGTCTTCAGTTTCATGTTTTTTAAGTTTTCGGCGCATCCAGTCCAGTGCGGCACTTACCGCACGTGATTTTATCATGAGACGATTCCCGGAAAAGACAAGCTTGTTTGACCATGCCCCAACCGGGGAGTGATAGCCGAGATAGATGGTCCCTACCGGGTTTTCCCTGTTTCCACCATCGGGACCAGCAACCCCAGTGATACTTAATGCGTAATCTGCAGATAAGCGTTCCGCAGCACCCGTAGCCATCGCGACCGCACATTCTGCGCTGACAGCTCCATGCTGTTGGATAATGGCGTCAGGAAAATCGAGCATTTGTACTTTGGCATCGTTCGTATAGCAGACAACTCCACCGACAAATACTTTTGAAGATCCGGGTATATCTGTAAAAGCATTGGCCAGAAGACCGCCCGTGCAGGATTCTGCTAAGGCTAATGTTTTATTTAGTGAGCGAAGCTGATTGAAAACAAGCCTGACAAGAGATTCATCACCATAACAGATAAAGTCATTCCCGAGTATTCGCTTACATTCATCACCAATCGCTTCAATCTCTTTCCAGCTTAATGAATCGTTTATAGGACTCAAACGTAGATCCACGAGGCCGGAATGGGCGCAATAGGATACGAGTAATTGATCCGTATAGCGGTCAAAGACAGGTTGCAGATTATTCTCCAATAATGATTCCCCCACCCCTATCGTGCGAAGTTGCAAATAAGATTCCCTTTCAGCAATAACATTTTCGGACTGTAGTCGAGGTAGCACTTGATTTTCGAACATCGGATACAGTTCATGTGGCGGTCCAGGTAGCATGATGATAATTTTTCCACTGTGTTGCAACCACAAGCCAGGTGCTGTCCCATGATGATTGGTAATAATTTCAGCGCCATCAGGCTTTTTCGCCTGGCGTAAATTATTCTCCGTCATCTCCCGACCCATGCTTTTAAAACGCGCGCGTATCGCCTCCTCGGTTTCATCATCATGGATAAGCTTAAGCTTAAGCACTTGGGCCACCGTTTCACGGGTAATATCGTCAGTCGTCGGGCCAAGTCCACCTGTAGTGATGACAATATCCGAATTATCCATTGCATCGCTAAAATAGCGCTCGATATGATCAGGATCGTCACGAATTACTATGTTTCGTTGGATTGAATGCCCGTAGCGGGTAAACTGTTTACCGAAATAAGTAAGATGGGTGTTTTCTCTAATTCCGAGGAGTAGCTCGTCACCGAGAGTTATTATTTCCAAACGCGTATTATCTGACATTGCTCTTAAAATATATGATATAAAAAGCGTGATCCTTTTGAGAACTAAAATATAGTGTACTATAAGCACGTAAGTCAGAATATGCCAAGTCAGGATACCAGTAAAATTAAAGAAAAAGTGCGAAGGTTACCCCATAGCCCGGGTATATATATTATGAGGGACCGTTTAGGACATATTATTTACGTGGGTAAAGCCAAGGATCTTAAAAAGCGTGTTTCGACTTATTTCCAGCCCTCCCGTAAAATGGCAGCCCAGCAGCCAAAATTACACGCGATGGTCCCCATGATTCATGATTTTGAAGTGGTTGAAGTAAAGTCTGAACCTGAAGCCTTACTTCTAGAGGGGCGTTTACTTAAGCAATGGAAACCCAAATATAATACTGACTTCACAGATGACAAACGCTTTCTCTTAGTTCGAGTAGACATCCAGAACGCCATATCTAGATTTTGGCTCTGTCGTTTCAAAAAAGACGATTTGTCTGAATACTTTGGACCCTTTGCCCACGCTAAATTGCTGCGCAAAACCCTCGATGGAATGAGGCGACGCTTCGGTATACTTCTGGGTGACGCCCGTCCAATTCAACTACCTGATGGTAGATGGAAACTCTATGATGATGTGCGGTCAGAGATTTATGGGCATGCTAATCAGGTTACTGAAGATGAATATCGACGAAAAGTGGAAGAGGCCTGTGAATTTCTTAGCGGTAAATCAAAAGAATGGCTAAATGATCTCAAGGATGAAATGAACTCAGCAGCTTCTAATCGCGATTACGAAAGAGCCGCGGAATTACGAGATCTATGTTCCGCACTTGAAAAAACAATTATTAAGACCAGAAAGTTTACGCATGCCCACGGTGCGATAAAAAAACCCGATTCTGATACAGTCCTCAAAGAATTACAATCAGCTCTCAAATTATCGGAATTACCAAGTCATATAGAATGCTTTGATATAAGTCATATTTCCGGTACATTTGTTGTCGCTTCCATGGTCCGATTCAAAAACGGTAAACCTGATACTGACCAGTATCGTCGTTACAAAATTAAAAGCTTTATCGGCAATGACGATTATCGCGCGATGGAAGAAGTGGTAACTCGACGCTATTTACGACTCCATAAAGAAAATAAAGTTTTTCCTAACCTTATTGTCATAGATGGAGGAAAGGGCCAACTCGGATCTGCATTGCGCGCATTTCTAAGTCAGGGACTGGAGCCACCACCACTCATTGGATTAGCAAAAAAACACGAAACCGTCTATTTTACTGACGATCGTCTGTCTCTAAATCTTGGCCTTAATAGTGACGCGCTTCGACTCTTACAGCGGTTGCGTAATGAAGCGCATCGTTTTGCTAATACATTTAATGCTGAGATCCGAAGTCGAAGAATGAAAGAAACTATCCTCGATGATTTTTACGGACTGGGACCGGTTCGCCGCAAAGCATTGTTAAAAAAATTTAAAAACATAAATAAACTGAAAATCGCAACACCTGAATTATTGCGGCAAGTAGATGGAATTGGCCCAAAAATGTCACATAAACTTTTCATGTTTTTAAAGAACATATAGCAAGCTGGTAAGTTTTAAGTACACAGATGCTCATTTTAGAACGCTTACCTTCATTTCATTCTACTAATAATTAACAGCCCTTTTTTACTTGCTGCAAAGCATGACATCTCAATTGATCTTGATTGTTTAAACTAAATTGAATAGCCTTTATTATAGTTGGACAGCCATAAAATCACGACAAACATTACTCAAAAGCTATGCCAGTAAGTACATTTAACAATAGGATAAAGGTCATGGATGAAGAAAATATTGAAGTCGCACATGGATAGACGATCTTTGAACAAGGAGAGGAAGGCAGCGATTTTTATATTCTTCAATCTGGATCACTGGAAGTAATCAAAGATGAAATCCTGCTTAGCGTACTGATGTACCCAGGGACAATCTTTGGTGAAATGAGTGATATTCTGGGAAAATCACGCAATTGCACCGTTAAGGCTAAGAAGGCGAGCAAGATCACCCATATTCATGCAGGGGACATGACTGAATTCATTCAGAATAATCTACGAATCGGGATGAAGATAATTAAACCGCTAGCCAGCCGACTCGATCGAACCACCCAAAAATTGACTGATACTACGAGGGAATCTCCTTTGTGGACAGTGCTTAAATGATTATATTTTAATGCTTGTTCTACATAAAATTCTTCTATTTATAATCATACCGATGTCATCCGCTAATGAAAACGCAAACCCTCTCGCCGTTGGCGATAATGCACCGGGGATTGCAACAATAATAGAGACTGGCAATCCGCTTAAACTTTCTGAAGTCTACAGTGAAGGACCCACGCTCGTATATTTTTACCCCAAAGCAGATACTCCAGGTTGCACCGCTCAATCGTGCAACCTGCGTGACGCCTACGAAGAGCTACAGTCCGCAGGGATAAGAGTTATTGGTGTAAGCGCGGATACACCTGAAGAGCAAAAGGCATTTAAAGACAAGTTTCAGCTGCCTTTCACGCTACTTGCTGATTATGAGGGAAAAGTAATCGAAGCTTTTGGCGTCCCGCGTAATAACGGTAAAGCAAAACGCCAGACATTCCTCATCCTGGGTGGAAAAATCGTCTGGCGTGACCTGGAAGCTCAGCCGGTAACTCAAGCCCAGGATGCCCTGGCGGCACTTAGTAGCTTGGATTAAGATCAAGGATCTTAGTTATTCAGGGGCAAATAATCAGTGGTGTTACTCTGCCGCGTTTTCACCGATCAACCAGACGCGCCGAATGCGTTCATTCTCCACCTCGTAAAGAGCAATATTGTAGGTAACAGGAGATTCCGGGTATCCGGTAATCTTTTCATGTAATACCGTATAATTGCCCTGATTCATAATATTTAATATGACGCAATTTAACCCGGGTGAATCTTTAAATTTTTCAGCGTAGACCGCTCGAATGGATTCCAGCCCTTGAGTAATTACTTCACCATTGGGTAATTTAAAAATTTCTATCTCATCACTGAAACAGTCCAGGAATGCACTAAGATCTCTCGCATTAAAAGCGAGCACGTGGTCATCGATAACATTTTTAGACATGAGTGTTATAGAAAGGATAATTGTAATTACACCTCAATCGGGAATATATCAAGAGCCGCTTCTTAACATTATCCACCGTTAGTTACACTAATACTTTAGAGGGTAACATTTATGCCTACACGTGCTCTCCAGGAACTGAAAATCCTATCGGAGGGACGCAGAGTATCACCTTCTAAACTGTTCTGCACCTGTTCCGAGATATTAAAAAAATCAGCGAATATTTTCATATTGGGATTAAATTGATACTTTGTTGAAAATTTTATAATGGTCTCATGATCGAGATATTCATCGGCATTGCTGGTTTCAGCTACATTATCAAGCGAGCGGCTTAGGAAACTTAAACTTAGGCGAGTCTTAAATTTTCCAAATTCATTGAGCAGAGCAATATCCAGCATATGCGCTGCCCGTTCCGGCAAAAGTAGAGTTTCACCTGGGCGCTTAGCGGTAAATGCCTGGGAATCAGAATAAATGTAAAAAACAGAGGCCGTCGCCCTACCCAATGACTGAGGAAATAAAGGAACATTTCGGTTCCAACCGAATTCCAATCCCCACAATTGAGCTTCTTCCCCATTTTCCGGCCGCCTGAACTTGAAGCCATCGAGAGTTCCTCCTTCAACTAAAAATTCACCTTGAAAGAAAAAATTCTTAATATCCTTATAATACCACGCCGCAGAAAAATCACCGGTCAAGGGGTTTCTCACATCTGCACTCACTATAAAATTGGTGTACTCCGTGGACTTCAAATTCGGGTTGCCCTCTCGAATGAATTCACTGCTGTTATATATTTGCCGATAGGGAACAAGATCAAAATAATTGGGCCGGGCAAGGGTTTCAAAAATGGCGGCTCTCAAGTTAATCTGTTCGTTTAGAAAATAAACAAATTCTAGCGCGAAATAGGAATTATCGTATTCATTTTTATTTGATACGGGAATCGTTTCCACGTAGACATCATCATCATCTACGACTTCAGTAATTACCGTATTGCCATCGGTTTCAACTTGCGTTTTCTCAAAGCGAAATCCGGCATTTAAAGACCATTTTTGACCTTTAAATCGCTGCATCAAATAAAAGCTCTGTACCGATTCGAAAGACCTGAAATTATTGGGATCACTTTCTGAACGGGTTCGGCTAAAATCCAACTCATAATTATCGAAGTTATCGGCAAAAAAAGCGCGGGCCCTGGCGGGGTCTGTCCCTCTCCCCAATCGATAGTGGTTATCGGCTATCAAGTCCGACTCGTCAGGAACTACTGAATCACTTAAGAGGTAAGTGCCATTATAAATTTCATAGATAAATCTTTCGTCTCGACTTGTTCGTTCTTTTTGCCGGTAGAGACTACCGGCAAAGATTTCCATTTCCATTTTTGAGAAATTAAACCGTTTATGGAAATGAATATCTCCAGCATAATCTTCATCCAACGTAAGTGAACTTCGATCGCGCATTTCGCGAAAGGACAATTCATCCGGGTCATAAATATCTATATCACTTTGAACCGTAACTTGAGGAAAGAGGATATCATCTCGGTTGTAAGACAAATCCACGCCCTCACGTCGGAATTCGACTTTGAAGAGTTCAGGGCGACTGCGCTCGTAGTCTGAATAATACAAACCATACTCCAAGCCCCAGTTTTCGGCTTCAATTTTGCCGCCACCCTCAAAGCGATAGATATCCGTGCGCTCAGGTTGATCACGCATTTCACGTTTCACGCTCGCCCCACGGGAAAAAGCAGATAAATCTGATATGTCTTCGTATTCACCATCAGAAAACCGCATTTCCAGTCGTTGCGAAATGTCACTATCTTCGGTTTGTCTAAGAGAAGTTTTGAAATAGAGGGTGTGGTTATCGCTCAATGCTCGTTCAATTACTCCTCTAAAACTTTTGCGTCGTGAATGGACTATACGCCTGCCGGTATTCAGTCGTTCAATCACATTCAGTTCTCCATCATCGGTTTCGATGGTGCCCCATCGTGTATAAATACGCTCAAAGGCAAGTTCTGCTGCCAGGTCATCGAGGTAAAAGGATAAGGCCCAGTTATGATCTTTACCGAAAACATGAGCCACTGAGACATCACCCTGCCAGACGCCAGCGTCTGACAGTTTTCCATAGTGGTAAGAGGCTTTACTCTTAATCCTTAAGATTGGACCGCCTAATATGCCTCCGGATGGTAATTTGCCATGATAATTTACCCCTTCAGCGTCATCGTTGGCAAATGACACCACCCCAACGCCTCCCACCGATTGGTATTCAGATGCCATTGGATTCTGCTTCTGCAGAACTCGCTGGCGGTCTCGGGGGTTGGGCGCCAGACCTCTACTCACCGCAGGGAAGACAACAATGCTAGTTTTTTCTACAGCTGGTTTTGTTTCAACGGAATTAACCGAATCAATTGTCGCATCAGGGCTTAGACTGGATTGGGCAAATCCTGAAGACTTTATCAAGAAAAGATAAGAAAATCCTAGAATTAGGGCTACCGGCGTTGCCAATCCACTGTTTTTAAATGGCACGCACTATAGGCTGTAACTACAAATTTGAGTTAGCAATATTAAAACCAAAACGATAAGAATGTATAATACCTCTCATAATTCTTTCACTAAATATCATTATTTAATGAACTCTCTAACAATAGAAAATTAAATTTACCGCCGTTTGCACAGTCTTCCTGGAATACGCCAACAGCCTATCTATCCAATAGATGCGCGATCCAAATACAAAAATTAAAGACTATTCTATGACAATAAGCCCTTTCATCATAAGCATATGAGAGGTGCAATAATAAGACCTGGTTCCCACATTATCAGGTACGGTGAGGATGATTCGCTCAGCCTCACCGTAAGAAAGAATAGAAGATTTAATGCCCAAACTCTCCATGATTAGATCGTGGCGGATACCCGGATCATTATTTCTAAACAGAATTGAGATTTTTTCTCCACGAATAAAATTAAGAGTAGGATTTTTTATCCCTTTCACATTCTGCGTAGATACGGTAAAACTCATATCCTCAGCCACAATTACGACTTCGCGCGGCAATTCCTTAGCTTGCAGTAAGGAAACAAACAATACCAATGCACCGACAATCGAAACAAGAAGTATTACACTTATCAGTCCTAAATTTTTCATTTATTTTCTATGTTTATTGAAATAATAAATAGTTTTTAAAGTAAACCTGTCATGCTGCGCCAACGAGCAAGCCCGTTCCATACATCACGAGAAAACCAACAAGAAGTCCTAATAGGTTAAGGGGATCTAGATTTTCAGTTCGGGAACGAGGCCCGACAATGGCTCCCATTACCTGGATAATCGCTCCGGCGCCAATTCCCAAAAAAAGGATTGCCCAGAGATGGGAATAAGTAAAAGCACCGATCCAACAACCGAGTATCGTCGGTACACCGGCAAGCGCTCCTAATCCAATCAGAAAGGGGATATTGGCTTTCTCCTTAAGTAACGGTGAAACGATCGCTATACCCTCGGTTGCGTTATGAATGGTAAATCCTATAACGAGCAATGTACCTAAAGTAAATTCGCCCAAAACATAGGCCGAACCGATAGCAAGACCTTCGCCCATGTTATGAAGGCCAATCCCAAAGGCAATAAGCCAGGCGACCGCAGCCGTTGAAGTCGTACCATCATTGTTATTCATCCTCCGCGTCGATAGGCCAAGGAGAAATAGGTAAGCTCCAACCACGCCGAGAATTAATAATGCTTTCCCATGATACACGGATGGGAGCATCTCCGCAACTTCCAAACCTTCTTCTAGCGCATCGACAACAAGGAAAGCCAATAATCCAACCGTGAAGTATAAAAGAAATCCTAATGATTTTCTCCCTAATCGACGAAGAAAAGGAAACCATGCAATACCCAGAGCAACGGGAATCACTCCAACATAAATCCCCAGCAAGGCGAATCGTCCAAAAGCTGCGGCTGTCGGCTTGGGGGAAGTGGATGCAACTTCAATTTCATACACAAAAGATAGCCCCGTTGAGGAAAGCAGAGTTATTTCAACGGGTTCGCCAAGATTCCAAGGGAATGGAATCGTTACGCGTGCTTTTTCCAACGGTGTTAAAGTACGCCGGGGCGAAACTCCATGCTGCCAGAAAGCACCGCGAACCATCACTTGCGCAAGAGTGCAGGGATCAGGCCCCGAGTTGACGATATCTAAATAGATAACATCATCCGCTAATGAATGTCTCATTACATGGAGTTCTTCTACCGGGGGAAGGTCGTTTTGAAAAATTGACAGCGGCCCTTCACGAAAGAGAATATAAATTACGATTCCCAGTAGGATGAGGGGGATTAATCCATAAGTAATCGTTTTCGCAGTAAGCATATTGTTCACCTCAGTCACTGTATCTCCTCTGTTGGAATTACCCGAAATATCCCCATCCATCCTCGTTCGGCAAATTCAGTCTTGTGTCCATGGAACATGTAATCTCCCGGATAAGGGAATTTTACTTCCACTATCCCCCGTTCTCCCTGGCCTAGAATTACTGTATCCGTGTAATCTCTTGGTTTTTTCTGCGTGCCAGTGGGGTAGTAATCAAAAAAAGTCGCATGAATATGGAATGAATTGATCATGTCGAATTCAAGCACATTACCAAGATAAATCCGGATAAGTTCATTCTGTTTTACCTCTATTGGATATCTCTGATAGTGGAATGCGATGGTGTTCACGCCATATATTTCATTCTCTTCATCAAAGTTTGGATCAAAACCATTCATTATCATGTATAATTCACGTGCGGGGGTGCGTCCCTCCTTAGGGTCTATTATCCAAAATCCATATAGCCCATTATGGATATGTTGCGTCAGTGGTGTGGCGTGGCAGTGATAGAGATGCACACCGACCGGATCAGCATTGAATTCATAAATAAAGGTACCCCCCGTAGGAACCAGCTGTTTGAGCATCGCTCCATCCATCGCTGCTTTGTGAAATCCGTGAAAGTGCATCGAGTGAGGCCGGTCTCCTAAATTTTTAAATGTTATTTTTATTCGTTCGCCCTCGGTAGCACGAAGTGTGGGACCGGGAACATGCCCATTGTATGTCCAGGCGGGAAAGAAAATCCCCGGGGCAATTTCAATTTCCTTGTCGACGGCATATATTTCGAAAGATCTCAGGGTCCGACCATCGGGGAGAATTGAAACTGTACCCTCCATATAATTGTCTATATAACGATCGAGATCGAGTGCCTTTGAAGTTACATCTCCCACCGTTCCATTGCGAAAGGACGTAAGATCAAGGCCGTTGAGACCGCGGGGTGTCTCCTTATTTTCCATCTCTAAGGATGAAACAGAGCGCGCGATATAAACTGCCCCCATGAGAACGAGGGAACCTAAAATAATTAATATAAAACTTCGGTAATTATTCATTATTAAAAAACAATTTGTGATCGAACACCAAAGACAAAGGCATTTTTTTCACCTTCATGGGGATTGAAGATTATCTGCAAATCCGGTTGTATCGAAAACCAGGGCGTAATCACTCCCTGGTATGTTAATTCAATTACACTCTCCGTCCTGGATACACCGGGATTAGCTCCGACGTAATCACTACCAAAACCAGTATGAAGAAAGCCAATTCCAAAAATGTCATCTGAGTGTTGCCCAAAAGGATCTATCCAATTAATGCCAAAGTCAGTATAAAAAGCTACGACGTTTTTTTCTTCAGCCGGGCTGTACCCCAATCGCCACCAACCGGTAAAGGCATTCGTTATCTCTTGGTTAATGGTTAAGTAAAGACTCGTATTTCCATTTACCAGATTACCGGTGTTATAATCCATAAACTCTTCTCCACTGTGGTAAAAACCACCGACTTTATAGGTGCCATCGCGACCCAATATATTTGATCTGATCCCTGCTTCAAATATATAGATAAATCCTTCAACTCCCCCTAACTTGACATGCAGCCCATCGTCATTGATCTCTTCATCTCCAATGTTTCCGTCATATATACCCATTTGAAAATACATATTCTCACTCGGTTCAGCGTACAAGAAAACGCCGGGGGCTCCTATCGGCCAGATCGGAGCTGCATCGTTAAGTGACTGCGTGGGTAACGGTCCAAATGCACTGTTAAGAAAAAGTCCCGAGGAATCAGCTATCATAAAATGATCGTCGAGATCAATGAGTCCGACCCTGAATGATATTGAACCCTCTCCAAATTCCTGCTCATACCACATTTGAAAAAGTCGTGTGGTATTAAAGCCGACGATATTACTCAAAGCATTGATATCACCGACATACTCACTGGGATCATCCCCATGAATAGATTGTCCGTGGATGTGAACTAATGCTCCACGTATTCCCAGCAGTGTCTCTAAATAAAAATCAGCTCCAAAATCAGCTAACCCCTGCCACGAAGTACCGGTTGCATTACCCCCATCTAACACACTGAAGAACTCGCCGGAGTACCCAAAAAAGGGTTGCACTCCCCTCTCCTTGTTATCCAGCTGACTACCTAACCAATCTCCCGCTGTTTGTTTACTATTCGTATCATGGTCTGCTCCTTCGAAGAGTAATCTCTCTTCTGCTCGTGAACCGTGCGTCTGTAACAGACCAATAACTAATAAAGTGGGCATAAACCACCCTCCCATAAAAAACCCTCGGTTTTTCTGGGTCCTAAACTTAAGCCTTTTATTGATATATAGATAGGAAATAATGGGATTCACGATTAACCTTGATTAGACTACATTTTCAATAATAGGTCAAGGGGTTTTTGTGTAATTAAAATATATACTTTGATTAATCAAAATTAATGTGAATAATTAAAGTTTGATAAGAAAAAATATTACACTTATCAAAAGCTAAAGAGACCTATCCATGGCCACGAGCACCGTAGAAGATTACATTAAACAGATTTATCTTGAACAGATAGAATCCGCCGATGGACCTGTCACCATGGGTCGAGTGGCAATTTCTCTGGGAGTGGTCCCGGGTACAGCGACTACAATGGTCAAATCTCTAGCCGACTTAGAGCTGGTGGACTATGAACCGCGCGTGGGAGTTAGATTAACGGAAGCAGGAGAAGAGCTGGCATTGCAGATGTTGCGGCGACATCGTCTTATTGAACTCTTCCTCGTCGAGACACTAGGCCTCGATTGGTCTGAGATTCACGAAGAGGCGGAAAAATTAGAACATGCAATATCAGATTGCGTACTAAAACGAATAGATGCTCTACTCGGTCATCCAAAGGTTGATCCACACGGAGATCCAATACCCTCTGAATCAGGTAATTTAAGTAATGAATTTCTCTTGAACCTGTGTAATTGTGCACTCAATCAACCACAGCATATTGCACGCATCACCGATCAATCATCTGAATTTCTCCAATTCATTAATAAAAGTGGCCTCAAGCCTGGTGTAACGCTAATCGTTCAAGAACGAGAACCCGCTGCTGATGCTATCACCCTTCACCTATCGAATGGAAAGAGTCTCATTGTCGGCACACCAGCGGGTGAGAAAATCCTTGTCGAATAAACATGCGCTTCTTAGGAACCCGTCAGTTCGTTTTCACTGACTGAGCGGCAAGTTGTTTAAATTCATTGATCTTATCAAGGTATTGAGCCGCGTCTTCATAATGTTCATTCGTGACCGCATCTTGGAGTTGAGTTTCAAGATGCCTGATGCGGTTATGAAGAAGATTTTCCGCGACAGCTTTTTCTGGAATTTTTCCTAAGTGACTACTTCCAGCATGCATCTTATTCAACAATGGATTTAGCAAAGTTCCAAAAGTGAGATAGCATTGAGGGCAGCCTAAGCGACCAGATTTTTCAAATTCATGTTGAGAGCAACCGCAGTTTTCACAACGGAGAACATTCAATTCCAGTTGAACAGCTACTTCTTCTTCGATATTTCCCAGACCGAGTAAATCGTACCCCATTGAATGGAAAACACCACATTGTTCGGCGTGTGCTCGGCAATAACTTTCAGTCGTTAACTTTCCACCCAAGACAATTGAAACATGTATAGACCCCGTCTTGGCACACTCTACGCATTTACTCTCCTTTGGCATATTTATGCTAATGAACTAATTTTATGCAAATGACAATTATACTTTTTAATAAATATCATCCAGATGTGCCCTTAATTTTTATTATCTTAACAAGACTGTAACGTGATTTAATAATTCTTGCGATCGTCCGAGCGTTTATCCTTTCTTATTTTACCACTGTGTAAAATACCTTGATGAATTACTCTATCTCGCCAGTGTTCAGATGCATCAAACATGTTCAATTTTGTATCGACAGTTGAAATGAGAACTCCCGCTTTATTTCGGGGCAACATTCCGATTATTAATCCATCAGCCCTAACAAAAAAACTTGGGAAAGCGGACTCTCTCGCTGATGTGTTATTAATGCTGATCCACATGTAATTATTTGCGGCGTAAGTTTGCATCGTGGGGGGCGTTAATACACCCGAAGTGGAGGGATAACCTTTTACTTTTCTCACCCGTGGACCAAAATAATTAAGTGTCGTCTTCCATTTTCTCGCATCATAATTACCCACGTGAAAAGAGTGAAACATGAGCTCAACGCCTTTTCGTTTATACTCACGATAGAGTTCCTGGTAGCGAAAATCGTGACAAATTAAAGCCCCACACTTAATTCCATTTATCGTAAAAACACAGAAGTGATTACCTGAGCTGTAATGTGCCAGATCATCAGTAGTCTCTGACTTGTCGCCGACACAGAATAATTTATCGTAGCGATCGACAATTTTTCCGCGATCATTGATAATATACAAACTGTTATGCGGCTTATGCTTACCTGTCAGGCGATGGCTTGAACCGAGTATCACCCACAATTTCAATTCACATGCAAGTTTAAGGATTTCTTCGCCACAAGAATAAAGTAAATCCCAATTAAAATTATCATAGGATTTGAATTCAGAACCAGCATAGCCGGAATGGCAGACTTCCGAAAAGTGCGCAACTGCGGCTCCTTTCTCTTTGGCTTGACGCATTTGTTGCATCACATAGCGGGTATTTCGGTTTATATCTTTATCTACCGGAAATTGACAGGTTGCGATAACAAGTTTCATGAATAAATTTTTTAAATTATATGTATTATTGGGAATCCATGTCTATCTTCCCCGATAGGTAATTCACAGGTAATCAAAACACCTCTTTTACTAATGGGTTATTTATGATGCTTTAATAGCTGGTTTTCAATAATTAATATACCACGTTACTACTGACACTAGACGTTGTTGTCAGTTATGGCTACAGTTAGACAGAGAAAGGGGACACGTTATTGGCTCAGATGTTTTTACCCAATCACACAACAGGTGAAGTATGAAATAAGGCGGCTGGCAATGAAACCGAGAACTGCGCCGATCAATAGAACCCATTTATAATTTAGATTTTTCATACGCTCATCTTGTTAGATCAGATGAGTGGAGTCGATTACATATTGAAGTTTAATTGCCTCTAGAAATCGTTTTGATTGGAAGGGATCTTAGGATATACCACTATTGGTCGATTAAGCTGAAGGCTCATTTTTAACCTAGATTTATCCCTATTGGTCGATTAAGCTGAAGGCTCATTTTTAATAATGGGATACTTGAGATTAAAGTATAAAATTACGCTACCGCAATTACTCCTGGTGATAGCGGTAATCGGTGTTTTGTTTTTAGGATGGGGTTATTACAGATCGCATCGTGAACAAAGTGCGAATGGGAAAGTCCATCTCGTTCTCGCGATCAATGTTGATCGCTATAGACTGCCAATATTCAAAGCCGCAGTTGAGTCATTTAAGCAAACGCACCCGCATATTGAGGTGGAATTACGAACCCCATTTGGTCGTTATTACCAGAAAATATTGACCATGATGGCAGGAAAAATGGCACCCGACTTAATGTGGATGGGAGAAAGCTTTGCGGAATTTGCTGACCGCGGTGCATTTCTTGATATCACCGATAAAGTGAATAAAGAGGTTAATACAGAAGATTTTTTACCTCATTCTCTCAGTTGGTACCGCATTAATGGCAGGCAATATGGTGTTCCTTATGGCATTCAAATGAACATCTATGCATACAATAAAAAAATCTTTGATAAGGCGGGCATACCCTATCCCTCGGATGACTGGACCTTTGATGAGTTTTTGGCGATCACTAAAAAGTTGACGATCGACAAAAATGGCGATGGTCGAATCGACCAATATGGTTTCCGGGGCGGATTATACCCTGCTTCTTTTGGTGCCGAGTTTATATCTACGGACGGTCAGCGAGCACTCTGCGACACTCCAGAGATGATTAAATATATCCAGACGGATATTGATCTTGCCCATAAATATAAAGTTCAACCATCAGTGGAAATTCAACTTCAGGAGGGAAGACTACAACCTGATATATATACCCCTTTTATCCAGGGGCGTTATGCGATAATCAATATATTTGATACGCAGCGACCACGATTGCTTGAGAAGTTTTCAATGATGGACTGGGACTATGTCCTCTGCCCTAAAGTGAAACGGCGTGCACAATGGGCCTCAAGTTCGGCGATTGTTATTTCCGCGGATACACGTTATCCCGATGAAGCCTGGGAACTGTGTAAAGTTTTTTTCGGTGATGAATTTCAAAAAGCGAACGCGTATACCTGTCTTCCCTCCAATTTAAGGGTTGCAGCGGAATTCATCGCTGAACACCGAGGTCCTCCCCTGAATTTAAAAGCTCTGCTCAAAGCAAAAGACTATATTTATGTTACTCCTCGTGTACCCCATCTATCAGAACTGGCTGCTATATGGAACTATGAAAAGGAACGAGCGTTAATGGGCTTTGTAACACCAACCGAAGCGATGGAAGAAGCGCAAAAGAAGATTACCCGTGCAATAGAAAAAATTAATCAAAGAAGGTATTAGCAGGATGGAAGCAGTCATCAGTGAACTACACAGTTACAGACACCCACGATTGCATTAATACCCGTAATAATTGTCATCGAATCTATATTCATACTTACCATCATCGTATCCATTTTTGTAACCCCTTCTGTAACCATCTTCTAAACCATTTTCGCAACCCGTTCTTACCCCTTTTACACCTCCGTGTATTCTCAAATATCCGAGACCACATTCTCACAGTTCACTGTTTACTATTTTCATTGAACCTTGAAACCTACTATTCGTATATATACTATCTAATATCCAATATTCGATTTTTAAAGTGTTAAAATTTCATCATATATCTTTCTTAGCTGAACCCCGAACTCTGTTTGATGAACCTATCTGAACTGCAATCCAACGTAGAACGGCTGCAGCAGAAGTTGGATAAGGCTCGTGATTTGCTGGCGGAAGCGACAAGCGACCCGACGGCGGTCAGCGCGGAACTTGGGCGCACGCGGGCTTTCGCTTTTGATGCCTCGGCGTTGTCCCACGAGGAGACGGTCTCGGGATGTGCCGATTCACTTGAACGTTATGGGTTTTGCGTCATCGACCATGTGATACCACCCGACTTAGTAGATGCCATACGTGAGGAAGTAATATTGGCACAAGCAACGAGTACAAGGAATAGTAAAGGCATTGAGGATCTTTTTGCTCAAGAGGGGGCGAACGTCGAGGAATTACTCAATGGTAAGGCCGCAGCAAACAACGTGGAGCTAAGACGAGTACGCCGGCTCGGACACCCTCCTAAATCTCCGAACGAGATTATCTGGATGCCGCAGTTCGCCCCACACTTGGCCAACCCAGTCATTACCGCCGTTGCACGCCGCATCCTGGATGACCACCTGCGCATTTCGCAGCTGCATTTACGTTTCATCAGGACCGACAAGACATTTATCGAAAAAGAAGGAGGCGATCAATTTAAGCGTATGCGCGGCGTGCACAAGCGTGACTGGCATACGGACTGGCCCCATGACCTTTCAGCCTACGGCGGGAATGACCCCAAAGTGAACGTCGGCTGTATCCGTCGGCCCTTCCCCGACGTTCCCATGTGTCTGGTGATGATATTTTATTTAACCGATACAGATAAAAATTCAGGGGGCACGTGGATCGTACCCGGATCGCATAAGGACCGTCGCAATCCACGGGGTCCGGACGACGACATTATAGTCACCGCACCTATCCCCGGCAACATGCAGGTAAGTGCACCGGCAGGGTCCGTCTTTATCCAGGATTCGCGATGCTGGCATTCGTTTGCAAGGCACAATCCGAGTCGTCGCCCGCGAGCCAGCGTGGTAACCCGCTGGTGTCCCTGGTGGTTGTCAGTCGATGACTTCGCACCCGGAGAAAATTACAACCTCAACGAAGTATGCCGGCCGTTGACCCACGAAGAATATTTAGCCCTGCCACCCAACCTGAGACCGTTGATGCGGCATCTCTGTCCCGATGAACAGGACACCCTTCAGCAGCCCGTACTCGATCGCGCTGAAGCCGCCCGTTTACGCGCTGTGGCAGGTTTTCTAAAAGAAAAGGATGATCCAGATAATTTATTAGAAGCCAATGCACACATCAGGGTTCTGCTGAACGAAACCCAATTATGAATTAGAAAATAAGAATTATCGTTTATACTTGTGGTACACAAAGAGCCAAACTTTGAAACCATGAATTGGCTCAGATGTTTTTACCCAACCGCACAACAGGGTAAGTATGAAATAAGGCGGCTTGCAATGAAACCGAGAACTGCGCCGATCAATAGAACCCATTTATAATTTAGATTTTTCATGCGCTCATCTTGTTAGATCAGATGAGTGGAGGCAATTGCATATTGAAGCTTAATCGCCTCTAGAAATCGTTTTGATTAGAAGGTGATTCTAGATATACCCTAGCCCATTAACCTCCCTTATTTTTCACCTCCGCCGCATACAAAGTTTTTTTATAGCAATACCTAAATCTTTCATATTAATATATAATTATGGCAGATCTTCCTGAGAAAAAGAACCCGACGGAAGCCCTCGACGTTCGGCGCAGGATTGAAGAGACGATTACCGGCACTAGGCCAATCGATGACAACTATCCTTATTTCGCTCCCGATTACGCGGTCCATACCTTGCACATCGGCAGCGAGAAGCAGTTATTCCTGGATAACTTCGTTCTCGATCATCTCGAGGATGTAAAGCGTGTTATATGCAAACCGCAACGTCCGGATAATCCTATCATCAGAGCTAAGGGTCTACCCTGGGAATTGAGTCCATATGTTTTCCCCGCTTCTGCTCTTCAGGATCCAGATGACGGAAAGTACATGCTTTGGTACGTCCAGTCTTATGTTGGTGGAGCCTTTCAAGATTCAGGCATGATTCTTTGTTATGCCGAGTCGAAGGATTGTCAGCATTGGGAGAAACCACTCAGTGAAAATTGTATTTCCTATAAAGAACATAAAGCCACAAACATCGTCCTTGAAGATTCAGGGCAACATATCTCGATTGTCTTGAATCCTGATCAAAGCGACCCAGCGCGAAAATTTATGATACTTTATAATCCTCATGATAAGGCGCAGGAAAAAGGGCAAAAAACAATGTCGTCCGTAGCCGTCTCACCCGACGGTATACATTGGAGCACCATCAACGAGGACACACCGAAACGCCATCATCATTATCAGCGCGTTCTTTGGGACGATTCGATTAATAAATGGATTGCATACAGCCAGTATTCCCATCATTGGAATTTTAATTACCGTAAACGACAGGTTGGCCGACAAACAAGCGATGATTTTATCAATTGGTCACCTAAAGAGGTAGTGCTGTCGGTCGATAATGATCCCCATTTAGCGCCTAATGTGGAATTTCATGAAATGTCGGTACGCAAGGTCGGTGGTCTCTATATCGGCATTGCAACAGAATTTCATTCGGAACCGATTTGGGTTGTTGGCAAGACCGGCAACTGGCGCGATCAGGCCTATGCCAATTTAAGTCTTTATGTTAGTCGCGACGGCATACAGTGGCACCGGGCAAGCGGTTCAGAGCCCTGGGTAGATAACGGACGTCCGGGCAGTTATGATTGCGGGTTTGTCGCGGCTTCGGTTTCCGGTCAGCTGATCCATAAGGGTAAAATGTATATTCCCTATCTCGGCAATGCGAGTAAACAGAGTTGGTATGGTCGCCCGCCGCAACCTAAATATAAAGGTCTCCGTCCAGTGCCGACGACATTTGTACCTGAAGAAAACTTTGATAAAGGGGATCGTGATCACGCGCATTTAGTAGAAAATCTGGGGGAATATCCTAGAGAAGAGGGATCGATCAGTACCCTCGTTCTACGTGAGGACGGTTGGGCGGAATTAAAACCCATATATGAAAATGGTAAGGTGATTACCCGACAATTTGTCTTCAATGGGGATACCTTAAAAATAAACGCTGAGGCCTATGGCGGATATATTAGCGTTGAACTGGTTGATGCGCACTTTAAACCCTTTGATGGATTTTCTACTGAGAATTGCGACCCCGTAGTCAGTGATGATCCCAATCAAATTTGGCATACCGTTAGTTGGAGGGGAAAATCAGATCTATCTGCATTGTGGAACAAGCCAGTTCGCCTTATATTCCATCTCCACCAGGCGAGTATTTATGCATTTCAGTTTGTGAATACGCGAGGATAGGTCTAAAGTCAAAGGTCTCGCATACAGGGTAATGGATATATTAGAGCCGTTCCACTGTATGTGAATTACCCCCCCCGTACCCCCTAAAATATCAGGGGAAAGTAATGAGTTTTATTCAGCGTTATCCTTGGATATTGGTGAGTTTATTGTAACTAATATTGTAACTTTGGCATAAAAGCACAAAACCAATATTCATAAGATAATGATATATAAATACTTACAGAAATATAGGGTGTGTAAGGATTCAAAATACCTCATTAACCGCTTGTCCCATGGCGTCAATTAAACCGTCTACAAAACTTTCATTCAAGGCAAGCGATAAGCTGTTCATCGATAAATTAGGAGAGAGAAAATATCCCTGTTGTAATAGTGAAAGGAAAACAGAG
>Ga0315339_1001026_pt1 | contig 27652 bp, 28 predicted proteins | sample ASW17metaG_FD_204514 | JGI IMG/M metagenome (GOLD analysis project Ga0315339, IMG submission 204514) | Ammonia-oxidizing marine archaeal communities from Pacific Ocean, United States - ASW #17 | ecosystem: Environmental > Aquatic > Marine > Oceanic | place: USA: California | collected 2016-12-05 | reverse complement strand
TTATTACGAAGGCAATTGGAGGGCAAGACGCAGATCCGTCGACACCCCGGGGAGGGGGGTGGTAAGGGATCCCTTAGATATCCGGCACGCACGACGAAGGAGGTGACCACGTAGCGCCAGTCTAAGTCCCCGCGGTTGATGGCTCGTAGGTTGACTTGAATCCTCACACGGTTCTCTCTGATCACAGAGTTGACATTTCAGCCGGTGAGGAATCAGAGGAGAAAATCTCGTCCGACTCTTCAGTGAATTACGGGCTATGATGAAGAAACTGGACTGTGACGTGATGTTCGTCCGCCGCGTCCGCCAATAATCACCCCAGTGCCGGTATCACATCATCCACAAACCGCTTCATGCTCTTTACCCAGGATTGCTTGTCGTCCCAGTCGTAACCCATGAGAATCAGTGTGCCAAAATCACCGGTTTCTCCGATCAACGCATTCAGGCGGCGAATGACTTCATCCACATCTCCATGGATTATCTGTTCCTGCATCAGATAATCCATGCCGGTTTCCGAATCTGGTGTCTCGGGATCTCTTTTCATAATCTTTCGGCCAAGGCCTTTGTCGAACAGACCGCCGATATATTCAAAGCTTAATCCAAGAGCGTTCTTGCGAACCGTTTCCTCCGCGTCTTTGCACGTGTCACCGATGAAGATGCTGCGACAGACGCGCCAGTCCGCACGGTCGGGTGTGCGTCCGGCCTCGAGCGCGGCCTGCTCGTAGGTGAGCCAGTTGTCCGCGACCACGTTGCCGGCGATCACGTTAGCACTCATTGGGAGCCAGCCATTTTTTCCCGCTAATTTCATCGTCGTGGAATTGACGTTCATCGCCGGCGCGAATATCGGCGGGTGCGGCTTCTGAAGGGGTTTGTGCAGATAGCCTATCAGTGTCTCTTCATCCACATACTTCTCCAGGTCGATCTGCCAGAATTTCCCTCGGAGATGGTATGGTGGATCTTGCGACCATATTTTGAGTATCATATCTGCCGACTCTTCCGCCATGGCACTATTCTGCTTAGGATCGATGCCGAATAGTTCCAGATCCGAAGTTACACTACCGGGGCCAAAGCAAACATTGAGGCGTCCGTGCGACAGGTGGTCCAGGAATGCCAGCCGTCCGGCCACCGTAGCCGGGTGGTGGTACGGCAGACAGGTGGGTGCGGTGCCCAGACGGATGGATTTCGTCATAGCCAGCGCCTTTCCGATGAACGCTTCCGGCATCACAATGTTCTCGTACTGCATCGTGTGATGCTCACCTACCCAGAATTCGCTGAACCCAAGGTCCTCTGCCATCACCACCAGTTCAAGATCTTCATCGTAGCACTGCGCCATCGGCTTGGTCGGGTCGTGGAACGGCATGATGAACATTCCGTATTGCATATTATGTCCTTCCTTTATGGTCTGCCAGTGACAGATGTTTCGGTTACGGTCCTATATCGCCCGTCTAAGATACCCGATTTGAGGCTCAGAGTACAGCCTGATTAGAGAGGGCGAATTACGCTTAAGTCTTGTTCAGTTTTGGCATCACCTCGTGCGCGAACAGCTCTAGGTTCCGCACCCGGGCGTCCTTATCGTCCCAGTCGTGGGCAACCATTATCAGGCTTCCGAAGGTGCCGGTTTCTTCCATCATGTGCTGTAGGTGCTCCACCACTTCATCCGGATCGCCAGCCACGACCTGGACCCAGGTCGCTGAGCTGGAGGATCTAGTCCAAGCATTTGCCCATGGAGGTGTTGCGGGCTTTGTCCTTTGCCACCTCCGTGGTGTCGGCCACAAAGATGTTACGGGGTATTTTTCACTTCTGCCGGTCCGGCGTGAGTCCTTTACGCTTCGCGCCTTCGGAATACACGTCCCAGTGGTTGGCCATCACATTTGAAGCGACCATGTGATGGCTGAACGGCGAGTAACCCTTTTCTCCGGCGATGCGCGTGCCGGCAGAGTGCCGATTGACCACCGGCACTGACACTGGTGGATGTGGTTGCTAGAGAGGTTTAAGATATTCACCCAATCCCAGGTCGATCCGTACCTCAACTTTCACGTTTACCCGCCAGTATCGGTCCTCGATCTCAAAGGGCGGTTCAGACGCCCAGAGCCGCATGATGATTTCGATGGCATCGCCCACCATGGCGCCGGCCTGCTTTGGGTCGATGCCGTACATCTCCATATCGGTCGGAATGGCGCCCGGGCCGAAGCAGATGTTGAGGCGCCCAACCGGTTTTTTTCGGTCATACCCAGTGCTTTACCGATGAAGATCTCCGGCTGATTTCGCTACCAGGGTGTGGTACGACCGGTGTGTCTGCGGCCGATATCAGCGGCTTCCTGTGATCCGCCACCCACACGCACACCCTCTGCTATCATATCAATTACATCATCGGAACTTACGCTGTTGAGGAACGCCACGTTGTTAGTCAGACAGGCTTTCAGGACGGCCGCCCGCGCCGCGTCCATCTCCGGCGGATACGGCGGATCGTGCTGGTTGGGATAGCCGAACGACATGCCCATATCTCCCGGCCCCCATTCCGCGAACGCGATGCCCGGAATCTGAAGACTGGCCTCTGCATTGACCAGCCCATATCGATCCTCGATCTTGAGGCCCAGCATGATCTCCCCTTCAGGGTTTAAAGGCCAGACATCGGCTTTCTGTAGATATTCATCGGAAGAAATACCCCATGAGGCGGCTGCTATGCCCTGCCCTCCGCCGCCGCGCTGACCTTCTCCTATCCCATCTCCAACACCGATCGTATGGAACGGAAACCGGGCGGACTCTACGAAAACCCGAACCGCCTCAGGCGTTCGGGCGTGGCAGAGCAGGATGCCATGGACGCCCTGCGCCAGCACCTGCTTGACCATCCAGGCATTGGACAGCATCACCGTTTCGTCGGTCCCATCCATCGGCAGGGTGGCGATCACTGTCGGTGTACGATGACCGCTCCGGGTCGGCCCGCCGTCAGTCAACCCCTTCATGAACGCCTCGACGGCCGGCAGGTTGTACATACCGTGTTCCATATCTATGATGATATAATCCGCCCAGGTCTGTGCAGACGCCACACCGCCTTCATAGGATAGGTGTGACGGGCCGGTATAGTAAATAGGCTGTCCCTGTTCCAGCAGTTCGATGGCGCGGTTGATACGTGGCATGGAATGCTCCGTTGCAATGAGTTTTCTGTTAACAGGCGCTATCCTCAAAAGACAGGATGCTCTCCGATGTCTTCGGCCAGACCGTTCAGGTTTTCCACCGCCAGCTGCGTGAGTGGAACGCCATGTTCTTTCGATATTCCCTCGCACTCCCATTCCATCTCACCGGGTACATAGATTCGGGCGGAGCCTTTCGCCCTGGGAGCCTTTTTCATACGGGAAACAAGTTCGTCGGTACGTTCCGCAAACTGACCGCCGGGCATCATTGTCGCTACATCGACAGCAATGAATGCATGCCCCTCATTACAGGGGCATTCGGATCAATAGCCCAGGAGAGGATATCGCTGGTCATCCCCGCTCCGGCCAGCACACCGGCGAATAACTCTACCAGCATCGCCAGCCCATAACCCTTGTGGGCGACGAAGGGCGTCAGGGCGCCTTCGGCCAGGAACACACTCGGACCGGTCGTGGGCAGTCCTTCACCGTCGGTCAGCCAACCTTCTGGGATCGGCTTCCCCCGCACTTTAGCCGAATTCACCTTGCCGCCGGCTTTACCCGTTCCGAGGGCGACATGGCGCTTTTCTACGGCGTTGTAGACTAACAGATGGCCGCCGTATTCAGACGCTCCGAGGACGGCCTGGTGCTTTCCTCCGTCATTCACTATCCGCAACCCCTTCGCTGTTATATAGTCAAATGTCGCTTTTCTGCGCTGCGGTGCTGCGGCCATTACCGCGGCAGCCACAGCCACGAGGATAAGGGCGGTGATGGTAATGCGCTGTCGCCTGACAGATGTTTCTAATGCCTTCTCCAGCGCGTCAATGCGTTAGTCGGTCGTCATGTGTGCCTCCGTTGGTTGTTGGGCTGCTTCAAATTCCAGGCTGCAATGTCCGGCCCTTGCCATAGCGGTTGAATGCCCTCACATACCCGTTGCCGTATTCGTCGGCAAATATCTGCACCACCTCTTCATCGGTCCTGTCGAGGATTCGAATGAGGCCGCCGGACTAACATTCGTTCCGTTCTGGATTGATTTCAGTTTTCCGTTTACAAAATACAGGTATCGCTGATTTGGCTATTTGCCTTATTGCCCATTACACTAAGGCCAACGGACCTCAAACCTATCCAAGCCATCACCGTAGACCAGTTTGCCGAACGCTTCGCATCGGTCTATTTCCTCTTTACTCAAAGTATCCGGATGGTTAAAAATCTCAAGATTCTCTTTCAGTTGATCCGTGGTTTCCGGCGCGGTCATGGCCAGGCGTATCCCTGGATGCTGTAACGCATAACGATAACAAGTCACCGCATCGAACAACGTGTCGTTCCATTCGGGATGGTCTTTCAATAAACTGCCCCAGCGCGTGCAGGTAAAAGCTACTACAGGCATGTCAGCCGCGATTGCTGCCGGCAGTACACGCTCTTCTGCCCCTCGATGCGCCACATTGTAACGATGCATCATTACATCGACTTTACCGGATTTAATCAGTTCAACAGTGGCAGGTCGGCTGTGGGCTGTAGCGCCCACGTATCGGATCAGGCCTTTTTCCTTCCAGTTTTGTAGAAGATCAAAAACACCATCGGAGGCGAGTAGTTCGTCCAGATCATCGGAAGGTGAGATATATTCGATATAAAAAATATCCAGCATATCGATATTCAGGGTCTGTAATATCTCTTCCAAATACTGAGTAACAGCATTTATATCCCGCAGCTCGGTGCCTGTGGCGACCACCACATTGTCGCGGTAAGAGTCGACGATTGGTTTTAATCCTTCTATTAAAGGTCTATGGGTAAGGTCATAGAAGAAAAAATAATTAATACCTGCATCATAGGCAAGGGGCACACAGGCCCTGTCCATCTTGGGATTGCCGCCTATTCCTAAAATGTTTACAGGCTGCCCGTTGGGTGTTGTGATCTCCATGGCCCTTTGCTTTGGTGTCATCAAGTTGGGGAACTCTCTCTTTGAAGTCGTTCCAGGAATTACATTGTAGGAGGAGCGTGTTAATGTCCATAACAGAATTGGTGAGGGGCAATTAATCTTCGGTTGTAAATTATCAATACCCCCCCCAATTGAATGCGTTCAACAAATGAAATTTAATATCCTGATATGAATGACTTCACCTTAATGGAATTTACTTGTTCTTTGTTTATTCATTTGGCAAACTATCTAATATATCATCAATATTGGATAGTTCTGTTAATCTCCAATAATCCTCTCAGGCTTCTATCTTTACAATCACCGTCGATATATAATCTGGCATCCTGAGTCCAGGTACTGAAGACCCTATCCCTGGGAGATTTGAAAGAAAGCGCATGGATCAGTCTTCCTGCCACAGTTCGCTGAACTCGGCCGCTTGCCACCAACGTTTACCGGTCGGTTTTTCGATCAACAACGGTTGCATAAAAGCGACCGCTTTCTGCAGACCCTCGGCGATATTCATATATTCGCACTCCATCTCCATTGAGAGAATGTCATCATAGCCTATCAGCCGCAGCGTGGCAATGACCTCGCGCCAGACGCCCTCATCGTGGCCCCAACCGGGAATGGTGAAGGTATAGGCACGCGCTTCCGGGTGGATCGGATAGGTCGAATCAGTGAAGCCTTTGAGACGATGATTGGAGGCATGGATCAGAGTGTCTTTGAGGTGGATGTGCTGCACCAGATCACCCAGATAGCGCAATGCCTCGATAGGATCAATGCCCTGCGCCCACATATGGGAGATGTCGAAATTACAGGCGGCCACCGAACCGATCGCGTCGTGCAGACGCTTGATCGCCACCGGGCTATGGAGCATATCACCGACCTGATTTTCGAAGCACAGCGTCACTCCATGGTCCGCCGCGATTTTTCCCTGCTCTTGCCAGTAAGGAATTAAGCGCTGTTCCCACTGCCACTCGAGGACCTTGCGGAAGAATGGTACTTCGACCTGCTGGGTGATCCAGATCGGACAGTTATCCCCCTCAGCACCTTCGGGGGTACCGGCGATCAGCGTCATCTTCCGTATCCCGATCTTTTCCGCCAGTTGACAGGCCAGACGAAACTGCCGGCGATAGTCATCCGCAATCGCTTTGTCAGGCGTCAGGGGCGCCCCATGGGCACTGAGTGATATCACCTCGATGCCGTAGCGCGCATACGTATCCCGCCAACGCTGTAACGCCGCTTCATCTGATGTGAGTTCATCCAGTTTGCAGTACTTGTTGTTGTAAGCGATGCCACAAGTTGCTACTTCTGCCACCTGCATCCCTAGATCAGCAGCGAATTGCAGCCCTGCCTCAAAATCGAAATTCATGATGAACGCTGTATTGATGCCGAGTTTCATAGCTTTTCCTTTGTCCAATAGGTGATCATTAAAGGAACCGATCGATCTTTTCCGCCAGCGCCGCACGTTTGATGGTGATGTCTACCCCCAGCAGGAATATACGCGCACCCAGAACTTGATAGCGGCGGGCCTGCTCAGGGCTGGATATATTCAGGATGACCATTTTGTCCGCTTTGGTTGCCCGGGTGATGATACGTGCGATCTTCGGTTCGAGCTGTGCTTGCGCCTGGGCGTCGGTGAGTCCCAGGCTGGTCGTCCAATCACGAGTTCCCACGCCGACCATATCCAGCCCTTCGACCGCCAGCATCGCGTCCAGTCTCTGGTAGCCTTGATCGCTCTCTATCAGCGCCATCAGGCGGGTTGCCTTATTTATCTCAGCGAGCGTCTGTTGCGGATCTGCACCCAGCGTGTAATCGGTGCCTGCACTGGTACTGGAGACGCCTCGTTGCCCCAGAGGTGGATATTTACCCAGGGTCACGAGATTTCGAACCTGTTCGACATCTCTTATGTCCGGCACTACCAGAATCTGGATACCCTCATCCAAAAAGAGTTGGACATGGGTCCGTGCGAGTTCCGGTATACGCACCAACGGGACCATCCCCAGGTGGGTGATTGTGCGTCCCAGACGGACTGCTTCAGAGGGTGCGAGCAGACAGTGCTCTAGATCGAGCCAGACGAGATGATAGCCCAGCTGCGCCATCAGTTCGATATCGATTGGGGTTGGGTCGCGACAAATCAGGCCGTAGAGACAAGCGTTTTCTTTTAGTAGTTGCGTGAGTCGATCAACCATAGCTTTACACCTTTATACATGCCCAGCAGACATTTTTGATGGCATCATCGCTAGCGTAGTAAACTGCCAAAACTTTGCCATTCGGCAGCTGTACGGTACGGGGATGGCCAAACAAGGCTAACAGTTCTCGCCTGATCTGCCGAGCGCAGCGAAGTTTGATCCTGGCATTGATACTAACGATTTTAAACACCCGTTCGGATGCCTACACACGGCCCACGATTCCTTATATCAGTTCTGGACGATGATCTCCCTTGGCATTGAGCACGACCAGGGGCTAGTCACATTTTTAATCAGTATGGCATTCCAAAAGACCGCCCGAAGGCTTGTAGCCCGAAGGCTCCAGTACAATGATGGTCGGGCGTCCTGTTTCCGATTTGGGCAACGGAAATGTCACCGTATGATGTCGTGCGATAATGACAGGATCGTGGGAACGACGATTGACGAAAGCATCTACAGTGGTCATCCCGCCGGCATCTGCACCGCCGAGCGGTGGTATGGCATAATGCATAGGAATGATCCACGTCGGTTTAAGAAAATCAATCATCTTATCAAGATCATCCAGTTTAACCGTGTTTTTCTCGCCGGTAATAGGCAGTAATACATCGCATTTACCTACCCACGGTGCCAGTTCTTCATCACTCAGACCGTAGCCCAAATCTCCTAGATGAGCAAACCACAAACCACCGGCTTTGAAGGCGTACATCGCATTGTCCATCGGGTCATGAATATCATGATCTGGATCTTCCGCAGCGGCGATGGCGACCAATGGTTCTCCATTAATGGTTGCCGACGTTGTGCCCAGAGCCACATCTAATGCGTTAATCACCTTCGGATTGCCCCGTACAAATGCCACATTATTATGGGCATCATCAGTGAGAGAGCTGACAATGACCGTATCCCCATCCAGGCGAAACCCATCATCCTCCACTTGTACAACCCCATGTTCCCACGGATCCATAACAATCTTCGGTTTACCGTCCTCCCATAATTTAAAACAGGCGTGGCCTACAAATTCAAGTTGCATAGACATATTTAACGCTCCTAAAATTACCGCAAATGGGCAAAGAGTTTGAAGGGGTAGATGTTTACTACCCTGACAAGCTCGGTTACAAATGAGCTCATACATCCTGTAAAAAAACAGAACTCCGACGGTGCAACCGGAGGATAACCGACCCAACCAGGCTCCACTCCTATACGCTTGAACTTTGTCGAGTCCATCAAAGATAATGGCTGATCTGGAAAAGGAAGTTCATCAGATGATAACACTATACTGCCGGAATCCCTATTTGAATCCATGAAGATAACTCTCTCTTCATCAGTGGGTGTAACTCCAGAGGTCTTGTTGAAACGCTTGACAGATATGCTCATAGGTCGGTATTAACTGTTCTTGCCATCCCATCGTTGGGCCATCCTTTGTTTAGTGGAGAACATCACCAAGTGTTTTCTCTAAATCTAGACAAATCTTCGATGGGACAACTCTTGATTCACATGTTTAATCATCTTCTGCCATCAAAACAACATTTTCCGCTTCCATCTCCCATACATCGTGGTATGCCTTTAGCTTCGGCCGGGCGGGCGGATAGCCCGGCGGTGGATTATCCGGATCCCGCAATTCGAGGCGATCCCGCCCTGCCGGTTGGTCGAGCCATTCGCGTTCCTCATGGGCGGCCTGGACTTCATGGCGTAGTATGAATTCCACATAATCCATCTGACTGACGGCCACATGAGCCACGAATACCCGATGGGCTTCGGTCCCGTCCCAGGTTCCCATGTCCGGCAGCAGAATCGGTCCGGTGCAGATCTGGAATTTACTGTCCGCTTCATTAAGATTAATCAGGTTGACCGGGAATTCAATCGTTACGGAAAGCCCGCTTGCTGTATCGCGATATGTCGTGGTAGCATTGAGCAGCCGGTTGTCCAGCGACGCCTCTACGATCTGGGCGGGATCTCTCAATTCGGTTACGGTCTGAAAGCCCCGGATGTCAATCCGGTGATCCTGATATCGCTGACTGAACTTCTTATTCAACACAGGATCGGTTGTATCACCTGGTTTATGCGAAATGGCCACCTCAGCATTTCGACTGATCGCGATGCGCCACTCATCACTGGGCACCTGGAACAGGTTCCGTTCCGCAATGGTGTATTCCGTTCGACACGGTGCGCCAAGAAAACACTCCCACCCTCTACCATCGCCATCATCCCGGATCTCACAACGGGCTTCCAGGTTGAACCGGACATGATGCACCTGTCCCCGCTTCCCAACAAATCCGGTCCTTTTATAATGCGGATCGATGATAAAAGGATGCGATTTCCAGGTGAAGGTTGATCGTGGGAAATTAATCATGAGTTCCTAACAATAGAGATAAGAGGTGGTGCACGAAACCGGAACGACCATCTTGGGTTGCATACCTTGTAGGCCCCCCAGACGTTGAAATTCATGATTACAGTGCACCATCCTGCTTGATTGATGAGTTAGACGATTTCCGCCTCAACCAAGTAAGCCTTTTAGACGCCAGTTTCCGTGTTGGCATCCTCAGAGTATTTGGGACCGACCTTTGGTCCACGCGCAGATATCAGCACCGCAGCACCACGGCTCCCTCCGGTCTCCTCGTGACACTGGCCTCGATGAACATAGGCTCTGTCGCCAACGGTCAACGTCACTTTATCTCCCGATTTCAGATCTATTCCGTCCGTTCCGGAGTCGACACCCCTCCTCCAGTAACGGGGTCTGTTTGCGCCGCTGATCATTGGCTCCTTGACCTTTAACGTGTATTCTCCGTCGAGTACCAGAGCGTACTGGTCGTCGTGGGAGTGGAACTCGTGCGGAAAACTTGGTTTATAGCAAAAACCTGTCATCTTCTGATAGTCGTACTGTTGATGATCCCGTATGAAGCGTTCAATGTCTTTGATGACATCCAAATGGTGTGGTGTGGTCATATCGCTGTCTGCTCTGTTAGGCAACAGTGTCATAGTCTTTCTCCTCACTCACTGTATGATGCTTGCGTCTAACGTTAGAGATAAGGGGCGGTGCACTAAACTGAGTTACCGGTTGCCCGCCTATGCAGAAGTAAACCGCCCAAATGGTAAAATCATGGAGTCAGTGCACCGTCCCGCTCGAATCCTACTCTTGGTTTCTTGATCCTAAGGTGATTGGTGATCTGCATTTGCAATGATCACACCCACGACAGCCCAACACACAACACCCCCGGTTATATGGCCCCATTTTATGACAGGGATTTTATACTTCGCCCCGACGCTGGCGATTTCGACCGCGGGGCCGCTGCAATCCTCGCCGGTCAGAACGAGAATGCCTTTCTTCATGAGTGTCTCTGCTATCAGGGCGGCGTTCTCCGGCCAGCAGTGGTAGTCGACAGTGTTTTCGTCCGTCATGCGAAGGCGGTCTTCACCCAGGATTCCGGATTGATTGATTTCCTGTATGGCAATGCGCGCGCCGTGCCGCGCGAAATCCCCCCAGTCGGCGTAACGGCCATCACGGTAGTGGTAGGTATACATGCCGCCGATATCGTATATCGCAGCAAAGCCGCTGGAAGAAAAACCCGCGGTAAGGAGCAGCACAAGTAAGGTGTGTTTTGTCAAGATCCGACTCCTACAGGGAACGCATCGAAGACCAAATGGGATGGCTTGCTTCTATCGTGATAACAGCCGATCAGAATAAGAGCCTTCCGCAAGGCAGACTTCAGCCAGGCTGCCTTTTGCAGGCATTGGGATACTCTCTCCTTGCGCGGATGTTGGACTTAAATTCATGATTCTGCCTGATTAAACAGAACGTTACCACGGATGGTGTTTCACCGGTGGCGAGACGCTCCGATGTTAACGCGTGTCCCGTTGACTTTCCCGCATTGGCCCGCCTGTTCACCAGCGACCTTTGTTCTCATGGATCCTGACTTCATTGCCATACCTTGTTTGATGGTATGATCCATTTTCCGGGCCAGGTTAGCGCTATCAACGCTATTCTAATTTCCCGGTTAAGTTTTCAACCCTCTCAGTCAAACCGTGCCGCGGACAATGGGCCCGGGTCACGGCCTTCCAACGCCAGTTCGACCATGCGTTCGGCAGACACCAGGCCGATCGAATTGCCATAGCCCGTGAATCCAAGCGCAAAGGCGATACGCGGCTCGTCCGGAATGAGGCCGACCGCGGCCCGTCGGTCCGGTGAGAACCCGTGGATACCGGCCCAGGTCCGTTCGATCTCGAAGTCGATATCGGGAAACCATTGACGGAAATAACGCTCGATACTCGCCAGCACATCCGGCGTGACCGTATCCTCGGCTGTGTCCTCCTGTTTTTCAAAGAATAACCGGGAGCCGCCGACCAGTATGGATCCGTCCGCAAACTGTCGAAAGTAGTGGTACTCTGTGAGAGCCGGGATCCTAATCACCCGTTCTGCGGGTGTTGTGATCAGAACCTGTCCGCGTACCGGACGCACGACACGATGAAAATACGGATGCAGATTGCCCGTGTAACCGTTCGTGGCCACATACACCCGCCGACAACGGATCTGTACGCGGCGTCCAAGCACCATGAGGTGATCGCCTTCCGACTTGATGCTGTAAACCTCATTGTGATCATAGAGTGTGGCCCCCGATGCGGCCGCGATCGCCTCGGTCAACCGGGCAGGCTGGATCATGAAGTCATCTTCCACCTGCAGCGCCGCGGCAAAACCTGCCCCGTTAGGATCGCCTGCCTCGAAGTTGACCGGAATCCCATCGGCCTCGAATGATCGGGCCCATTCCTCCAGTTCCCGCGCCGCGGGTGCGGTCTCGGCCAGGTGAACCGCACCTTCTTCGTACGGCACGTTGTATTCGCGGACAAGCGCCCTCATCCGCCCGACATTGTCACGCACCATATCGATCAGATCACGAGCCGCCGAACGGCCGATCTGTTCGATGAGCGCAGGGAAGGTCTCTCTCTGGGACGTCAGAACGAACCCGCCGTTGCGACCGGAAGCTCCGGCTGCTGGAAAACGGGTGTCCACCAGCGCCACATCACGACCACGACCGTGAAGGACCGTGGCCGCGTATGAACCTACAATTCCCGCGCCAATCACCACATCGTCATGTTCGGCCCGGATAGGATCGGAGATATCTTGCCAGATGGATGAAGTCATGAGTATTCGTCCTTTTAAAATGAGCCCGGGAACTCAAAGGTTTTCAGAACATGCTGCCATGTGGCGGGCGCAACAGCTTTTGCCACGACGCCTTACCGTGCTTGAGAATCAGCATCCTGTATTCTAACCGGCGGAACTTGCTCTCCTCCGGGCAACAGAAGCACAATCATACTTTAACTAAAACTCCGAAAACGAAAGGTATCAAGGTGTTACATCTGTTTGTTATAATCAAAATAATCCTCAATGTCATCCGTAAACCCGCTGTCTATGATGACAAGGTACAGGCGATTGGAGTGCTTCGATGTATGGAAAGGTGTGGCGATCATGCGCGTTCACCTGCGCAATCTGCCAGGCGGCGTCTTGCAGTCGTCAACCATTGGAATATCCTTGATCCGATACTCCGCTCTGCTTGAGCCGGTCATACGTGTTCCGCCATTCGGCCGAACCGTCTTCTTCCCATATTTCGAGACGGACACCCCGGATATTGCCCTCCATAAAACCGGTCTGCCGGCTGACGTCTGGATGACCGATTGAGTGGTAAATATGGCCGCCGAGGGCGCTTATCTCTAGTTCGTAGCGGGCGAACGCATCCAGCCACCGACGCATTTCACCCGGGTCCGCGACCAGCTTTTCAACGTTGCAGTAACCTCGACCCCAGAGACCCAGCGCGCCTACTTCCACCGCGCTCAAACCTAGATTCTGTGCGTATTTGAGCCCTTCATCAAAATCAAACTGCATCAGGTTTTGCGAGATCACACCGAGTTTCATACAAACCTCTTTCAAAAGTCGCCAAAGATACGTGCTTCCCGGATAACAATCGGATTATGAAAAGATATCGCGGAAGCGGTCCATAGCCTCGGCGTCATCATTTTTGGGGAATGCCTCCAGGCCGATGACACCACCGTATTTCAGCTCTCGAAGAATACGGGCGATTTCCAGGTAGTTAATCTCGCCCGTGCCCGGTTCATGCCGACCCGGGACGTCAGCAACATGGATGTTGCCGATATAGTCGTAATAGTCCCGAATAGTCTGGATGACATTGCCTTCCTGGATCTGGACATGGTAGATATCGCAAAGCAGTTTAATGCGCGGACTTCCCACCTCATCGAGCAGTTTTACAACATCTGTTGTATTTGGAAACGGATACCCGGCGTGATCCACTTTGGTATTCAGTTGTTCCAGGTGGTAGACAACGTCGTATAGCTCGGCCAGCTCCGCCACCCGGCAAAGTGTCTTGTAAGCAACGATCCACATGGTGGCAGGATGTTTCGCGACGGGATGGGCCATCTGCCCCGTCTCGTCAAGTGCACCGGTCGTTATACTCAGATTTCGGCATTTCAACTTTTTAGCTACGTGAAGATTCTTCTTAACCCCTTCCATATACTTCTCGACACCATCGGGATGGACCATGCTCCCTCCGCTCCAACCCGGGATGGCGCCGATGACGATATGGGGATCGGCTGCGATGGTATCGATCGCACTCTCTTCCCAACTCCAGAGATCCACCAGAAACCCGGCCGCGGCAATTTCTCTGACACGCTGTTCAAAAGGGATTTTCTGCAGAACCGTGCCCGCAGACACAGATAACCGATACATGGCAAATCCTTAATTTCGGGTTAGTTTCCGATGTGGAAGCTAAACCATTAGGGTGGATCCTGTCGAGTAGAATTTTCTCGCTATCTGGAATTTGCGTATTGTGCTTTCATCATTAGAACGTGCCGTAGGTGATCTGCCGGGCCTTAGCAAGAGCGTGCCCATTCTGGGGATCTTAACGCTTCCTAGCAAGAAGTTCCGCCCGCCACTTGCAGACGATTGGTCTTTGCGCCTTGTATGGCGGTTAGAAGTACCCCGAGGCCCGTTGCTGCAGACACAAAAATTTATACGGAATATCCGAGGATCCCAAGCCGGCGTCCGTGCGGGAGGCGATCTTCTCCTCAATCACGTGTCACATACAACCTTACTTATTCAGCTGCTACTGAGCCCACGAACCGGTTGTACAGCCACGCAAAGATCCAGCCACCTATAAACCCATCGACAAAACAATACGCCGGTCCAACCAGCAAGCCAATAGCAGTTCCTCTGTGATAGCCCGGATAAACAGCATTTACGACATCCAGAAATGCCACACCATATCCCCCAGATCAGGTTCAGGAGAGCCATAGAAAAGAGTCCTCCGGACCACAAGAGCCCTACGGTTAAGCCGAAAGCTTTACGGTTGAGTTGCATGATCAACCTCCCTTGATGTTTTCCGACCTGTCAAAAACAAGTTGTTTGCACAGCGTCATCCGCTTCGTCTGCGTATGTGCGCTGTCGCTGATGATACGGTACAGACAACTGATTTGTCACCTGTCTTTACACCTTAGGCAGATAATTGCATCATTAACTCTCCACCCCACCCCAAATTGAATCGGCAGCCTTGACAACCAGTTCGAGTTTTCTGCTTTGATCATCATAAGTGATCGTGTTGCCTTCCTCTGTAGAGGCAAAGCCGCACTGAGGAGCAATACCTAATTGATCGATGCCTATGTGTTTACTGGCACTATCGTATTTTCTCCTGATCCAATCCAGATCTTCCAGGGTTCCGCTTTTTGTTGTTATAAATCCCGCCAAAACTCTTTGCTTTCCTTTCGCCATAAAAGACAGGGGCTCCAAGCCGCCTGCGCGCTCCGTATCATATTCCATGAAAAACACATCGACACCCGTTTGATTGAAGACCGTATCTGCTACCGCGTCATAGGGGCCCTCGGCGGCATGCGTCGATCTGAAATTCCCCCGGCACATATGCATGGCGATGGTCATATCATTAGGCCTGTCCTTGATGGCCTCATGCATCATCCATGCGTATCTTTGGATTAAGTAGTCGGGGTCTAGGTTGTTTTCGATAGCAGACTGCCTGTGCTTGGGATCACATAAATATGCGAAAAAGATGTCATCCATCTGAAGGTACCGACAGCCGTTCCTGTAAAAAGTTTCCACAGCTTTTTTATAAGCCAAGGATATATCCTGTGTCAGCAGTTCAACGTCTTTGTACTCCTCGGGAAGAATATCCGCCGGAGCCGTTCTGAAATGACAGCAAGATGGCCCCGGAATGGAAATCTTGGGAGTCACCGAGGTGTGTTTAGCCAGAAACTCAAAATGTTGTAGATGCGGGTGGTCATCCGGAAAGTCTATTTTTCCAGTAATGGTTGGGAATATCGGCCGCAATTTTACTCCGGCGAACTGGACACCCTGACCCGGGTCTCTCTCAACCATTTCCATGCCGGTTAATCCATCCATAAAATCATAGTGCCAAAAAGATCGACGCTGTTCACCGTCTGTAACAGCCCGTAATCCCACATTTTCCTGGATTTTGACAAGGTTCTTAATTGACCGGTCTTCAATTTCAGTTAATTCGCTTCGGTTTATTTCATTTAATCCGTAGTAAGATTTACGAGCTTTTTTTATATTTTCCGTGCGTAAAAGACTTCCTACATGGTCTGCCCTTAATATTCTCTTACTCATGTGGATTACCCCGTTTGCAACTCCGGTGTTTACGCCGCTCACCTATTCATCCTGTCGCTCGCTTAAGGCAAACTATTTATACATAACAAACGCTGCATTAATCTGGTTCTCATTAGCCTGGCCGCTGACACCAATGGGAACATGTGATCTCCCAATACCCGTTATCAGAATCGCATCCGCCCCTTTAAGCTTGGCTTGTTCGATCATTTTTTTTTGAATCGTATCATAAGAACGCCATACACCACTGCCGATTGCCTGTCCGATAACTGTGTATTCCCTGCTTATTTCCGCCTTGTCGAATTACACCTCAACAGTGTTTGTCGGCTCTAATGATTTTCCAACGTAATTTACACTTGCACACCCGGCAGCCACAAATGTCACTGATATAAATGCAATGAGAAATCTCAAATGGGCACCATACATCTTTTCCTCCTTTGAATTTTCTGGTTCCGACTGTTACTCTACCATCGGTGAGGTGACATCCCCTCTCGCCGAGGTGCCGTCCTGCACGCGTTCCTCTTCGATCATGGTATTCAGATCCCGAACATTTTCAGGGTAATCCCCGGCCAGGTCGCGTTCCTCGTACGGATCTTCCCGAATGTTGTACAATTCGACCTGGCGGTTGCCGCCGTCCTCCTTTGAGATCAGTTTCCAATCGCCGTGTCGGACTCCAAGGTTCCTTGCCCCCTGGAAGTTCCAGAACAGACGGCGTTCAGGAGGTTCCTTTTCCTCGCCTGTTATCAGAGACCAGATATCCCGGCCGTCATACCGGGGATCGTCGCCGGGTTCAGCGCCGGCCAATGCCGTGAATGAGGGCATCCAGTCCACGATCTGTACCGGGTGATCGACCGTGGTTGGCGCTAGGCAGTCACGCCAGTTGACCACGGTCGGTGTTCGGATACCTCCCTCGTACAGCTGTGCTTTTACACCCCGGTAAGGCGCGTTTGTACCGAGACGGGGATACGCATCCTGCCATCCGGGGTACTTGTCCGTTCCGTGGATGGGACAGTCGTTGATGGCCCCATTGTCCGAGGCGAATACGATGATGGTTTTTTCTCTCTGGCACGTCTGCTCGAGGGATTCCAGCAGTTGGCCGACGCCGTGATCCATATGACTCGTGTACGCGGCGTATTTCTTGAAGGACAGGTCCCTGCCCGGATCGTCATCGAACCGGTCCGTATGATAACGGGACAGCCACTCCTGCGTCGGCTTGACCGGGACGTGGACCGCCGTGAACGGAACGTAACAGAACCAGGGGCTATCCCGGCTTTCGATCCACGTCGTAGCTTCACGGACGATCAGGTCGGTAACGTGCCCGCGTTCCTGTACCAGGTCCCCGTTGCGGTGCCACGTAACCGAGAACTCACCACGCTTGTACCGGTGATTGTAGGGGTCGACGCCGCCGGCCAGGCTGCCGTAGGAAGTGTTGAATCCGTACTCGTTGGGACCGAAGCGCGGTGCCGAGCCGAGATGCCACTTGCCAAAGAGCCCGGTATCATATCCCGCGTCACGGAGCGTCGTCGCCAGGGTACGGTATCCATCCGGCAAAACAGGCGCGTTCGACGGCGTGGTGGCGTGGGCACCGAAACGGCCCGGGTGTCGGCCGGTAAGCAGGGAGGCGCGGGTGGGGGTGCACATGGGACACACATAGTGCTGGGTCAACTCGACTCCCTCGCGTGCAAGCCGGTCGATATGCGGCGTGGATACGGGGGATCCATGCATGCCCAGGTCACCCCAGCCGAGGTCATCGGCCAGAATGTACAATATATTCGGTTTGTCCATAGGTCATCTGTGGGGCAATAACAAGCTTGTATCTAAGCCCGGGCTGCCCGGGACGCAGTCATCACTGAATCACTTCTGTGTGGGGACACGTTTCGACCAGTCCTGCCCGTCCGCCCAGGCCCGCTGACGGCGGATCACGTCCTGCCTGGCAACATGGCCCTGTCCCTCCGGGTCCGAGGCCCAGTCAAAACGGATAGCGCCTTCCGGAAAAAGGAACCAGTCCTCCCGCCCAACACAGTATCCCCGTATCTGGGCCCGGGGCGCGTCATCGTTGATATAGTTGACCACGAAGAGCGAACCATCGGGCCGCTGCACCCAGCCGGAATAACCGCTGTCGGGACAGATGGACCGATCATTGTCGAGGAAAGCAAAACGCACCTGGGGGTCTCCCCCGGAACAGGGGTACCCATGGCGGTCGGGCAGGTGACGGCGGGCTTCATCGGGGGTCTCCACGTGCATACCCAGGGAGGTGGAGAGTCCGCAGCCGATCCGGTAGGTCACCACGATTTCACCGGAGCGCAGCCGGCCTACCGATGGCCGACCGAGGCAGTGCATCATTCGGGTCCGGACTGGTGTCGACCAGCTGCGTCCGCCGTCCCAAGAGATGCTCTTCCAGCCGGACAGCCCTTCTCCGTCTTCGCGCATGTACAGGATGAGGGCGCCGTCATCCAGCTCCACGAAATCTCCCTCGTTGAGGCGCCAGTAATGCCCAGTGACCATGGGTTCCCCGGGATCGGGGACTTTAAACGGCCCTTCCCATGTCCTTCCGCGATCTGAAGACAGGTAGACGGTCTGCGTTTCTATTATTCCTTTACCTTCCTCGCCCGCCTGGTGCTCTGTCAATCCTACGATCAAGTCACCGTTGGATAGCTCCTTTATGGAGGGTACGATAGCCTCTGTCATCCCCGTCTCCTCCGGTCCCTGCCAGGTGGCTCCGTGGTCATGACTGCGGAAGAACAGGTTTCTGGCGCCGCAGGTCTCCATCTCCCGCCCCTTGCGAAAGGTCAGGTCGACTATCAACAACATGACCCCGTCCCGACAGGTGGTGATGCGTGAGCAGTTGAGGCGGCCTTCGCCGCCATCCGTCTGCTCCCGCGTACGCTCTACGACCACCTGCCGCGCCCCCCAGGACAGTCCCCGGTCGTAGCTGCGGCGAACGACCACCTTGGACCAGGGACGCGGTCCGTGCCCCATACTCTCGCGGTAGGTGCATACCAGCGTGCCATCCGCCGCGCGGGCAATGTCGGCGAAGGCTTCGTAGATGTCGTCGTTACGGGAGACTGTTATCGTCTGCAAGAGAATGGACCTTTCCCGTGCCCGGAGCTACGCGGCCGGAGGCGGTACGCTCCGTCGCGGTATCTCGCGCGCCGTCATGTGATTTGTTAAACTATATATTGATTATATACAGGCAATTCTGCTAATGCAATTGCAATTTTCGGGCGCCAACTATATATTGGATTGGTTTCCGAACCTGTTGATCTGGCGCGACACAATTTACTTAACGCCAATACGCGTTTACCTGGAATCCTGAATGATATCGTGTACGGCCACCGGACTCGTCTACGGCAATCCAAAACCTTATTTGAAAAGCCGTCAGGCGTTCCATCCTACCCTGGTGCGGCTTCATGACGACGAACTCCTCTGTTCCTACGATGTGGGTGAAGGCGTCGAAAGCCTGGACTACAGGACGTATCTTTCACGATCGGACGACGGTGGCCACACCTGGGTCCAGCAAGGGCCTCTTTTCGATGACCCGGTGGAAAGGCCCTGCTCCAGCTCCGTCCGCTTGACAAAACTGAAGGACGGCACCCTGATCGGCTTCGGGATCCGTTTTTACCGGGACGACCCTGAAGAAGGCATCGTGAGCCGGGAATCCTCCGGCTTTGTGCCGATGGACCTGTTTACCATCACCTCGGCGGACGAAGGACGATCCTGGAGCGAACCCACCACCTTATCTCCGCCTGTTCAGAATCCAGCCTTCGAAATCTGTCACAGCATCCTGGAACTGTCTGACGGCACATTGCTGCTCCCTACCGCGACGGCTAGGGGGTGGGATGGCTCCCTGCCGGCGGGGCAGAGGACGGTAGTCTTTATCAGCACAAACAGCGGTAACTCCTGGGACGAACACGGAGTCACGTTTGAACGGAACGATACGGTATTCTGGGAGCAGTCGGTCGTTATGCTTAACGACGGGCGCCTGGTGGCGGTGGCCTGGGCTCACAATACGGCGAGCGGAGAAAATGAGCCCACACCCTTCACCGTCAGCCATGATTCCGGACGTACATTTTCGGAACCGGCACGGACAGGCCTCAAGGCGCAGACCTGCAAGCTACTTAGCCTGGAGGACAATCACATCCTCTGTGTGTATCGCAGAACGGATGAACCGGGTCTCTGGGCAACCCTTTCACATCTCGATGGTGATTCCTGGCGCAATCTTTCCCACCTTCGCCTCTGGAGCCCTGGAACCGGCTCTTCGGGGATGACCGGCGAAGGCAATATGTACGACGAGCTGAGCGAGCTTCACTTCGGGTACCCCAGTCTCCTCAGAACCGGCCCCGATACCGTTCTCGTGGCCTTCTGGTGCCTCGAGGGATGGACGTGCGGTATCCGTTGGTTTCAGCTCACCCTTCCTTCGACTGCATTGCACCCGAAGCCGGAGATGTAATTCACGTCCGGGTCGGCAAGCCGGCATGCGTTTGCGCCTTCCGAACGAAATGCCCACGTTAAGAACAAGGGATCGTCATCACTCCTAGCTGCCCGGGAGGAAACCATGGCCACAATCTACGACGGACACGCCTACTTTTCCGTTGCCGTATTCGTCGGCATACAACTGCACCACGTCTTCGCCTGTCTTATTTTGTATGTTCAGGATGCCACCGGTTTCATCCGAACCCAATGTCACCTGCGGCTCACCGGCCTTATTGTATATGCCCAGGATGCCACCGTATTCATCCGCATTCAACTGCACCCCCTGCCTGCCGGCATCGTTCACAATGAATAATTTCCGTTATGCGCTTGTATTTTGATAGGCTGGATAAGAGAAGGAAATACCCTCTATCTTGGCTGCTGCACTGCAAAGCGTAGCCACAAACGAAATCAGCGGGACCATACCCTACGACAGCATGTCCTTAAACGCTCCCGGCGGGACCGCCGCATGCTGTCCCAGCAACCAATGCCACATTTCCGTCCTCAGTTCCCACTCTTTGTAATAGTCTGAGGAATATCCCTGGGGACTGACGTGTTCCCGGATACGGCGCTGAGCCACTTCATCGACCGTATCCGGGTCATGGTTCCAGGTCGGTGGGCCAGGTTCCGACTGCCGATCGAACAGGAATTTCAACATATACCGTTGCCGATCGGAGCGGTTTAGCGTGGCTGCATGCCAGAGGTCATAATGGGCGATGACTACGGTGCCGGCGTTCACGGTCAGAGGGACCTGGCCTTTTATGTTGGCGTACGTCTGGAGTCGGTCTGAGGGCGCGTTTCGGAAATGGGTGCCCGGCATGACGACTGTGGGCCCCTGTTCCGCCGGCACATCATGCGGGTAGTACATGGCCAGTACACACCAGATCTGATGGTGACGCACATTGGTCCCGTCCTGGTGCCAGCCCTGGCTGTGGGATCCCGGTTCGTTGGAATGCAGGTGCCGGTGGCCGTTCATCGCATAATCTTCTCCCAGCAGGCTGATCAGCGTGCCTCGGACCTCCGGGTGATCGAATACCTCTTCCAGCATCGGTACGGCGTCCAGGATGCCGTTGCCCGTGTTGCCTCCGGCCCGGTCGAGCTGTTCGCAGACGGACTCATTAAATTTTTCGGGGAATTCCGGTTCCACCAGGTGATATCCGTGTACGATGAATTTCAGAACCTGGTCGTCCGACAACAGGTCCGGGGAACGTGTGCTCAATTCAGTCATGGTAGTTCTCCAGTTTCTCGAGGATAAATTCGTAGCCTATCACGTCTATCTCCCGGTCATCGAAAAACGCTTGCTGGCTTGGAAAGTGAATCACCCGCCACCCGTCGACTATGGCGGCATGAACGGTTTCGTAGGGCAATTCGGGGGCCATGGGGTCAATTTCGGTAATTGAACCGGCGACTGGCTCATGCAAGGCAGCCGCCACTACGTTGGAGTAGATACTCGGACTGCCGGCATGCAGGTACAGTAGGCGTTGGCGCGTTCTGTTGTAAAGGGATACCATTCGGTCGAGATCTGGTGGGCCAAAAGTTCCTTCTTCAACTTTCCGGCGTGCTTCAGTCACCCATGTTTCGACGGTTTCGGCCTCGGAATCAGTTGTCCTGTCTGACATCGCTGTTACTCCGGAGAATATGCTTCGGTTTCAATATCTGTTTCCAAGCAGATCATAATGGTGCCGGGTGTCGATGTCAAGTATAGAAAGATATTTCCTGATCTTTAGGGGACATTATAATCGTCGCGGTCACCGTTTCAAACTTTGCGTCCCTGCTCTGCGGTGCCGCCGCAATAGTCACCAGCCCCACCATCAACAGGATCATGCCGGCTATGATTATGCGTTGCCGGCGCACGGCCTTCTCCAGCGCTTCAAAGCGTTCGTCGGTTGTCATGGTGTGTGCCTCCGTTGTTGCTGCGCGTCCAGGGTTTCACATCCTGGGCCGTCTCCGCGTCATCGGCATAAATTATTCGAATGGTTGTATCCTCTGCCGTATTGCCGCCCTGGTCCTTTTGCTCGCGGTACGTTTCCGGGCGCCTGCGTTCTAACCACCACGCTGCTGCGCGCCATTCTCCGCGCTTCCAGGCTGCCCGGATCTCTGCGACGGCTTCGGTCTCGGCCTGGGCTTCTGCCTGCTCTACGGTCCTTGCAAGGGTTCTGTGTCGGCCCGTTGCCTGCTGCTCTCCCTGTCGCATCCAGACGCGCAGCGTGTCCGGCTCAATCCCTGCGGCCTGGGCCGCCGCCGCCCGGGTGTTACCGGCCTCGAGTGCTGCGCGTATAGCGGCCTGGGCTGTCTCTGTCAATTTGCTCGGTCTGGGCATTATGCTAAACTCTCCTGCGCGCGTGGAGCCACGGGAAACCCCTGATAACATCTACGTGTCAAACTCAAGAACGACCATTGGTGGGTGCCGGTCCCTGTTCCCGGTAATCGTAAGGCCGGCCGCCTGACAGCCACCATTTGTTCCCTACTTCAGCAGCGTCATCCTCTTCGTGTCCGTGTACCCGCTGCCACTGACGATGCGGTACAGATACACCCCACTGGCCACACCTGCTCCTCGGGAGTTGACGCCGTGCCATACCGCCTCATAACGTCCTGCTGCCTGCACCTGATCTACCAATCCACAACAGACCCGTCATCCGGATCGAACTGTGGTCCATATTGATATCGAGGAGCGCATGAGGGATGCGGATCCCCTATCAGGTCCATGAGTTTGTCCTCGTCGATAGTGATCCCTAAGCCAGGTCCGGCCGGCAGTGGACGATGACCGTTTTCGACCGCCGGCAAGGGCTCTGCGAGCAGTTCCATATATTCGTTGTCGCCGCGCTCCTGGGCGAGGAAGTTGGGGATGCAGCCGGCGATCTGCAAGCTCGCGGCAAGTGAGCAGGGGCCTTGCGGGTTGTGTGGGGCAAGCGGCGAGAAGTAGGCCTCAGCCTGACCGGCGATGATGCGTAACTCGGTGATACCGCCGGCGTAGCAGATATCAGGTTGCAGGATCGTGGCCGCCCGTTTTTCGAGGATCTCCTTAAAACCCCATTTGGTAAAAATGCGTTCACCGGTGGCAAGGGGGATATGGGTTTTTCGCGCGATTTCGGCCATGACGTCCACATTGAGCGCCTGCACGATCTCCTCATAGAACCACGGATGATAGGGCTCAAGCGCTTTGACAAGCTGAAGGGCCGCCGGCGGCTGCACGGCGCCGTGAAAATCGACGCCGATATCGACGCCGGGACCATGATGGTCGCGGAGCGCCTTGAAGCGTTCGACGACTTCATCGACGAATAACGGACTTTCGATGTACTTGAAGGCCTTACGTGAGGATTTCGGACCAACCTTCATGGCGTTGACGCCGGTCTTCTCGCTGACCTCGCCATAGACGCGAACTCTGTCGCGGGTAGGGCCGCCTAATAGTTTGTAAACGGGTACGCCATAGCACTTTCCGGTAATATCCCACAGCGCCACATCAATACCGGAGGAGATCGCGGTTTTGATCGGACCGCCCCGGTAGAAAGCGCCGCGATGGATAGCCTGCCAGTGGTGGACGACCGGACGGGGATCCTGGCCGACCAGATAACCGGCGACTTCCAAAGCGCCGGCGGCGCAAGCTTTGGCGTCGTCCTTGAGCATTTCGCCCCACCCGGTGATGCCGGCATCGGTCGAGATTTTGACGAACACCCAGGAGTTTTTCAGGACAAAGGTTTCGATATTGGTGACTTTGATCGCTTCGTTAGGGCCGATCGGGCCCTGGGGATCTGACATGACGGAATTCCTTTGTGTGAGTGTTTGGTGTGAGTTCAATGAATCAAAATATTTCTATCACATGCGGACTATCCGGGAACCAGACTGAGTCGACCACGTAGGCCACGGCCACACCCAGCACATAGCCTACGAGAATGCCCAGAAACAACGGCTGTGTTTTTCGGTACAGACCTACACCACCAAAACGCATCAGAAAAAACTTAATCAACCACGCCAGGAAAATACTGAACATAAAGTTCATGATCGGAGTGGACGCTCCTATCACGAATCCTATAGGGTTGAAGGGCCACCAGTAGAAAAAGACCCGCCCTGCCACGAGTAACATATTGATGGCTGCCCCGCTTAACAGAAAGATGATTTCCATTTCGGTGATACGGGTGGCATTACGCATCCAATTGATGATGAGATTATAGAAGAGAATGCCGGTATTGGTCAGGTTGATATTCAGATTGTCCGCCCCCTGCGTGTATCCGGAGTATATGACATACATGAGGGAGGTGACGACACTGACTATAAAAGCCATGTTGATCCAAAGGACCAACATGCGCCGGTTGGGCCAGATGTACTCACGCAGCCAGGCCACATGAGCAAGTCCGACCATCGTAAAGGTACGCCAGTTTCGGGCAAACGCATTGGTCAGTCCGAGACCGGTCAGCGTCGAACCGGTCATATTGGCGGATCCGACCATACCGACAGTAAAGGTATTCGCATTGATCGGAAGATCCAGATTGATCAGTCCCGCCTCCGCAATCACCCTGGCAAGGCCGATATAAAAAACATACAGAAAAAACAGAAATAGAACGGCGATAGGCAGAGTGAAGCCGATCGCATACAGCCAGGCGATCAGATAGGCGACCCCGGCGATCAGACCGAAAACAGCAGTCCGGTAAGAAAAGAGCTCCTCCTCATCCCGCAATTTGGTCTCCCGGCCGAAGGCATGACGGAAGACCTGTTTCAAATGGTCCCGCGCCATCCAGGCCCCCCAGAGAACGAACATGATCAGTCCCCCGCAGAATTGTATCGAAACAAGCCCACCGGGCACGATGGAAGTAGAAGGGGAAGAGATACCGAACTGGTTGAGCATACCGGTCTGAATAATACGGAAAAGTTGAAAAAACCAGACGCTGAAGAGAATTTCCAGATTAACAAAGAATGAAAAGCAGAGCACATAGGGGGCCAAACGGATATTTACGGGCGGGAAGGTCGGATCAATGATCAGGCTTACCGTCGGATTGATGGGGATGCGAGGTAAAACTTCCCAGAAAGAGACACAGTTCCATATCATAATCGCAAAGGTGATTAAAAAGCCTGTTTGGAAAATACGGTTACGGTATAAACGGGGTATGCTTGAACCGTCATCATCCATCTCTATCAGGCGCAACACCACCTCTCCCATGGGAAAACGCAGTCGCTCATGTTCTATCCATTGTTTCCTGAGCATGACGATCAGGCAAGCCCCGACAAGCAGAAGCACCCCCATCGCCGACATCCACCAGAAGAGGGGCAAAACCCAGACATGCCACGGAATGGACCGGCCGGAGGGCAAGCCGGCGAAGAAATCTGAAACCTCACCGTTATCATTGGGCAGAACCAGCCATCGCGGTAGGAATTCATAGAAGTGTTCCACCCACTGGTTTTCCGGGCTGGCGAAATAACCGGGCGCCGCGATGAGACTGATCAGGTATCGGACCATACCCCAGTCCGGCACCGTCGATGCAACCAGCCCCATACAGAAAATGGTGACCAACTCTGATGTGGTCAACACATTCGAGGTGGTTTTCAGTCGCAACAGAAGGTTCGGAAAGAGAATCAGTAAGAGAAACGGCACCAGCAGACAGAGCGGTATCTGGGTACGGGTGATATAACTATAGTTCATCTGTGCGGAAGCATACTGTCCCCACAGACTGACAATCACGGAGAATATGAGACCGATCAGGACCGTCCGCATCATAATCGGTTTTGAAAGGGAGTCCATCGTCTTTGTTGAGTATGTATTCATAGGTCAAATGGAACGTCTGATATTTGGTGATGGCATAAGCCGGTTTTGATATTGTACATCTCGTCTGTGGCAATGAAAAGGTCTATCTTGAAAAGCAAGCGGACAGTCTGTTCTCGATACATATCATGCCTCTTGAAGTGAGCTGATCTGTGTTAACCTATATCAAGACGATACAGACTCTGAACAAGTCGTTAAGGTTGTCATCGAAAGGGCTGTTGAAAATCGGATCAGCAAGGCATGCAGCAGCCCAGGTTCATAGAGCGACCCCATCAACGATAATAACAGGGAAGGATTGACAGAGAATACGGGGCTGTTATATTAGAATGATTTTAAACCCATGACGATCTGGTGTCAGATGGTCACAGCGATACTTCCTTAACCTAGCAGGCCTGCGGGTTTCTTGTCGACAACATCAACGACAAAGAGGATACTGAGATAATAAAGCTCGCGAACGGCATTGCCCTCTGCCAAGGGAACTTCACCCTGATGACGGATGATCTACGTTCCGTTATGAGGCATTTCGGTGAGCAGGACAGAATTTATTTTGTGCATTTTCGCGATGTGCGTGGCACACCCGCAAAGGTTACGGAAGCTTTCCACGACGATGGACAGACCGACCTGGCGGCTGGTCTACGCGCCTACCGTGACGTCGGTTACGACGGGGGGTATCGCCCGGATCATTGTCCGAAGATGGGTGACTAAAATTTCAGGGATGATCTACGCCTTGCACACTTGTTGGCCGTAGGTTATTTTAAAGGACTGCGCGAAGCGGTTTATTCGAAGCCGCTCAAAGCGGTATCTTGAAAAAAGTGGTGGGGGGCAGTGGATATACACTAAAGGGGCAATCAGGCAGGGCGGGATCTGGTTCGGATCCGGCGGTCCTCATGGTACCGGCAGCGGAGTTGTTGGCTATGACGGCTGAATATTTTGACGGACGGGGGCAGGAGAGCGTGTTATTTTTCTGGGGTGAATGGGATGTTGCGTTTTTTGTTGAGTTTACCTGAAATTACATAGTACACGACAAAAAAGTAAAAAGGGGGGCATCCCCTCAGGCCTTAAGCGGGGACCCATAGTTTGTCGTGCTCTATGCTAAAATTACATGGGGACCATAGCGTTTATGTCAAATTTAGATAATTTGCTGGACAACAATGCTCTATGGGCGGCTAGGGTACAGGAACAGAGGCCCGGATTTTTTGAGAACCTGGCCCGTCAACAGACGCCCGAATACCTGTGGATCGGATGTTCGGACAGCCGGGTGCCGGCCAATCAGATCGTAGGTCTGGATCCGGGGGATATTTTCGTACACCGCAATGTGGCCAATCTGGTGGTGCACACGGATTTCAACTGCCTGTCGGTACTCCAGTACGCGGTGGAGGTCCTCAAGGTTAAGCACATCATCATCTGTGGCCATTATGGTTGCGGCGGTGTGGCTGCGGCCCTTCAGAACATGGAACATGGTTTGATCGATAACTGGCTTCGTAACATAAAAGATCTATACGAACAGCATGAGATGTTGTTTCGTGATATTAAAAGCGACGAAGAACGGGTTAATGCGTTGTGTACGTTGAA
>Ga0315339_1001025_pt1 | contig 27658 bp, 19 predicted proteins | sample ASW17metaG_FD_204514 | JGI IMG/M metagenome (GOLD analysis project Ga0315339, IMG submission 204514) | Ammonia-oxidizing marine archaeal communities from Pacific Ocean, United States - ASW #17 | ecosystem: Environmental > Aquatic > Marine > Oceanic | place: USA: California | collected 2016-12-05 | reverse complement strand
ATGCCGCGCCTGTTGCCGAGGCAACGCCAGAGGCTGAGGTGACCGCCGAGGAAACTGTGCCAGAAAAGCCCAAGCGCAAGCGGGCCTCTCGTGCCAAGAAAAAGCCGGTTGAGCCAGTGGTTGAGCCAGTGGTTGAGCCTGCACCAGAGGTGGTTGCAGAGGCTGAACCTTCTGCCCAAGCTCCGAGCGAAGCTGCCGAGACAGCCAAGCCCGAAGCCGCAGAAGCGGCTCCGGAAATTGTGGCCGAAACGGCTCCGGAACCCACCCCGGAGCCTGTTGCCGAACCTGCGCCAGAATCCGAACCTGTGGCCGAAGTGGCCGCGGCACCAGAACCAACGCCAGAACCAGCTCCAGAGCCGGTCGTCGAAAGCAAGCCAGCCCCCGAACCGGACAAGCCAAAGCGCCGTGGTTGGTGGTCAATCGGCCGATAACTTAAACTTAAAAAGGGCGCATCACTGAATGCGCCCTTTTCTTATGGCCTCAAATACCGTTTAGCCGGATTTTTTAATCAGATAGACCTGCATGTCGCCCGCATCCTTCGCCGACAACAGGCCATGCCCCGCCTCAGCACAAAAATGCGGCACATCTATCACCGCCGCCGGATCATCCGCTTGCATCCGCAAAACGGCACCATCCGCCATGGATTGCAGGCGTTTGCGGGCTTTCAGCACCGGCAGGGGGCACAGCAGCCCACAGGCATCAAGGGTCTCATCAAATTCCATACCTTGGCAAATAGGCGTGATGTTACAGCCTGTCCACAGGGATGTGACAAAGCCTCAGGTGACGGGAGGCGTCCAAGCGGTTATGCCTAAGTCAAAACAAGGAATCTGAGGCCTATGTTCGGTATAGACATAATCGACGCCAGCCTACTGCCAGCCATGATGATCGCGCTTGTGGCGGGATTGCTGTCTTTTCTGTCGCCCTGCGTTTTGCCTATTGTGCCTCCCTATTTGGCCTATATGGGCGGCATTTCCATGACAGAGATGCAAGGCGACATGTCCGGCCGCCGCCGCGTAATGCTATCGGCATTGTTCTTTGTGCTGGGGCTGTCGACGGTGTTTCTGTTCCTCGGGTTTACCGCTTCGGCCTTTGGGTCATTCTTTTTGCAGAATCAGGAATGGTTCTCGCTGGCGGCGGGAATAATCGTGATGATCTTTGGCATGCATTTCCTGGGGATCTTCCGGATTGGAATCATGGACCGCGAAATGCGGATGGACGCCGGTGATCAGGGCGGATCGGCCTTTGGGGCTTATGTGTTGGGGCTGGCATTTGCGTTCGGCTGGACGCCCTGCATCGGCCCGCAACTAGGTGCGATCCTGACCATTGCAGCGGGCGAGGCCAGCCTGACACGCGGCACAATGCTACTGGGAGTTTATGCCCTGGGCCTGGGCATACCGTTCCTGCTGGTCGCGGCGTTTTTCCCGCGCCTGTCTGGTTTGATGAATTGGATGAAACGGCATATGGGCCGGATCGAAAAGATTATGGGCCTGTTGCTGTGGACCGTCGGCCTGATGATGTTGACAGGCCAGTTCAGCGCGTTTTCCTATTGGTTGCTGGAAAAATTTCCGGCGCTGGCGACGCTTGGCTGATCTAAATTCGTTGTCTGGCAAAGAGTTGGCAAGTTCTATCGGCCATATAGAGGCCAAATCCGGCTTAATTTGGCCAAAAATCCACGTTAGATTGTGCGGTAAATCAGGCAGGGGTCAAGCGAATGGCACAGGCAGCGACCAAGGCAGCAAATAGCGGCGTCAGACGGCGGCGGGTTTTTTACATCCCCGGCTATGACCCGATTCACCCACGTCGCTACCGCGAACTGTACCGCAAGGAAGGCCGCGAGCAGGCGGCTATTTCTGATTATCAGATCGGCTTAACCCCGCGCAAAGGTGCGCGTTATGGCTGGAATGTCGAAGCGGTGATCGATAGCACCAAGGTCGATGCCTCGGTCGAGGTTCTGGTGTGGTCCGATATCGTGCGGGATTCCATGTCAAACACCATTCCAGGCACCTATTTGCAACTGATCCGCACAGCCTGGACCTATATCGCCAGCGGCGCGTTGCGGCGGCTGATGTGGCTACGCAAGGGGCCGGTGATTGCGGCGCTCTACCCGGTTGGGATGTTGATTGTTCAGTTGTCTTTGGCGATTTTGGCTTTTTGGGCCGTCTACTCGATCCTTGGCTGGGGGATTGCTCAGATAGAACAGATGATCTGGCCCAAAACACCGTCTACGCCGTTGTACTATCCGGGCACAGCCCTTGCATTGGCCGCCGGGCTTGCTGCCGGAATTGCCCTGTTGCGTTGGTTCAAATCCAAGGACGGAAAGTTTTTTGCCTATTACCTGATGCACGACTACGCCTATTCTGCCCAATCCAAGGGGGAAAACCCGCCAGAACTTGAACAGCGAATGGCGGAGTTTACCGATGCGATAGCCAATGCATTGACCGATAACGTGGATGAAGTTCTGGTGGTTGGTCACAGCTCTGGTGCGCATCTGGCGGTGTCAATTCTTGCCGATCTGATCCGCCAGAACCGCGTGCCTGCCAATGGTCCGGTGCTCTCGTTTCTGTCGCTGGGGCAGGTGGTGCCGATGGTATCCTTCCTGCCGAGGGCCGACCGTCTGCGCGCTGATTTGCACTATCTCAGTCAGCGGGATGAGGTGACCTGGGTCGACATCACGGCCCCAGGTGATGGTTGTGCGTTCGCGCTTTGTGATCCCGTCGCAGTGTCCGGCGTTGCGCCTGCGGCGAAGGATCAAAAAGGCCCGCTGGTCATCTCGGCCGCCTTCACCCAGACATTGAAACCAGAGACATGGAAGGCGCTACGCTGGCGGTTCTTTCGGCTGCATTTCCAGTATCTCTGCGCCTTTGATAATCCGGGCGACTATGATTATTTCAAGATCACGGCAGGCCCGGTCACGCTTGCGACCCGCTATAAAGATCGCAAACCCAGCCAAAGCCGCATAGACGTTGCCGCGTCTTGTTATACATCGATGGCCGCATGATCCCGCCGAAGCCAAAGGCGCGTGAGGGTAAAACCTCGTTACTACGCTATATGCGCCTGTTCCGGCAGGATATCCTTTCCGCGCAACCGGCCAAGTTGTACCGTGCATGGATGGCCGAATTTCGCACGCCGTTTTTCCGGTCTTACATGATCAATCAGCCAGAGCTGATCAAGACAGTCCTGAATGAAAGGCCGATGGATTTCCCCAAATCCAACCGCATTGCAGAGGGGCTGCGACCGCTGCTTGGCAACTCCGTCTTCCTGACCAACGGTGACACCTGGCTGCGCCAACGTCGCATCATTGACCCGGCATTCGAAGGCGGGCGTTTGCGTGATACGTTTGACGCGATGAAAGCCGCCGGGGTGGCAAGCGTGGCGCGGATGCACACGCAACTGGATGGCCCCGAAACCGTCGTCGAGGTCGAGGAGGAAATGAGCCACGCCGCCGCCGACGTGATCTTTCGCACCTTGTTTTCCATCCCGATAGATCACCATGTCGCGACGCAGGTGTTCAGCCAGTTCCGCGACTATCAACGTACACAACCGATTCTGAACCTCGCTGCCTTCCTCCCAATCCCGCGCTGGGTGCCGCGCTTTCATCGTCCACGCACGCTTAGGGCCGCTAGGAAAATTCGGGCGCTCATTCAGCAACTGACGCTGGAACGCATGTGGAAAATAGAGGGCGGCACCGCGCCCGATGATCTGGCGACCAAGATCATGACTACGCGTGACCCCGAGACGCTGCAAAAGTTCACGATGGAGGAAATGGTCGATCAGGTAGCTATTTTCTTTCTGGCGGGGCATGAAACCAGCGCATCGGCGCTTGGCTGGGCGCTGTATCTGTTGGCGATGTATCCCGAGGCTCAGGACCGCGTCGCCACAGAGGCCGCAGCGGTCGGTGATATCGGATTTTCCGACCTGTCGAAAATGCGCTATACTCGCGATGTGTTCCGAGAGGCGTTGCGGCTCTATCCGCCGGTTCCGATGATGGTGCGCGAATCCAAATGCCCGGAACGGTTCCGCGACCGCGATGTCCGCAAGGGCAGCCAAATCGTGCTTAGTCCCTGGCATCTGCACCGCCACGAACGCATTTGGGACCGGCCGGATGAATTTGACCCCGATCGTTATCAGACGGACGACGGCAAGAAATGCCTGCGAGAGGCCTATATTCCTTTTTCTTCCGGCCCGCGTGTCTGCACCGGCGCGGGTTTCGCAATGGTCGAGGGGCCGCTGTTGCTGGCGATGCTGGTGCGGGCCTTTCGATTTGAACTGGTAGACGGCGACGAACCGGTGCCAGTGGCCTATCTGACCGTGCGGGCCAAAGACGGTATCCGCCTGCGTGTTTCGCCGCGAACCTAGCGTGCCTGGACGCTGTCATAAAGATTGATGTATTTCGGCCCAACACGGCTGACGTCGCTCTGACGCCCGCAATCCCGCGCCCATTCGCTATATTGGCGCAGTTTTTCCGGGTTGGTGGCCAATTTGACAAGCGCCGCCGCCAAATCCTCGGACTCACCTGGCGTCACAAGCAAATCCGGGTGCGCGTCGCCCAGCACCGAGGCATAGCCCGCGTTTGCCGCCGCGACGGGCACCGCGCCTGCGGACATCGCCTCTGCCAGCACCAGGCCATAGCTTTCGCCATAAGGGGCTGGGGCGACGAAGATATCGGCCTTGGCCATTAACGCCCGCGCGGCGGCGTCATCGGGGCGTCCGGCATAGACGACTTGCCGACCGACAGAGGCGCGCACCTGATCCTGCAACGCGCCGTCACCGGCGATGGTTAGCGTCGCATTGGGCAAGACCTCTGCGACTTTCGGCCAGGCCTTTAATAGCAGATCAACTCCCTTGCGGGGTTCCAACCGGCCCAGAAATACCACCTGCAACGCGCCGTTCATACGCGTGCCAGCGGTCTGACGCCAAGGAGCCAGGTCGACGGCAGGCGGCAAAATCACCGTCTTTAGATCGGGCAGCAATAGATGTAACATCGGCAACGGCGCGGCTGACGGCAGGACGACGGCCTCACTTTGGGTCAGAAAATAGCGCGCCGACCTGCGGATATAGCGGTCAATCAACGCGGTTCCCTGAACCTCTGGCAATGTGGCGTGGATGGTGGTGACGGTGGGCAGGCGCAGTTTGCGCCACATCTGCCCGACCATCATCGGCGTCCAGGGCGTATGCATATGCACAACCTCGGCCCCCCAGTCGCGCAGTTCTGCCGCCATCAGCAGCAGGGCGCGGGGCATGGCAATACTAAGCTCAAACGCCGTGCCATGGGTGCCGAAATTGCGCGAAAGCCCAAGCTCGGTCAGCATGCCCGTACGTCTTGGCGGCATTCCGGGCGTCGGAGGGGCGATGATGCGCACCTCATGCCCCGCCGCCTGCAACCACACGGAAAGATCCCGCACATGCCGCTGCACCCCACCGGGGCGATCCATCGCATAGGGGCAAAGCTGGACGATCTTCATGGCTTGGTCAGGGGCAGAGCCGCGTCGATGATGTCCAATACGGAATAGACCACCAGGGCGATCACCGCCACGCCCAGCCATTGGTCCGATAAGGCTAGAAACGGGATCAGGCCCAATATCCCGCTGATGAACGCGACCGGATAGTCGACCGGGCGCAGGGCCTTGGGTGCCCGCTTGATGCCGTCATCCAGCCGGTCGCGAATGACCCGCGCCAATAGCCGTCCCCAGCCCGCCACCGCGCCTAACGCGGTCCAGCCCCAACCGCCGCCCAGCACCCGGTCGGCCAAAAGGCCCATGGCAAAGTACAGCAAGCCCCATTGTGCCATATCGATCAGAAAATCCAGATCCCCGCCACGCTCTGTAACCGTGTTGGTGCCGCGCGCCAAAGTGCCGTCGGCGCAATCCAATATCTGAAAAGCCACCCCGGCAAGCATCAGGCACATCGGGGCCAAAGTGATCGGCAACCACAAGGCAATAAACGGCATCAACAGCGCGGCGACAAAGGCCAACAGACTGACAACAAAAGGCGTCAGGCCCAGATGCGCCGCGCCCCATGCGGCGACAACGCCCGGTGCGCGGTACAGCAACGCGATGGACCAACCGGTCCGAAATTCGTTCCGAAACCCGTCGGATTTCAACTCCTTGGCGAAATGCCCAAGGGACAAGTCGTTTTGCCCGCTCACATGCCTGTTCCTCTGCTTGAAGCCCGCCATGTCCTAGCATACGAATGGCCCCAGTCACGAGCCATAAAGGCAATCCGGAGAAACCATGGAACAAAGAACCGCAGTCATACTGGCGGCTGGCCTGGGTGTGCGAATGGGCCCCCGGGGCAGGCTGACTCCCAAGGGGTTGATCTCGGTCGGGGGGGCACCGCTGGTCGAACAATCCGTGGCCGCGTTGCGCGATCATGGTATGGATCGGATCATTATCGTGACTGGCCACCTCAGCGAGCAGTATGATGACCTGTTTGGCGGCACTGACGTCGAGTTGGTGCATAACCCGCACTATGCGACGACCGGCAGCCTGCTGTCGCTGCAAATTGGCTTGGAAACGGTCGATAGCGCCTGCGTGATTGCCGAGAGTGACGTGATCTATGCTCCGCAGGCGCTCGGGCCTTTGGACGGGCGCAAGAACCGATATTTGGTCTCCGGCCCGACCGGAGCCGGCGATGAGGTTTATGTTTGGGCGCGTGGCGGTATGGCCGATGCCCCGCATATGTATGACATTTCAAAAAGCCCGACAGCGCGCAGTGAGCCTTGGGTGGGTGAGATGATCGGCCTGTCGGAAATCACCGCCGAAACGGTGCCCTTAATGCGCACCACAGCCGAACGGGTGTTAAAGGCGACTCCGGAAGAACATTACGAAGCGGGATTTGTCGCCCTGTCACAGGACGTGGCGGTGGAATGCCCTGTGTTGGATGTTCCTTGGGCTGAAATCGACGATGAGGTCATGCTGGAACGGGCAAATCGCCTCGTGGTTCCGCAGGTGCAGGCCGCGCGCGCGAAATTGTTATAGCCCGAGCAACACGGCGATACAGATCAGCCCGGCCCCGTTGGTTATCCAGGCATCGGTAATGTCCAGCAACCCACCCTGCCGCGGCATTACCTGCGGGTAGTCCTTGACGCCGCTAAGCCGTTTGAGGCGTGAGGCGGTGAGGTCTCCGGCGACCGTAAACCCCCCGGAAATAAACGCAATTCCGGCAGAGGCAAGCACCGGCAGCCCGGCCAGAATAGCCCCAACCAAGGCGGCGGTCCCCATCAGCATTCCGGCCCCGATGGCCAGGCCTTCGACGGTCTTGTTGGGGCTAAGATTGGGAAATGCCTTACGTTTGCCGAACAGCTTACCGCCCAGCGAGGCATAGCTGTCAAACGTCTCTGTCAGGATGAAAGCGGCCAGCAGCCAGACGCCGTAACCGCCTTGCAGACCGGCGGCGGTGAAGACCAGCAGCGGCAGCATCGGAAACAACGCCAGATCCAGCGTCACACGCATCGCGCTGTTTGGGGGCCGCTTGTTTTGGCGGATCAAGGTGATCAACAGCGCGGCCAGACCCGGCGCGGCGATGCATATAATGTAGATCGGCAGGAAAGCCGCAAGAATGGCCAGCGCAGCGATGCCGCCCCCGATTATCAGTGGGTGTGCCAGATGGTGGCGACGGTTGGCGACGCTTGCGGCCTCATAGGCAGTTCGGACGGCGTGCACCACCAAGCCGATGGCCAGCACCCAGCCACCAATCCAGAAGGTTCCGGCGGCGACGCCAACGATCAGGGTCTCAGTTAATAGAATTGGCCAAGCGTCGGCCACCACAGGGGCAAGGCGTTCGACCCGGCCCAGTACCAGAAACACCACATAACCAACGGCCAGCAAGATGAAACACGTCAGTGCAAGTGCAGAGACCGTCAATGTCATTTGGGCAGCGTCATTTCGACTGCTTTTTCCGGTGACGTTTCACCAGACCGTCTTGCCACCAGCGCAGGGCGGGTGCGATCTGGCTGTGAAGCACCAACAGTGCAGCCATTTGCATCCCCGGTGCGACGGCGAACTTGCCTTTGGCGGCGCGTTTGACGATCAGTTGCGCGACGTTCTCTGCCGACCAAAGCCCGCCGCCCTCGGTGACGGCCTTGGTGATCTCGGGCTTGTGTTGCAGCTCGTAGGCAAGCTGCGGCGTATCGGTGTCGGGCGGATAGGCCAGCGTGACCGAGATACCGTGCTGTTTGAGCTCTACGCGCAGGATTTCTGCAAGCCCACGCATGGCGAATTTGCTGGGGGCATAGGCGGAGTAGCCGTAGATGCCGAAGAAAGCTGCGCCGGAGGACACGAAGACAAGCTTGCCGCCAGTCGGGATCATGGCGGGCGTCACGGCTTTGGCGAAATATAGCGCGCCCATATAGTTGGTCGACATCTGCGCCTCATGGCGTTCGATGTCCTGGCTCAGGAACTCACCCGGCTCCGCGATCCCGGCATTGGCGACGGCCCAGCCAGGGGGGCCGTGGCTGGCAATGGCGGCGGCAACCGCGCGATCAACCGCCTGCCGGTCGGTGACATCCATCGGATGGGCGGTGATTACCACATCCGGGTGGGCGTCCTTTAGTACACGAACGGCGTCCTGTAACTTGCTGGCATCGCGTGCAAAAATCGCAATAGGGCATCCCTTGGCGGCAAGCTGATGCGCCAGCGCCAAGCCAATGCCGCTGGAGCCGCCGGTGATAAAGGCCGCACGCACGCCGTCTAGTCCTGCGCGTCGCCCGCAAAGGCGAGCAAACGGTCATAGGCCTCTGGGTCATCGACCTGAACGGGTGGGTGTTTGAACAGGAACGCCGAGGCATCCGGGATCGCGCCCGACAGGCCCTTTTCCTTTGCAAGCCGCGCACAACGGATCGCGGTGATCGCCATGGCCGCGGCATTCGGGCTATCTTCGACCTCTAGCCGCATTTCGACGCTGGTGCGCGCGCCGCCCAGCAGGCGACCCTCTAGGCGGACATAAGCGACCTTGCGGTCATGCAGCCACGGCACATAGTCCGACGGGCCGATGCGGATTTGACTGTCGTCCAGCCGGTTGTCCATCGCGGTTTGCACCGCCTCGGTCTTGGATTCACGCTTCATCACCAGACGGTCGCCGTCCATCATGTTCAGAAAATCGGTATTGCCACCCACATTCAGTTGATAGGTGCGATCCACCTTGACGCCGCGTAAATCAGCCAGATGCGCCAAGGTACGGTGCACGACCGTGGCCCCGAACTGTGCCTTAAAATCATCGCCAATCAGCGGCAGACCCGCATCGGCAAACTTCTTGGCCCAGCTCGGGTTACTGGCCAGAAACACCGGAATGCCATTGACCAATGCACAGCCCGCCCGCAGTGCGCAATCGGCGTAGAATTCAACCGCCTTGACGGACCCGACAGGCAGGAAAATAATCAGAACCTCGGCGCGGGCGTCTTTCAGCGCGGCGACAATTTCATCCGCCGAAAGCGGCGGAACATCAGAGGTGACAAAGCTGACGTCAGGCGCTTGATTGCGCATGAAATTCGACACACCGTCCATATCGGGGCCACGAAGCACCGGGGCGGGTTGATCATCCAACTGGTTCCAGAACACTTCGGTACAGTTGGGCGATGCCATCACGGCCTGACCGATGGGTTTGCCGACCTTGCGGGCATCCACGTCAAAGCCCGCGACAATCTCGATGTCTTCCGGGCGGTAGCCGCCCAACACAGGGAAACTGACGCCGATGGCATCATCGCCCTTGGCCTTGCAATAGGAAATCGCCTGCACCAGTGAGCTGGCACAATTGCCGACCCCGGCAATCGCGGTGCGAATTGGATCGCGCATATGTCCCTCAATCTCGGTTATATCTTTGAGGCGCTTTTTGGCACGCCCAGACCAAAGGTGCCAGCCCGTTAGTAGCGGACAGAGCCGCCATTGACGCTAAAAACCTCGGTAATGGCCCGCCCGCTGTCCTGAACAATACCATGCAACGTCAGATGGGTGACCTTGGGCAGCAGGCCGCTTTCATCAACCGCTGCGTAGGCATAAACGATCCGCGCTTTTCGCCCTCCAATTGTGCCGATCAGTTCCGCCTTTCCCGGGCCGGTCTGGCGCAATAGCATCGGCATCTGGGGCAGGGGTCTTAGCGTTACATAGAACTGGCCGTCTGTTCCGGCGGGCTTTACGTTCACACCATAGGCCAGCAGGCGTTCGATTGGTTTCAACGGCTTGCGTTCGCCGGTGGTATTGTACCGGCGCCAATAGACATGGGCAGGATCGCTGCGGAGCAGGTTGCCGTTTTTATCATAGCGCGCCCGGAAAATGATGGTATTTTTGTTGGTGGACCGCTGCAAATAAAAAACCTGCCCCGGATCGTTGGGAATGGGCCAGCTTGGCTGCACCGCCGGGATCTGCGCGGTTTCCGTGACCTTGATGCTTTTGAGTTGAGCCGCCTGGGCCAAACCAAACGCCAACCCGAAAGAAAGCCAGGCAAACAATGCCGCCATAATCAACAAAAAGCCCGGACGCATCCGACCCGTCGCATGCAAACCAGGGGTCATTTTAACTCCGTCATACCACAATTGGGGCATTTTGCCCGGTATTGCGGGCCGTGTCACTGATATTTGGGCGTTTGCGCCGGTTTTGCGCGCGTTTCTGCCGTGTCGGGACTGGTTAATCTAAAACTGCGGCGCGTCGCCAAATATTGGGCTGTCCAGCGGCGGCAGGGCGCGGATGTTCTTCAAAAGCCGGGCGATGGTTTTTATGGTATGCTCGATTTGCTCGGAGCTGTGCGTTGAGCTGATAAAGAACCGAAGCCGCGCCGCGTCAGCCTCTACTGCCGGGTAAAAGATCGGCTGCACGTTGATCCCGGAGTCTCCCAACGCCTCTGCTAGCCGCAGAGCCACCCCGGACGAGCCGACGATGACCGGCACCACACCGGACCCGCCGCTAGGCCCGGTATCCAGCCCGGCCTGTTTGGCGAGGCTCAGGAACAGTTCAGAGTTTTGGCGCAGTCTCAAAACCTGCGAGGGCTGTTGTTCCAGCAAGTCGGCAGCGGCCAGCGCCGCAGCGGTATCGGGCGGCGACAGGCCGACGCTATAGACAAAGCCGGGGGCCGAATAACGCAGATATTCTATAATGCGCGTGCTACCGGCGATATAGCCGCCACAGCTGGCAAAGCTTTTCGACAGTGTGCCCATCCACAAATCGACATCCTGCGGTTGTATATCAAAAAGCTCGCCAATACCGCGTCCCGTTGCGCCCAGAACGCCCATTGAATGCGCCTCATCCACCATCAGGACCGCGTTGTATTGTTTTTTCAGGCGGATCAGATCATCCAACGGCGCGATATCGCCGTCCATGCTATAGACGCCCTCGGCCACGATCAGAACGCGGCGATGCTGGCCTTTGGTGCTGCGCAGCAGGTCCTCGAGATGCACCATATCATTGTGACGGAAAATCTGACGGCGGGCACCGGACAGCTGCGCACCAATAAGGGCCGAGTTATGGATCAGCGCATCATGCAGAATCAGGTCTTGCGGGCCAAACAGATGCCCAATCGTTGAGACATTCGTGCCATACCCCGACACATAGACAATCGCCGACTCGGCCCGGCACAATGCGGCCAGCTTGCGTTCCAACTGTCCGTGCAGCGGAATTTCGCCAGAGGCGACCCGACTGGCGGACACCGATGTTCCGTAGGTGTCAATCGCGTCTTTGGCCGCCTGACTGACCCTTGGATGGCCGGAGAATCCCAGATAATTATAGCCCGCGAAATTGATGTAGCTTTTGTTGCCCATCATCACGGTCGCGCTGTTCACTGTGTCATGGCCGCGGAAATACGGGTTTTGCAGGTCCAGCCGGGCAAGTTCCGCCTTCTGTGCCTCGATGCCGAGCAGCCCCTCGTCATCTTCCAGCGCCACAGGCGTGACTTTCGGTGCCGCAGCGGCCGGATTGGTGGCTTTCTGCGCCAGCAGTTTGCGGGCAAGGGCGCGCTTTTCTTCCAGAGAAAGCTGCGAAGTCGGAATACTCATGTCGGCGTGTTTGGCCTATTCTGCAGGCTGCTGCAACTGGCTTAGCATCGCGTCTAGTTCGGCATCGTCCATCTCATCGATTGCAGCCGCTTCCACCGGCACGGCTGAACCAATGCTGGTGGTGTTGTCGACGCCCAGACGAGTCAGAAGCATGCTGGCCAAATCGCCCAGCCCGATGCCCTTCATCAGCTCCATTGCTGAGATTTCGACACCAAAGCGCGTGGCGATTCCGGTCTGCAATTCCACGGTCATCAGGCTGTCGAGGCCCATGTCGGTCAATGGCTGAACGATGTCGATCTGCTCGGCCGCAATGCGCAATGTATCGGCGACGACTTCGGCCAACATAAAGGTCAGCACATCAAGCCGTTCATCCGCCTCCAGGGCCTGTAGCGCCGTGACGACCTCGTTTTCACCGGAGTGGCCAATTTCAGCGATGACGTCGGCAAAACGCGGCTGCGCAGCGACACCGGGCTGCAATTGCGACCATGTAGCCCAATCCACATCCATGATCGCATGCTGCGCGCCGTCGGTTGTCATCACGCGTTTCAACGCGCTTAGTGCTGCATCGGGGGCCAGCGGATTGATGCCCATGCGCGCCAGATGGTCACCCACTTGTGCATCCCGCGCGGCCATTCCGACCTGCCCGATTGCGCCCCAGTTAATGCTGACACCGGCCAGGCCCTGCGCCTGACGCTGTGCTGCCAATGCATCCAGATAGGCATTCGCAGCGACATATCCGGCCTGACCGGCGTTGCCGATCAAGGACGACACGGATGAGAACAGCACAAAATAATCAAGTGACAAATCTTTCGTGGCCTGATGCAAATTGTGAGCGCCCAGAGCTTTGGGTCGCATTACCGAGGCGATACGATCCGCAGTTTGTTCCTCTAGCAGGCCGTCGTTCAACACGCCTGCCGCATGGAAAACGCCCTTCAGCTTTGGAATGTCGGCAATCGCCGCCTTCACCGCAGCGCCATCCGCGACGTCCAACGTCAGGGCGACCGGCTGCGCGCCCTTGGCCCGCAATGCATCCAAAGCCGCCGTGGCTCCGGGGGTGTCGGGCCCACGTCGTCCGGCCAAAACCAAATGCACTGCGCCCTGATCCGCCAACCATTTTGCCGTCGCCAGACCAAAGCCAGACAGGCCGCCGGTGACAAGATAGCTTGCCTCTGGATCAAACAGGGCAGGGGCGGCATCCGGTGCTTTGACAACCGGCACAAGCTGCTTTGAGCGCATGGAAACCACGACTTTGCCGACATTCTTGGATTGCGCCAGCATGCGGAACGCGTCTGTGACCTCGTGGCAGCCAAAAACCGTTGTGTCTGGCGCGAAGAAGACGCCCTGTTTGAATAGATCCCAGATTAGGCCATAGACCCGGTCAAATTCCTGCGGGCGCTCGCCCATCATGCGGTCCATGTCGACGGCGAAATAGGTAATGGCGCGGTTAAAGGCCGCCATATCCATGCGGCCACCTTCGACGAAATCCCGCTTGCCGATTTCAACGAAACGGCCCCAAGCGGCCAGCAAATCCAGGCTTTTCGCAGCGGCTTCGCCCGCCAGGGAGTTCAGAACGACATCGACACCTTTGCCATCGGTATTCGCAAGAATTTCCTCGACAAAATCAAGGCTGCGGCTGTCGTAGACATAATCACAGCCTTGTCTGCACAGCAGGGCGCGCTTTTCGGCAGACCCTGCAGTGGCATGAATGACCGCGCCACGCCATTTGGCAACCTGAATGGCGGCCTGCCCAACGCCGCCCGCTGCCGCGTGGATCAGAACGCTCTCACCGGGCTGCAGACGCGCGCATTCATGCAACGCGTGATAAGCCGTCGCAAACACGATGGGCAGGCCAACGCATTTTTCAGGCGGCACATTGGGCAGACTGTGGCGCCAGGACATGTCGTTGACTACGGCGATTGCGGGATTGCGGAAACCATGGCGCGGCTGCGCGGTGATACTGTCGCCAACTTTAACTGAAGAGACGCCGGAGCCAACGCGCGTCACGGTGCCCGAAACCTCCATCCCCAGACCTGCGCCATGGAACGTGCCTTTCAGGGCCTCGGGATCCAGCATGCCAAGGGTTTTCAGCACGTCCTTGAAGTTGACAGAAACCGCCTGAACGTCGATTTCGATTTCGCCCTCGGCGGGGTCTTGCGGGGCGGTTTGCCGCCATTGCAGGCTTTCGATCCGGCCGATTTGGCCGATCTCCAAGCTCATCGGGACAGAGCCGGGTTGAACCATATCGACCTGGGTATCTGACGTATCGGCACCGGCGATGGCTTCGCGCGCAATCCGCATGACAAAGCGGCCCTGATCATTCAGGGCAACTTCGGTTTCATCCGTGTCCAGCGCGATTTCATCTGCCAGCTGGTTGGCATCTGCCCCGGAAAGATCAATTGTGCGGACCCGAAGATGCGGGCGTTCGGCGGCAACAACGCGGACCAAGCCCAGCCCCGCGGCTTGCTCCGGGGCCGTAACGCCGTCGGTGCCAAAGGCCCCCGAGGTCACGAGGATAAGCTCGCGCAGCTCTGGCAGGTCACCGTCAATGGTGTGGATGCAGTTAAGCATATCAACCGCCAGCGACTCTCCGGCGTCGACCCGCGGTGTGGTCAGGCCAGAGGCCAGCACGATGCCGGTCAGATCAGGCAGTGCCGCCAATGCGGTGGTATCGGCAAGAATATGGCAGGACAGTACGCCACGCGATTGTAGCGCGGTCGCAGTCCGTTCTGCAGCGTCACCGCCACCGATAATGGCCCAAGCCCCGGACAAATGACGAAAGTTGCCAACATCTGTCTGTGAAATGGCGGTTTGCGTGTAATGCCAGCTTGCCAGTTCATCGTCCGAACTCGCGATGCGTGACAGGGCGCTACAGACAAGCCCTTTGACGTCGGCCAAAACCACACCTTGACTGTCCAGCAACGTCAGATCGCCCAGCAGATTGCGCCCTTCGCGCCGCACATTGGTGATGTGACACAGGACGTCTTGGGTGGGCGATTGATGCAGGCGCAGGCTGCGGATGGCCACTGGAATAAACACTGTTCCACGCGCCAATTCATCCGGCATCAGCGCGACAAGCGACTGAAAGCATCCGTCCAACAGGGCAGGGTGCAGCACATATGCGTCATCCATCGCGGCATCAGGCACATGCAATTCGGCCAACGCCTCGGACTTGGAATGGCGCACGCTGCGAATGGTCTGGAAGGTCGGCCCATAGCTAAGTCCGGCCTCTGACAGTTTGCCGTATAGGTCCGCGCCGTCCAACTTCCCCTCAAGCCGCGCCGCCACTTTCGCTACATCAACCGTAGCTGCAGGCACAGCGCGGCCCTGCGACAGCCGCCCACGCATGTGCAACTGCCAAGGGGCAGTTTCCGAGTTCAGATCCCGCGAAGACACGGTGAAATTGCGCCCGTCAGCATCCAGTTGCGTGAACAACGCGGGCTCGGCTCCATCGCTGACGACCAAACCTTTTTCAAAGCTCAGATGCTCGATCATCGCACCGGTGTTACGTTCTTGCAGCGCCTGCAGGGCCAGGCCGATTTCGGCGTAACCCGCACCGGGAAAAACAACGCTGCCTTGCACGATATGGTCATCAATCCATGGCTGACGCATTGGTGTAATGCTGGTCGTCCAACCAAGTGACGGCCCGTCGCTGGGGTTGCCCAGCAACGGATGCGCGTCGCTGCCAAGACGGTCAATCCGCCCGGCGGCGCTTTCTTGCCAGATGATTTCGCGCTGCCAGGGATAGGCGGGCAGATCGATCAGATTGGCATCCGGGATCAGTTTGGACCAATCGGGCGACAGACCGTGGCAATGCAGGCGGGCGGCCATGGTCAGCAGTTGCGGCTGTTCAGGCTCGGCGCGGCGCAGGCTGGCGAAAACCTCGGCACGACCGCCGGTGGCCAGAACGCATTCCTTGATCGCGGCGCTGAGAACCGGGTGCGGGCCAATTTCCAGAAAGCTGCGGCATCCGTCATTCACCAGCGCCGCGATCGCCTTGGCGAAGAGCACCGGCTGGCGCACATTGCGATACCAATAGGCGGCGTCATGCAGCGGGGCGGTTTCCAGCGCGCCGGTGACTGTTGAATACAGCGGAACGCCAGAGGCGGCGGGCGACAGATCGGCCAACATGGCCTGAATATCGTCTTTTAGGGGTTCCATCTGCGTACTGTGATAAGCGATCTCGACCCGCAGGAAGCGGTTGAAATCACCCTGTTGTTCCAACTGGTCCGCGACAGGTTGCAGCGCGTCTTTGGCCCCGGCAAGGGTGATGCTGGTGGGGCCATTGATGGCGGCAATCGACACACCTTCATGTGCCGCCGCCAGCGCCTCTGCCACGTCAAGCGTGACGCCGACGGCCAACATAGTTCCTTGCCCGGCGACGCGCGATTGCGTTTGGCTGCGTACATAGGCGACATGCATGGCCTCGGGCAGAGTCAGGCAACCCCCGGCATAGGCGGCACCAACCTCGCCAACGCTATGGCCAACGACTGCGCGCGGGCGGATGCCCCAGCTTTGCAGCAGATCCGTCAGACCAATCTGGATCAACGCATTCGCAGGCTGCGCGATGCGGGTGTCGGCCATGTTGGACGTGGCTTCGTCGCGGGCCATTTCCTCAAGGATCGACCAGCTCGCATGGGTCTGAAACGCGGCATCGCAGGCTTTGGCGGCCTCGGCAAACACCGGTTCTGACGCAAGAAGTTCGCGCCCCATGGCCCACCATTGCGGCCCCATTCCGGTAAAGACGAACACCGGACCTGTGCTGTCGGCATCACCCCCGGCGCTGGCGCGGTCGGCGATGACGCGGTCGCTTTGGCTGCCATTGCCGTGGCTGCGCAGGGATCTCACGAGTTCGGCGACGGTATCAGCGCGGGCGACCAGGCGGTGGTCGTGGTTGGTGCGACGTCGCGCGGCGGTGAAACAAATATCGTCGATGCTGTCCGGGTTGGCGTCGATCTGATCGGCGACCGCGTTGGCCATGATTTGCAATGCCTCTGGCGAACGGGCCGACAGGGGCAGCAGGATTGAACGTTTAGGTTCATCAGCGCCTTTGACCGCGACCGGCACAGAACTGGGCGTGGCGGGTACATACTGCTGCAACAAGACATGACCGTTGGTTCCGCCATAACCAAAGGAATTCACCGACGCATGCAAACCACCAGCCCCGGCGCGCAGCGGGGTTTCATTTCGAGCGACTTGCAGGCCAAGATCGTCAAACGGAATATTCGGGTTCAATTCCTCAAGGTTGGCCTGACCGGGGGCCTTGCCCTGTTTCAGAACCATTATGGCCTTGATCAATCCGGCAGCGCCCGCCGCAGCCTCTAGGTGGCCGATGCTGGATTTCACAGAGCCGATGACGCAGGCATCGGTGCGGCCGGTGATGGAACCAACAGTTTCGCCCAGCGCGTTACATTCGATCGGGTCACCGGCGGCGGTCCCGGTGCCATGCGCCTCGACATAGGCGATGACGGCGGCGTCGGTTTCGGTTTGGGTCATGACCTGCTGAATCAGCTTGGCCTGAGCGGCCCCATTGGGCAGCGAAATGCCGTTGGTGCGCCCGTCCTGGTTTACGCCGGTGCCCTTGATCAGGGCATAAATCTTGTCATTGTCGCGCAGCGCGGCAGACAGCGGTTTCAGCACCACCAGCCCGGCACCTTCGCCGCGGCCATAGCCGTTGGCGCGCGCGTCAAACGACTTGCAGCGCCCATCGGGGGCCAGAAACTGCCCCGCCCCCATGATCATCGGGTATTCCGGCCGCAGCATGATGTTCACACCACCGGCCAGCGCCATTTCGCACTCACCGCGATCAATCGATTGTACCGCGGAATTCAACGCCACCAGGGACGACGAACAGGCCGTATCAAGCGTGAAGCTTGGCCCTTTCAGATCAAACATATAGCTGATCCGATTCGCCAGGATCGCCATCGTGGAGGATGTCGCCGTATGCGGGTTGATCAGCCGCCGGTTCAGCGGGCTCATCTGAGTGATCATCCCATCCAGGGTGAAACAGCCCAGAAATACGCCGGTTTCGCTGCCTGCCAGATCCTCAAACCGCATGCCAGCGTCGTCGATCGCCTCTGAGGTGATTTCCAGCATCAGGCGCTGCTGCGGGTCCAGCGTGGCGACTTCGCGGGATGTGATGTTAAACGCGCTGGTGTCCCAGCTGGTCGGATCCCAACCTGTCAGAAAGCCAGCCTCGCGCACATAGGTTTTGCCGGGTTGGTCGGGCCGCGGATCATAGTGGTTTTTCAGGCTCCAGCGGTTTGCGGGCACCTCTATGATTGCGTCTTCGGACTTGAACAGGAATTCGCTGAAACTGGCGGCATCCGTGACGCCGCCGGGAAAGCGGCAGCCGATACCTACGATGGCGATGGGTTCTGACAAGGTCCCGCGTATACTCATTGCTGAATTCTCATGCTGTATTCTTTGTCGTCCATCGTTCGTTCGTCGTCTGATCCGCTCTGGCCTGCAAGCCGGACCTATCCGAGCCAATCACATCACAGCCTATCATCCGCACTGGAAAAGCCCAAACGCACATGTCCGAACTTTGCCCAATTGATCGGCCTACTGTCATGGACAGCCTGTCTTGGCCAGTCATCTGTGCGCTTCTGTTTCCCAATGACATCCACATGCCACATCAGCCCCCGCGGATCGGTTGTTTGATCTAACTTAACCGATTTGTCTATATCAACAATACCGCGGTGGCCTGCATCGGCCCAATTGCGCGAAGGGCAGGGTAATTGTAATTCTCTGAAATGATCGGTGAGCAGATTTTGCGGTACGATCCGGGCCAATTGGGCATGTTTCCGCCAGTGCAGCCCTGTTTTTACAATCCGTTTCGGGTCATGACCCTTAGCAAAGCCCGTCGAGATGGCTGGCGCAACCTGCCAAGGCTGCATAGTCATCTTCAATCACTGTTACGCCGAAATTGCTCATGAACCCAGCGAAACGACCTTTGTCACGGAAGGCCTCTGGGAAGCCAAAGCTGGCGAGATGCGGCGCAAAGGCGCGCGCAACGCCACCCGACAGAAACACACCGCCAAAGGGCAGGTGGATCAGCGCCAGGTTTCCGCAGACGGTGCCAAGGATGCGCACGAACATATGCGCAGTTTCAAGCGCGCGCGGGTCGTGCCCGGTTTCGAACGCCTTGACGATATCCGCCGCGCTCAGTTCCGCCGGGTCATCTGCCTCATGACTGAGCCAGCGATAGATGCGTTCCAGCCCACGGCCAGACAGCACGTCCTCTATCCCCGGAAAGCCATGCGCGGTTTCTACGAATTGCGCCAGGCGTAGTTCGGCGTCAGTGCGGATTGGCATATTGGCATGACCAGCCTCTGATGGTGTGACCAGCTTGCCAGTCGGGGTGGCATAAACCGGCGCGGCATTAAAACCGGTCCCAACGCCAATGACGATGCGGGCGGCCTGCGCGCCGTGCTCTGGCGTTGGGATGATTTCGCGCAGGTTTTCAGCAGCAATATGGCCCAGCGCATGGCCCTGCGCCTGCAGGTCATTCAGCAACGATACGGTCTCTGCCTGCGTGGCGCGCGCCAGCGTGTCGTGGTCCATCGTCCAGTCCAGATTGGTCAGCGATCCGACCCCGTCGCGCACCGGCCCGGCGACGGCGACACAGGCCCCTTTGCAATCTACATCACCCTCAGCGGCGATGAAATCGCGCAGCACGGTCTCCAGCCCTGGATAATCGGCATTGCGATAGCGGCGCACGGTTTCAGACAGCAGCATGGTGCCCTCGGCCAATGCCACGCGGGTGTTGGTGCCGCCGATGTCAGCGACCAGCGAATATGTGTCAGGGGCGCGGGAAACGACCATGGCGACTACCTTTGCAATGCAGTTTTGAACGCGTGATAAGACGCTTTGGGCGTCCGCGTCAGGGTGTCAAAGTCAACATGCACCAGACCGAACCGCTTTTCATAGCCCAGTGACCACTCGTAATTGTCCAGCAGCGACCAGATGAAATAGCCCTTTAGTGGAACACCTTCGACAATGGCGCGCTGCGCGGCCTGAAGATGTTGGTTCAGATAGTCGATGCGATGTTGATCGGCCACTTGGCCATCGGTGATCTGATCAGCGGCAGACATGCCGTTTTCGGTGACATAGATCGGCAGGCCCCGGCCATATTCGGCATTCACCCAGGTCAGGAAATGATGCAGACCGTCTGGATAGACCTCCCACCCCATGGTGGTTTGCGGCAAATCACCAACCGTTTCGGTGAAATCGCCCCACAGCCCGCTGTGGCCCGGCGCGATCTGTTTGCGGGTATAGTAATTGATGCCCAGCCAATCGACCGGCGTTGATATGGTGGCCATATCGTCTTGCCAACCGGTCGGCATATGCGGCTCTAGCCCCTCTAGCACGTCCTCCGGGTATTCCCCGTTGCGGATGCCGCCAAGGAACCAACGATTGTAGATACCATCGTAAAGCTGCGCGGCCTTGGCGGATTCCGGGCTGTCATCGGCGGGCATAGCGTATTCGTGATTGGTCACTACGCCGAGGTTCGTCATGCCCAGCGCGCGCATCGCCTGAATCGACCGCCCATGCGCCAGCCCGACGTGGTGCATCGCCCGCGCTGCCGCGCGGATGTCACGCATACCCGGGGCATGCAGCCCCAGGTAATGCGACAGCCAGGCCACGCACCAGGGTTCATTGATCGGGGCCGCCGCATGAATGCGATCACCAATGCGGCGCATGATCACCTCTGTGAACTCGGCGAACCAATCGGGCATATCGCCATTGCGCCAGCCGCCCATGTCGGCCAGCGGCGATGGAAGCTCCCAGTGATACAGTGTCGCATAGGGTTTCAGCCCGCGCGCCAGCATCGCGTCAACCAGCCGGTCATAGTAATCCAGCCCAGCCTCGTTTGGCGCTCCGTGCCCCTCTGGCAAGACCCGTGCCCAAGAGGTGGAAAAGCGGTAGGCATCCAGCCCCATGGCGGCGGCCAGATCAAGGTCATCCTCATAGCGATGATAATGGTCACAGGCCCGCGCGCCATTTTCGCCGCGCACCACATTGCCCGGCGTGGCAGCAAATGTGTCCCAATGGGTTGTACCAGCCCGGCCAAACCCATGCCCCTCAATCTGATAAGACGAGGTGGCGCAACCAAAGGTGAAATCCTTGGGGAAATCAGCGCGTCTGAAAGTCATGCTCATCAGTCGATTGTCCTTGTCTTGGCCTTGGTCTGCGGTCGTCGGAGTTTTCGGCATCAAGCCTGGGCGCGGTCCTGCGGCAGGTTCGGGGCAGGGCCGGTCGATTGCCCGACCGTCAATTCGGCCTCTAGCATTTTCGATTTTATTGGCTGGCCAGGGGTGGTGATCTGCGCAAGCAACATTTCAGCACACAGCCGGCCAGCATGACGCACCGAACTGCGCGTTGCCGTAAAGGTCGGCACGTCGCCACCATTACCCAGATAGCTCAGTTCGTCGTCATGCGTGACGAGCGATACGTCCTGGCCAAGTTTCAGCCCGCGTTCTTCGATCGCGCGGCGGATTCCGAGCGCGGAAATGATCGACGAACTGACAAAGGCCGTGGGCGCATCAGACTGCGACAGCATCTCAAAGGCCATGTCAAACCCATTCGTTTCGGTCATCTCGCAGGACCAGATCAATTCCGGATCGACCTCTATCCCTCGGCTTTTTAGCGCTTGGGTATATCCATCAAGGCGGCGGGTGGCGAAATCCATCACCACCAGCCCGTTCAGCAGCGCAATGCGGCGATGCCCAAGATCTATCAGAAACTCGGTCGCGCGCTGAAAGGCGCGGCGATTGTTGATGTCGACCCAGTTATAATCCCCGGTTTCCGCGGAGGCCCGCCCGTGCACCACAAAGGGCATGCCGATCTCGCGCAGCAATCCGATACGCTCATCCTGACAGCGCGGGCCATGTACGATGATGCCATCAACCGACCCTTTGGCGGCAAATTCACGATAGGCGCGTTCTTCTCGGTCATCGGGGACGGCCGACAAGACCATGTCATAGCCATGTTGCAGGTAGATCTCGCTGGCACCGGCCACGAAGTCGGCAAACACCGGGTTCACCATTTCATGGCTGGAGGACACCGGAATGACATGCCCGACCTGCATCGCACGGCCTGTCGCCAGCGATTTGGCGCGCACGTTCGGGCGATAGTTGTTGGCGGCGGCAACCTCTGCCACACGCAGGCGCGTTGCCTCTGCCACCTCAGGATAGCCGTTCAGCGCCCGGCTGACTGTGGTTTGACTAAGGCCCAAAGCCTGAGAGAGTTCTTTTAGGTTCATGCGAAACTGAATACCAAAGCGCTTTGAGGTTTGCAGAACTATTATCGCCGCATTGCAATATCGTCAAAGCATGTTTTGTCTTTTCTGTTTTTCCTACAAACTTGGTTCTAGAGACCGAAATCTGCGATGATTGATTGACAGAATGAAATCAATACGCAATTTTCGAACCATTCAAAGCGCTTTGAAGCCGATTCCTTTCATCGCTGCTACGGAATTCATGACCGGCGCCGCATGCGCCAATCTGGGAGGATTACTATGAAAACCACTCTATACGTTGGTGCCGCCGCGCTTGCGCTGACTGCTGGTATGGCACATGCCGAGCAAGTCACTGTGTTTGGCCCTTGGCTTGGCCCGGACCAAGAGAATGTCGAAAAAGTCCTCGCCGCCTTTGCGGCTGCATCCGGCCATGACGTGCGTTATGTCGGCTCTGACAGTTTTGAGCAGCAGATCATGGTCGATGCCGAGGCTGGATCGGCCCCCAACGTCGCGGTCTTCCCGCAGCCTGGTCTGGCCTCTGACATGGCCTCGCGCGGGTTCCTGACGCCTTTGGCGGAGGGCACGGGTGATTGGGTCAAGGAAAACTACGCCGCGGGCCAGTCCTGGGTTGATCTGGGCACTTATGCTGACAAGATGGGCGCGGATCAGCTGTTTGGCTTTTTCTACAAGGTCGATCTGAAATCGCTGGTCTGGTATTCACCCGAAAACTTTGAAGACGCGGGCTATGAGATCCCGGCCACCATGGAAGAGCTGAAGGCGCTGAACGATCAGATCGTCGCCGATGGCGAAACACCTTGGTGTATTGGTCTGGGAAGCGGTGGTGCCACCGGTTGGCCCGCAACCGACTGGGTCGAGGACTTGATGCTGCGCACACAGTCGCCAGCAGTCTATGACCAGTGGGTAAGCAACGAAATCCCGTTCAATGATCCGGCAGTGATTGGCGCTATCGAAGAATTCGGGGCCTTCGCCCGGAATGACGATTACGTTGCTGGTGGGGCCGGTGTCGTCGCGTCGACAGATTTCCGTGACAGCCCCAAGGGCCTGTTTTCGGCCCCGCCACAATGCTACATGCACCGCCAGGCCAGCTTTATTCCGGCCTTCTTCCCCGAAGGTACCGTGGTGGGCGAAGACGCTGATTTCTTCTACTTCCCGGCGTATGCGGGCAAAGATCTTGGCTCTCCGGTTCTGGGCGCGGGCACCGTTTGGGGCATCACCAACGACAGCCCCGGCGCGCATGAGCTGATTGCGTTTCTGCAAACCCCCGAAGCGCATGAAATCTGGATGGAATTGGGCGGCTTTCTGACGCCACACAAAGGCGTGGACACCACCAAGTTCTCGGATGCGCCAACTGCCAAGATGAATGACATCCTGTTGGGCGCGACCACCTTCCGCTTTGATGGCTCTGACCTGATGCCCGGCGGTGTTGGGGCTGGCAGCTTCTGGACCGGTATGGTCGATTATGCAGGCGGTAAAGACGCCGGCGAAGTCGCCACGGCAATCCAGGACAGCTGGGACGCGCTGAAGTAATCACTCTGCCATCAGTTGCCCGGGGCGTTATTTTACGGTCCGGGCAGCTATACCGGCATTCGTGGAAAAAGCCCGAAATCTTCCGCAAATCATGCTATGGTTTTCGAAAGCTTTTGGCAGACTGATACAAAAGCGATCTGCGACAGGTAAACCAAGAAGTGGGAGAGATGCGCCATGCATCCAGCGTTACTGGGTCTTGTAACCATCATTATCGGCGTTGGCGGCTGTATCGGGTATTTCTTCTTCTCTAACATCCTGCTGGACAAGGTGATTTTTCCAGCCCGTGGGCCGAACATAGGCCGCAACATCAATCGCGCCAATCTGATCCGGCCGTGGTTATTCCTGTTCCCGGCGGTCTTTGCGCTGGGGCTGTATCTTGCCTATCCGGTGATCGAGACCCTGCGCCTGAGCCTGACGGATCGCGATGCTGACGGGGCATTTGTCGGGCTGGCCAACTACCAACAGATGTTTGGCGAGCCCAAGTTCTGGGAGGCGATGCGCAACAATATCCTGTGGCTGCTGGTGGTTCCTGCCGGGTCTACTGGCTTTGGCCTGCTGGCCGCACAGCTGACGGACCGGCTCAAATGGGGTAACCTTGCGAAATCACTGATCTTTATGCCGATGGCGATTTCCTTTGTCGGCGCTGGCGTGATCTGGAAACTGGTCTATGAGGCGCGGCCGGTCGACGTCGAACAGATCGGCGTTCTGAACGCGATTTACATGGGGCTGGGCGGGGCAGAGCCGCAAACGTGGTTGACGATCCCGCTGTGGAACAACTTTTTTCTGATGATCGTCCTGATCTGGATTCAAACCGGTTTTGCCATGGTGATCCTGTCCGCCGCCTTGCGCGGCATCCCCGAGGACACCATCGAGGCGGCAATCATTGACGGGGCCAACCCGTTTCAAATCTTTTTCAAGATCAAGGTGCCGCAGATCATGGGCACTATTGTGGTGGTCTGGACCACGATCACTTTGGTGGTCCTGAAGGTCTTTGACATCGTGTTCACCATGACCAACGGGCAATGGGAAACCCAGGTGTTGGCCAACTATATGTACGACAAGCTGTTTCGCGCCAATGACTGGGGCGTCGGGTCTGCCAGCGCGATGATTATCATGTTGCTGGTGACGCCGATCCTTGTCTGGAACGTCCGCAACGCCCGTAAGGAGATGCGCTGATGGCCCAGGACTGTATAGGAGCATATCATGGATAACGTCGCTGGCTCCAAATCCTCGCTGACGTGGGCGGTGCATATATCTGTCGCGCTGCTGGTGTTTCTGTGGTTGTTCCCGACCGTGGGCTTGTTGGTCAGCTCTTTTCGGACGTCAGACCAGATTGCGACATCGGGCTGGTGGAAGGCGATGTTCCCCTCGGTGCAAAATCTGCAACTGCGCAGCGCGGCACCTGATACCCAGTCCGAAATCGGTGGGCTTTATGTGCTAGAGGGCAATCTGTTCACCCTCGATAGTCGTGACCAGACCGAAATCAGCGTTTACGGCATTTCCTCGCGCGCGATCGACGCGTTTCGCCCCGGTGACACGGCAGAGCTGAGCAAGGGTGGCACGATCACGGTACAGGCCAATGGCGATTACCGGATGGAAAACACCGAGGCCTTCAGTGGCTCGCGCGGGCAGCGTGTGTTCGTGACCTCTGAAATTCCACCAGAGTTCACGCTGGCGAACTATGACACGGTGCTGGGCAAGGATGTGGTAAAACGGCTGGTGATTTTTTGCATTGCCGCGCTAGTATTTGGCTATGTCTTGCGGTTGGTGTTTCGTGACAGCGCCGGTTTTGTCGCCGGGGCAATCCCGCCGCTTGGGGCCTTGGGGCTGTTGCTGGCCTTGATCTTTGCCTTTGGGCTATCCACCGGCCAGGCAGAGGGCGCGCAAAGCACCGACAACATGGCCACCGCCTTTATCAGCACGCTGACAGTTACCATTCCGGCGACGATCATCCCCATCATTGTCGCGGCCTTCGCGGCCTATGCGCTGGCCTGGATGGATTTTGCCGGGCGCGCGCTGCTGATTGCGATCATCGTCGGGCTGCTGGTGGTGCCGCTGCAACTGGCCCTGATCCCGTTGTTGAAACTGCATCTGCAGGTCGGAATCGGCAAGGGGTATCTGGGCGTCTGGCTGGCGCATACCGGCTTTGGCCTACCGTTGGCGATTTACCTGCTGCGCAACTACATGGTCGGCCTGCCGCGCGATATCATCGAGAACGCCAAAGTCGACGGGGCCACGGATTTCCAGATTTTCACCAAGATCATCCTGCCGCTGTCGTTCCCCGCGCTGGCCAGCTTTGCGATCTTTCAGTTCCTTTGGACCTGGAACGACCTGTTGGTCGCCAAAGTTTTCCTGATCGACGCCACAGGCGAAACCACGGTGATGACCAACGCCATTGTCGAAATGCTTGGGACGCGCGGCGGTAACTGGGAAATCCTGGCCACGGCGGCCTTCGTGTCGATCGCCGTGCCGCTGGTGGTCTTCTTCGCCATGCAAAAATATCTCGTTCGCGGCCTGCTGGCCGGTTCTGTAAAATAGACTGTGACGTAACATGACTCTTCTCGACCCGACTGCACCGCCGAAACCACAGACCGAAACCGACCCCGATTGGTGGCGCGGTGCGGTGATCTATCAGATCTATCCGCGCAGCTTCCAGGATAGCAACGGCGACGGTATTGGTGACCTTGCCGGTATCATCCACCGCCTGCCGCATGTGGCCGACCTGGGCGTCGATGGCATCTGGATATCGCCGTTCTTCAAATCGCCGATGCTGGATTTCGGCTATGATGTCAGTGATTATCGCGATGTTGACCCGATGTTCGGCACGCTGCACGACTTTGACGCCCTGATCGAACGCGCGCATGAGCTTGGCCTGAAGGTGCTGATCGACCTTGTGCTGTCGCACACCAGCGATCAGCATCCGTGGTTCAAGGAAAGCCGCAGTTCGGCCGACAACGCCAAATCTGACTGGTACGTCTGGGCCGACGCCAAGCCCGACGGCAGCCCGCCCAACAACTGGCTGTCGATCTTTGGCGGCTCTGGCTGGGAGTGGGACGGCGAGCGCATGCAGTATTACATGCACAACTTCCTGACCTCGCAGCCCGATCTGAATCTGCATAATCCGCAGGTGCAGCAGGAATTGCTCGACGTGGCGCGGTTCTGGCTGGAACGCGGCGTCGATGGCTTCCGACTGGATACCATCAATTTCTACTTTCATGACCAACAGCTGCGCGACAACCCGGCGCTGGACCCGTCTGAACGTAACGATACCATTGCGCCCTCGGTGAACCCGTATAACTGGCAAAACCACCTGTACGATAAAAACCGCCCGGAAAATCTTGATTTTCTGCGCAAATTCCGCGCCGTGCTGGATGAATTTCCCGGTAGCACGACCGTCGGAGAGGTCGGCGATAGCCAGCGCGGTGCCGAAATTCAGGCCGAATACACCGCCGACGGCGACAAGATGCACATGTGTTATTCTTTCGATTTCCTATCCAGTACGCCGCCCAGCGGCACGCGATTTGGGCAGGTTCTGAATAAGTTCGAAGACATCGGCAAAGACAGCTGGGCCTGTTGGGCGTTTTCCAACCACGATGTCATGCGCCACCCGTCGCGCTGGAACCTCGATGAACCGGCGTTGCGGGTTTACGCGGCGTTGCTGATGGCACTGCGCGGCTCCGTTTGCCTGTATCAGGGCGAGGAACTGGGCCTGACAGAGGCCTATGTCGCCTATGAAGACCTGCAAGATCCCTACGGCATCCGGTTCTGGCCAAAGTTCAAGGGCCGCGATGGCTGTCGCACGCCGATGGTCTGGACGCAGGACAATCAGAACGCGGGCTTTACCGATGGCAAACCCTGGCTGCCCGTCGCGATGGAGCATCTTGGCCGCGCCG
>Ga0315339_1001024_pt1 | contig 27702 bp, 33 predicted proteins | sample ASW17metaG_FD_204514 | JGI IMG/M metagenome (GOLD analysis project Ga0315339, IMG submission 204514) | Ammonia-oxidizing marine archaeal communities from Pacific Ocean, United States - ASW #17 | ecosystem: Environmental > Aquatic > Marine > Oceanic | place: USA: California | collected 2016-12-05 | reverse complement strand
CCGCCTTGGTTCTGATCTCCGCCTTGGTTCTGATCTCCGCCTTGGTTCTGATCTCCGCCTTGGTTCTGATCTCCGCCTTGGTTCTGATCTCCGCCTTGGTTCTGATCTCCGCCTTGGTTCTGATCTCCGCCTTCACCATCGTCACCCATTGACTGCAGGGTATTCATTTGTGCATCGTCTAAAATTGCATCTATGGCGGCCATTGTTTGTGTGCTTGGTTCACCATTCTCTACCTCAGAGATAAACGTGTTGAACAGAGTTATATCCTGGGCTTCTATAAAATCCAGTACGGCTTGTTGATCATCTGTCAGATCAGGTCCATCATCTAGACCATCATCAGAGTCGTCGCCCATTGACCGCAGGGTATTCATTTGTGCATCGTCTAAAATTGCATCTATGGCGGCCATTGTTTGTGTGCTTGGTTCACCATTCTCTACCTCAGAGATAAACGTGTTGAACAGAGTTATATCCTGGGCTTCTATAAAATCCAGTACGGCTTGTTCTTCAGGGGTCAGATCGGGGCCATTGGTCGTTTGTTCAACCGCGGCAGATGATGAATTTTTGACAGATATTGCGCTCTGATAAGAAGCTAGGTCGCTTCCTACTTCAGAACCAAACAAAGAAATCTCGGTACGCTCCATAACCACTCACCCACACTATTATTTCCTAAATAGACTGGCATCGAGATATGAGGTGATATCCTTGTTTCAACAGCGGAATCAATCCCATTACTCACGCTATGAAATTAACAGACTACGCCTAAAAACCGGGAATATTAAGGTCACTGTTAGAATAATTAGTTATACGAAATATGGAAAATAGAATATAAAGCCTCATATCCCGCACCATAATAGGATAAGGTAACAATGGCTAAGCAATGATCAAGTCAACTTGAGCCAGCTGTAAATCACCAGCAATCCCAACATCAATACCCTCCAATATAAATAAGGTTTCCTGCTCCGTAGAAAGTAAAGTTGACCCTTGATAATAGCCCGTTCCACCACTGACCGTAATGTCATCATTGCTCAGCCCAAGTGCAAGGCCAATAACATCTTCGCCTACGGTAAAATCCATAACCCGATCAGCATTCTCTAGCTGATCAGCACCTTGGTTAAGGGCGCAAATAAAAACATCTTGACCCAAACCACCCCACAGCTCATCTCGCACATTGAAACCCACGCCGCCAAATAATGTATTATTGCTTGCATTACCGGAAATAGCATCAGTGCCTAAACCACCGTATGCATTTTCAATAACCACCCCATCAGCAATACCCAACACACCCTCTCCAGCAACCATATAAGCAATGTCAGCATCCTTCGCGTCACTAATTCGCTCACCAAAAAATGATAATTGCCCTTCCGCCAAGTCAACCGAAGCCGAACTCGCCAAGTGACTCCAATCGAGCCAATCCGTTCCACCAGCATCCCAAATAGTTACCTCAAATGGCATTTCAGCAGTCAAAAAATCTTCGCCATAGCGGGTATCTGTATTATTGGTATGCCTGTTCACTCCATACAAGTATTGCAATGCAGCTACATCATCTATCATGAAAGTACTGGGATGTTGCGGCAAATGGATGCCATTGCTTCCGCCTTCGTAAGCTGCATAGCTCATGATAGTGTAAGGACTCCCATCTCGGGGTTGTTGGCCAATGTCGTCGTTGGTACCAAACAAAACTTGATCACTATATGCACCCTGGCTATGAGGGTGCTCAAGACCAAGAGCGTGACCAATTTCATGACCTATGGTGCTGAAGAAACCATCCCCAGACTTAGCCGATTCCCATTCTTCATAATAGCTAAGATCAAAATAGACATCGCCACCATAAGAATCCGTAGGCCAGTAATCAGGGCCCCAAGCGGCGGCATAGGGGTCACCTGCTTGATAGCCAAGACGTACATCACCCACTTGACTAGTGGTTTCATCAACTTCCGTGAAGCTCATCAGGGTATAAGAAGACACATCCCCTAGGCAGTCTCGCACAATCTGTTTGACATGATCACCCAAAGCCGCCCCTCGTTCATAAGTGGTATACGCAAAAGTAGACATGCTGTCATAAAAGCTATAGGTGATGTCCACGCCCTGCCCAAGCTTTGCTCCCCATTTCGAACCTATTAACAAATTATCCACTATAGTAGAGCCTGAACTCTGTTGTAATTGATAAACGGCCGCACCATTTTTTTCTGGTGAAGCCGAAACAGATTCATCAACATTGACTAATGAGAGTGTAATATCTCGAACAAACTGATCACCACCTCGAGTTGACAACACCGAAATAGAATATACATTATCCCCATCCGCATCTGAGGCAGCCTCAAAATTCAGTTCTGATATCAAGCTCACACTACCGTTCTGGATATCAAGTTCAAACCAGTCCGTGTCCGCACCCATAAGTTGGTAGTTAGGCTCACTTCCTTGATCAAACGTCACACCCACTTGTAGATTAAGGGGAGTATTCTCTGCCCACTCCAAGGTCAATACTTCGGGCTGGACCAGCGCACTAGAACGAATTAGATCAGAGCTAGGGAACGAGTGGACTACATCACCATTCAGATGCAACTGCAGGGTCAGCTGATCACCGCTTACTGACGTAATCTTGTTACCGTCTTCAGAAACCAAATTAATTTGGTTAATGACCTGAAGACCAACAATGTGTCTCAAAATAGCAATCGCATCAGTAATATTTACAGCACCATCATTGTTTACATCCGCACTGTGATACAACCCACCCGACAAAACATCCAAACCAACAATATGGCGCAATACGGCTATGGCATCAGTGATATTAATTTGCTCACTGTGCAAGGTGCCCTGCAAATCACTGACGGTGATGTGTTCAATAACTTGTTCCATTCTCATATCAACGCCGGCTTGAGTAAGCTCATTAACCTCACTAATAAGTGCATCTTTGTATGTCACATGAAGAAACAAAGATCCGGAAAACGTGTCGAGGTTATTTAGCACAACTTGTACAGGCTCTGAACCACTCATAAAAGCAGGCAATAAACGCAGACCTCCCTCATCTTGATCAAGCTCTATGGCCTTCGACGTAATGACATTAAAGATGGCGAAGCCACAGCCAAATTTGCTCAATGCCATTGACTGCTGATCGACTAAATTAGCTGCTCCATACAGGCTCAACTTTCCTGCACGCTCAAAGCAATTGATTTCTTCCAATGCAAATCCGGAAACAGAATCAGCAGAAAAACACTCCATAAAGTCTGTGCTCTTTATGGAGTGCGTGTCACCAACTATATTTTGTAAATAAAAACATCTTCCTCTATTCACTGAGCTCCTCTAATCATTTTCAAGAAAAAACCACCACCCCTTAGCGTGATCCTTTCTGGGTCATGAGAAATCGTCTTAGAAAACACCAATTTAGCTTATTTTCGACACGTCTACATCTAATACGAAAAATTCTTAATTTCCATATTTTAACCCTAAAACCAAACATCATCACAATCTGCACTTTGACACTGCAATAAAAAAGAGTTAAAACTAAAACCCAGCTTGTTGACTAATGGATGGATTCAGACATGAAACATTGCGACAATGATAATACTGTTACTTACAGCAACGTAACTCAGGCGAGCAATCTATCGCCCAAAATACTCCTCAATTACCCACGCAAAAACGCTTTGTTCACCATTCGAGAAAATGCTACGCCGATATTAATGGCACTGTTTTCGGCAGGTCTAGCCGGCTGCAGCACTGGGCCCACTACAACCACAGGTACGGCCTTAAAGGGGCGTCTTGAAAATGCCGAAGTATTTATAGATACCAACGGCGATGGCTCCTGGACCAGTGGTATCGACAGCGACAAAGTACGTACGGACAGCTCCGGTAACTTCAGCATCCCTGAGAGTTCTGACCTAACCGGCGATATTGTCGTTACCACTGATGAAACCACCATTGATACATCCTCCGGCAGTATGATCAGTGGCGTTACCTTATCGGCACCCAATGGATCCAGTGTAGTAAGTGTGGCAACCACCCTTACAAACGAATTGATGGATTCTTCCACCGCAACCCTAACCCAGACTGAAGCTGAAGCTCAGATTAAAACCCTGTTAGGCATAGACCCAACCATTGATGTATCCAGCTACGACCCCTTCACAGAAGACAACATTGGCACAGCTGCTGCGCTGGAATTTGAACAAAGCGCGCATCAGGTTATGACTATCATCAACACTTTGGCGGAAGCTGAATCTAGCACCAACGTGGGTACTGAAGTAACCAAATCAGAGGCGGTAGACAATGCCATTAAAGCCTTTGTGGATGTTATCGAAACGGAAATCAGCAACAATACCGATACCGCACTCGATTTCACCGCCAGCAGCGTAATTGACAGTATTGTTGCTGAATACGACGATACATCATCCGCCCTTAAGGATGCCAGCTTTAGCGATTCTTTAACCGCCATTAAGACTGCTATCACTCAGGTTAACACCGCCATCGATACGGTCACAAGCTTGTCTACTGAGCACAACCCCACCTTTGCCATAGCACAGAGCAACTTGGTGGATATGACCCAGTCCGTGGCCGAAAATAACAACGGTTTCTTGGCTACCATTGATAGCACAACCGATATCAGCACCTTACTAGCCGTAAGCGGAACATTCCTGGGCACTAGTAGCGAAGATAGTTCAGATGACAGCAACACCGATGGCGATATAGAACTTTCCGGCAGTATTGCCGTCATCGACCCGGACACCGCCGATGCTGTTACATTCAGCTTTTCGACTACTGTCACCTCAAGTGATGGAGCGCTGGGAAGCCTGATTATTACCGAATCAGGAGCCTGGACCTATACTCTGGATGATTCGGTAAGCAGTATCCAGTCCCTTGATGCCGGTGATATTTATAAAGAATCATTTGCCGTAACCGCCAACGCATCGGATAGCAGCTCCAGTGTCAGCAAAACGATACGTATAAGCGTCACCGGTACCAATGACGCGCCCACAGTCAGCGCTGTCATCGCCGACCAGAGCATCGCTGAAGACTCTACTCTTTCCTTTGTAGTGCCTGATGGCAGCTTTGCCGACGTTGATTCGGGCGATTCACTGACCTATACCGCAACACTGGCCGATGGCAGCGAGCTACCAACTTGGTTAAGCTTTGACGGGAACACAAAGACATTCTCCGGTACACCCACCAACGATGCAGTAGGCAATATAGAAGTGGCAGTCACCGCTACGGACAGTGCCAGCGCCAGCATTAGTGACACCTATACTTTAACAGTCAGCAACACCAACGATGTCCCTACTCTGGCTGGCGATATCACTGGTAGTGTAACTGAGGATACCACAACCACCACAACCACTGGCACCCTTACCGGTGCCGATGTGGATACGGGTGACACATTAACTTATAGCATAGCCGAGACCAGTGGAACTTACGGGTCCATCGCCATTGATTCAGCAACCGGCGAATGGACGTACACACTGAGCAATACGGATACCGACACCGATGCACTGGCAGCAAGCGCCTCAGTAACAGAGACTTTTTCTGCAGTGGTCACTGATGCCGCTGCCGCGCAGTCAACGGCACAAACAATTACCATCACCATCACTGGCGCGAACGATGCCCCCGTAGCAAGCGATATTCCAGCCTTGTCAACGATCAGTAATCTAAACACCTATACCATTAGTGATGATGATCTGCTGGCAGTCACTGCAGATGTTGATACGGGAAATACACTGACCATCAGTGACATCAGCTTAGATACCAGCACTGCCGGGGCCATAGATGGCAATATCTTTACCCCAGCATCAGACTATGATGGTGACGCTGTATTCACCTTTACCGTAAGCGATGGTACCGCTACGGATATTGGAACTGCTACCATCACGGTGCTAGATGCTATTCCTCTGGGTACTGCCGATGAGGACACTTCTAGCATCTCCATCAGCAACAGTGGCGATGCTATACCGGGAGGCGCAACGATCAGCAGTTTGTCATTACAATCAAGTTCAAGCGCAGCCGGTACGTTAACAGACAATGGTGATGGTTCATGGGGCTTTGCACCAACGGCTGACTTCAATGGCATAGTGCTATTTGACTCCGTATTGTCTAGCAGCCTTGAGTTACCAGCCAGCCTAACCATTAGCGCCGTCAACGATGTCCCAACTTTGGAAACTGCTCTAGTGGATCAAAGCGCTACTGAGGGTACCGAATTTAGCTATGCCATAGCCAGCAGTTCATTTGCCGATGTAGATTCAGGTGATACGCTAACGTATACCGCCACCCAAACGGGTGGGGCAGCACTGCCCTCATGGCTTAATTTTGATGGAGACACACAAACCTTTTCCGGCACCCCAACGGCGGAGGCCACTTTAGATATTACGGTGACCGCCTCGGACAGTACGGCTATGATTACCGATGCCTTTAGTCTAACAGTGGCCAACACCAATGATGCTCCTGTGTTTACCAGCAGTGCCTCTGTAAGCACTACAGAACGAACTTACTTGGCTGATACGGTGACCGCCACCGACGAAGAGGACGATGCTATCAGCTACAGTATTAGCGGTGGTGCAGACTCTGGCTTTTTTGGCATCGACAGCAGTTCTGGTGCACTAACCTTCTCCGGTGCCGATAACGTTCGGGCAAGCTCCTTGATTGCGTTGCCGACCAATGCCTCACAGCCCTCTGTTTTGTTTGATAATTTTGCTATTGACGGCACCACCGCCACGGTGGATGCCTATCTATTGCCCAAAGCCGCTGGGTTTGATGCACTAACAGGCTTCCAAATGAATATGACCACAAGTTCTGGCAGCGTATCTTTTGGTGCTTCTGCTTCAGGATGGACAATAATAGCAAATGCTGGTTCTTTATCCGGATTTTCGAATAATATTGCTTATGCCGATCTTCAGGCAACTAAGATAGGTACCTTCACCATTGCAGATTATAGTACCTCTGCAACGACCACGGTCAGCGGAATTGTTTTTGATGGCGGCGTCTACGGCTCAACTAGCACGTCAAGCCAGACTATGGCTAACTTGACCCTAACGCCAGTCACAGCGCCACCAATCAACGGGGCCAATGGCAGCGCCAATGCCGACGATATCTATACTGTCGAAGTCACCGCGACGGACGCTAACAGTGCCACCACCGCACAAACCCTTAACGTTACAGTGACCGCCACTGCGGATGCTGATCATGCATCGGTCACTAGCACCTGGACCGGCACCAGCTCCGCGGATACCTATACTATAGATGAGTACAGCGGCCTCACCATTACTGCAGATGGTGGGGACGGCGGCAATGATACGGTAAAACTTGCTGTGCTTGATCATGTATTATGGGATACCACCAGTGGTGGTACCACAGAACTGACCGCGACTCTGGTGGATATGGAAATTATTGATATCGGCAACCTAGTATCCAGTAACGACAGCACTGCTGTGACTATCGGTGATTTTAGTACCAACATGGCTATAGACTCAACTTCTGCTGCCAGCTTGATTGATGGTAACGACAGCCAAGTGAGTATCATGGGTACTGCTAACGACATCGTTACGTTAAGTGGCACTACCTGGGACAAAGGCGTGAGCTCTAACTTGTCATCTGGCGATTACGCGAGCGAAACCCTTGTCGCTTGGTCAGATGGCACTAGCACCTTGTACATTGACCAAGATATCAACATCGTTACTCCCGACATCACTTGATGACGGCTTTACTTTCCCATTCACTGAGTCACAGAGCAAAAAAAGTCCATGTTTCGACCACTCTTATTGACGGCCATTATAAGCATTACCGTCACCAGCTCACCTGTGTCGGCCAACAACGACTGGGTGGCTGCCGTACTCGACCACCCCAGTTTACGGGTACAGCATAGTGCCATTGAAAAACAACAATGGAAAATATTAGAACTTGAGGCCAAAAAAGGCTTTGATTTTGATATTAGAAGTTCTGCGCACTTACCTTTGGCGGAACACTTTGACAACTCGTTCAGTCGTGTTGCTAAGTACGACCCTTACTTAGATTTGGTTTTTAGTGCTAGCCAGACGGTATATGACTTTGGTGAAGCCGACGCCCTCATCGACGCCGAGCGAGCGCTACAGAGTAAAGCCCGGTTAGCGTTTGCCAACGGTTTTGAACAACAAACCCACGGTCTATTTAGTTTGGTTATCCAGCACCAAAAAGCCCAAAACACAATGACCATAGTGAACGCTGCACAGGCTGACATTGGCTTAGTAGAGGACAATTTAGTGCGCCGCTTTGAGGCGGGTTTAGGCACCATTGCGGATATACGCCGCACTCAGCTTAGCCAGATCGATTTAGAAACCCAAGTGACGCAACTGTTTAATAAAATGAACGCCGTGGAACATATTATCAGCAGTGACTATGGTTTAGAGGTAGGTTCGTTAGTACACACGTGGAATAATATTGAGCCGCAGTTGCAGCTTACTACCCATATAGACCCACTTAGTTTGCGTAGTAGCGCCATTAGCCAGGGCTCTCAAACGTCTATGCGCCATCAGCGCAGCAGCATTGCCGCACAAAAAAAGCCCAAGCTCATAGTTGACGTTAACACCACCTTATACGATGTGACACGCAGCATGAGCAACTACCGCGTTGCCGGTGAATTTCGTTTAACTTTCCCAGTATTTGATAGCGGTTATCGTTCCGCCAAGATGGCAAGCATTAGTCATGCCATTGCCGTAGAACAGCAAGCGCTAGAGCAGGTGGTTCAACAAAAAACATTGGACCTAAAAGCAAGCAAGCGTCAATTAGAGGACTTGGAATTGCGTCAGCAAGAAGCTATGAAGAAACGCAACAACCTCAGCTTGCAGCTCAATAATATGAAGTTGGCATTGGGAAAAACGACCAATGACCATGCCGGTTTAGCCAACCTTTACACGCAAATTACCAGCGTCCAAATTGATTTAATTAGCATTTCCTCCGACATGCAACAACTGTTACTTGACCGGGTTTTATTAAGCGAACAAATCATTCAACAATTTAACGTGACGTCTGAACAACTACCATGAACAAACCTTACCACCAATCGGCATCCAATCACTGGTTTTTTGGCCCTGTTATACGTAGCAAACGCCTTTACATGCAGGTTATTCTTGCCTCAGTATTCATTAACCTTTTCGCCCTAGCTAGCGCCTTTTACATCATGACGGTGTATGACCGAGTCATCCCTAACGAGGCTATGGAATCCCTCTTAGCTTTGACCATAGGTGTCTGTATTGTGATGACGTTTGACTTCATCATGAAAGTCTTACGCGGTGTATTCACCGACCAAGCAGGCATTAACATCGACCACGATGTAGCTGATAACCTGTTTGATCGTTTGGCCCAAAACGATAACGTGGCTGGCCAAAAAGCCACTGGCGCTATGGCTAACACGGTAAAAGATTTTGATAGCCTAAAGGATTTTTTAGCTTCTGCCTCGTTTGTGGTGTTTGCCGACTTACCCTTTGTCTTCCTGTTCATTTTTGTGCTCTACAGCATTGGTGGTCCCATCGCCACTATCCCCGGCGTTATCGTCATTGCCGTGCTGTTGGTGGGTTTGTTAGTGCAACCCATCATTAAACGTTTAACCTTTAATGCCATGCAAGACGGCCAATCCAAACAGGCTGTGTTAGTCGAAGTATTGAATAGTTTAGAGACTATTAAAACTTTGTCGGGGATTCGCCTGCTGCGTAACCGCTGGATGGACAGTGTAGGCCGCCAAGGGGTAGTAACCGCTAAGTCCAGATTTTGGACGCAACTAACCACCAACTTTTCGCAGTTGGGTCAACAAGCTTCGCAAGTAGGCATTGTGGTGTATGGCGTGGTATTAATTACCAGTGGTGACCTCAGCATGGGCTCCCTCATTGCTTGTGTGATTTTATCCGGTCGGACTCTGGCACCGTTAGGCCAGCTGACTAATTTATTGGGACGTTTTAATCAATCCATTAATGCTTACAAAAACCTAAACGAACTTATGGCAGAGCCCGTATTAGAGGCCTCCCGCATGGGCCAAATTAGACGCGAAGAAATTATTGGAGACATCCGTTTTAGCCACACTAGCTTTCGCTATCCTGAGCAAAAAGAAGACACCCTAAAGCAATTGAACTTGAACATTAAAGCGGGCGAAAAAGTAGCCATTTTGGGTAAAATTGGGTCTGGTAAAACCTCCTTTTTGCGCCTGCTTGCTGGCATTTACGAGCCTAATGAAGGCAGCGTTCAGATCGACCAAACAGAAGTAGGCCATATTCATCCAGAAGATTTGCGCCGTGGTTTAGGCGTAGTATTACAAAGCCCGATGTTGTTTTCTGGCAGCGTCAAAGAAAACTTGCTGCTGGGCAAGCCAGATGCTACAGATGAAGAAATTATTGAAGCCGCTAAACAAGCCGGTATTGATGAGTTTATCGGCCAACTACCCAACGGCTACGAAACCATATTGACCGAACGTGGCCAGCAGTTATCTGGCGGCCAACGCCAAGCCATGTGCATTGCGCGCTCATTGATTAGCAACCCTTCAATCATTATCATGGATGAACCCACCAGCGCCATGGATTCTGGTACTGAGCAACAGCTTATGTTCCGCCTGAAGTCCCTATTTGAGAACAAAACCGTGATTGTTATCACCCACCGCGGAACCTTACTGTCTTTGGTTGACCGAGTGATCGTAATGGACAGTGGCCGCATTGTTGCAGACGGCCCCAAAGAAGAAGTACTCAAGAGCTCTAAAACCGGAACCAAATCGTGAAATCAGGCAAATTAACCAACATCATTTTTTATCTAATCTGTGGTTTCTTTATCATTGCCATCTATTGGTCCATCAACTCAGAGATAGACCAGGTGGTGCGCGCAGAAGCTATGGTTGAGCCGACTGGTAAAGTGCAGGTTGTGCAGAACCGGTATCCAGGCTCAATCGAGAAGTTTAATGCCCGTGTAGGAGATGCTGTGACACAAGGTCAGATTTTGTTCTGGCTAAAACAGGAAGACAACGAAGCGGCAATCGAACAAAACCGTGTCACCTTCCATAATGCCATGGCCGAGACTGCACGTTATCAGTCTGAAGCCTATGGAACGACATTAGACTTCCCAAGTTTGTTGCCAGCCCGCTTTATCGAGCAGCAAAGCGCTATATATCAGGCCAAAACCCGCGCTATGAAAGAGCAGTTAGATATTATTAGCCAAGAGATCGCCAGTAAGTCGAACGCCATTTTGCAAGCCAAAACTGCGGTTATTTCGGCCCAAGACAGCTTGAGTTTAACGTTTGAAGAAGTCGCGATCTACAAACCTTTAGTAGATGCAGGCATCGAGCCTAAAATAAAACTACTCAACCTTGAACGTCAACAACAGGACGCCCATGACAGCATTAACCAGCAAACGTTAGTAGAGGCGGGTTTAAACATTGATATAGACACTCTTAAACGGCGTAAAAACCAAGTTCTTATGGATTACCGAGTGGAAGCTGAGGAACGCCTAGCTGATAGCACCAACACCATGACCAAGGCCAGTGCAGAGTACAATTCCCTAAAAGATCGCATGGCCATGGCCGAGGTTAAAGCCCCTAGCGATGGTATGATTTCCGCCATCTACGTAACGACTGAAGGGGCCGTAGTCAGTGGCGGCGAAACCTTGGCAGAAATTGTTCCGCAAACAGAATCCTTCCGCGTGCTCGCCAAAGTACAACCAGCCGACATCAGCTTGGTCAACCAAGGTCAGGCCTGCCGAGTTTCGTTTACTGCGTACGATTTTGCCAAGTACGGATCCATTGATGGTACAATCGTTAACATTGCACAAAACATCACACAAACTAATCAGGGGCTAATGTATTACGAAGTTTGGGTTGAAACCACCAGTACTACGTTTTCTAAATCTGAACTAGTACCAAACATTATGCCGGGCATGGTGGCCCAAGTAGACATTTTGGGAGAAAAGACCCGCATCATCGATTACATACTCACACCCCTTAAACGCACCGCCGCAGTGGCACTCACAGAACAATAGTGTCATCATTATTAACCCCTACCTAACTTGAAATCACAAGGAATTGACTATGCATCAAGAGGCACCAACAGAACCCAGTTCAAAACACTATACCGATGAGATCGACTTAAAGGACATTATACGGCCCCTTTGGCGTGCCAAATTCATGATTATATTATTCGGCCTATTATTTGCTGGCGTCGTGTTGGTGTATCAAATTGGTGGCTTTACGTTAGATAAAAGTGACAAAGCGCTGATGCAGATACACTTTAACTTTAAAGGCGCGAATCAAGGCAAGTACCCCAACGATTCACTATTTTCTCCCCAAGAACTCCTCTCTAACCCAGTATTAAGCGAAGTTTACCAAAACTTGGACAACCCAAAGTTTTCTTATAATGAATTTAGGGCCGCGATCACTTTGTCTCCAAATATTTCTGGCGCTAAGGAGCTAGAAGACCTAATCAACTCCCTAGTGGCCAAAGACAAAGGCCTTTCCGTTACTGAATTTAATAGCAATATCGAGCAATATACGGCCACCTTACTCAGCCACTCCAAAACCAATATCACCCTCACCATGGACTTGGCCTTAGTGGGTGGCAACATCTCTAGCGCCACACGCATTCTCACTACCCTCCCTCAGGTGTGGGCCCAACAGGCATTGCAAGACCGTGGCGTGTTGTCGGTTCATATGCGGCCCATTAGCACCATTAAAGGCCAACATTCGGCCGAAAATGAAATGTTGGTGAGCATTAATCTACTTTCTGATAGCCATGAAATACTCAAAGGCTATACTCAGCAGTTGTTAAACAATAAGGACAGCAGCAGCATTATAGACCCTGCCACTGGCCACAGTGTGCCGGACCTACAACACCTGATTAATATGGAGGGTAAATACAAGATTGCCATTCTAAAAGAATTGATTATTAAGGCGGGCCTTGGTGTTGAGGATCAAGCTTGGTACCAAGGTTTCCGTGAAGCACGCTTAGGCAAATTAAACCGCGAGAAAGACAGCCTAGAGCGCATGGTACAGGTCTACGACGACGCCATCATTCAGTTTAACCAACACCAAGCCCAACTAAATCAAAGTGTTGGTAGTAATTCGAATGCCAGCGGCACCCAAATTTATTCGCCCCAATATAGCGACGAGTTAATTAATTCCTTGCTGCAGTTGGGCTCCAAAATGGCTGACCCAGAATTTAGAAAAGCCCTACTGCAAAAGAAAATAGAGCTGTCGTCCAACCTGCAGTTAGTTATCACTGAGATTGAATTCTATCGCTCTGAGTCGGACCAAGGCGTTGAATCTGCTGTGGATATCGCCAAAATTGCTACCTTACTCGACCAATCCAATGAGAATTTATTACAAATGAGTGAATCGTTGAAGCGGATTACCCAAATAGCCAACCAACGTTATTTAGATAACAACGGCCAGCTCTACGATGTATTGGGCACCATTACTCAAAAAAGCAGCAGTAATCTTACCAATAAATTGCTGCTAAAATTAATACTGGCATTTATCATGGGTTGTATTGTCGCCACCCTCAGCATATTTGCACGCCGTGTATTAGGCGGCAAACACGCTGACTAGTAGGTGTTACCGCAGAGGTTTTAATTGAGTTTGTAATTGAAACCTTACAAAAAATAGACCAAAAAAAACCCAGTCATATGACTGGGTTTTTTATACTTCCGTAGAAGGCTTACTCGTCGCTAGTTACAGGACGGTCAACCAATTCTACGTAGGCCATAGGGGCGTTGTCACCAGGGCGAAAGCCGCATTTCATAATACGGATATAGCCACCAGGACGAGCCTCATAACGAGGGCCTAGTTCATTAAACAGCTTGCCAACTGCTTCTTTGCTACGAGTACGAGCAAAGGCCAAACGGCGGTTAGCAACGCTATCTTCCTTAGCAAGGGTGATCAGTGGCTCTGCCACACGACGCAACTCCTTGGCTTTAGGTAGGGTGGTTTTGATCAATTCGTGTTCAAACAACGAAACAGACATGTTCTTGAACATGGCTTTACGGTGAGTGTTGGTACGATTTAGATGACGACCACTTTTACGATGACGCATTTGTTAATTCCTTATCAAACTAAGTTTGAAATTGTAAGCCGGTTAAGACGCTTGAGTGCCTTTAAGAATGGCTGGTGGCCAGTTCTCTAAACGCATACCAAGAGACAAGCCACGAGAGGCGAGTACGTCTTTAATTTCGGTCAGTGACTTCTTGCCGAGGTTCGGAGTTTTAAGTAACTCAACTTCGGTGCGCTGAATCAGATCACCAATGAAGTTTAAGTTTTCTGCTTTCAAACAGTTAGCCGAACGTACGGTCAGCTCAAGATCGTCTACTGGACGTAGAAGAATCGGATCAATTTCCGGCTCGTCAACCTTAGCTTCTGGCTCGTTGTCGTTTTCCAAGGCCACAAACACCGCCATCTGACGTTGCAGAATGGTAGCGGCGCTACGGATTGCTTCTTCAGGATCTAGAGTACCGTTGGTCTCAAGATCAATCACTAGCTTGTCCAAGTTAGTACGCTGCTCTACACGCGCACTTTCAACCGCGTATGCTACTCGCAATACAGGGCTGAAAGAAGCGTCTAGCTGTAGCTTGCCAATGGCGCGAGTTTCGTCTTCGCCAAGGTCGCGTGCGTCGGCTGGCTCGTAGCCTGTGCCGGCGCGCACGGTAAGCTGCATTACTAGCTTGAATGCAGTGTTTAATTGGGCAATCACATGGTCTGGGTTAGCCACTTCAACGTTGTGGCTCAGTGCGATGTCGGCAGCCGTTACAGTACCAGGACCCTGTTTAGTCAGAGTTAGGACTGTTTCTTCGCCTTCGTGCATGGTTAGCGCAACGCCTTTAAGGTTAAGCAAGATTTCGATAACGTCTTCTTGCACTCCCTCAATGGAGCTGTACTCATGCTCAACACCGTCGATTTCTACGTCAACGATTGCCGCGCCTGCCATTGAAGACAGCAAAATACGACGCAAAGCGTTACCTAGAGTGTGGCCAAAGCCACGCTCTAATGGCTCAAGAATAATCTTAGAGCGGGTTTCACTTACACGTTGCACTTCGATGTTACGCGGTGTCAATAGATCGTTGGTTGAAGTCATGGACTCACCTTTCACTGTGGCAATTAATTTAAAAAGTTTACTTAGAGTAAAGTTCTACAATCAACTGCTCATTAATTTCGGCAGGCAGTTCGCTACGCTCAGGTGTACTTTTAAAGGTACCTTCCATCTTAGTAGCATCCACATCACACCACTCTACTGCGGCGCGCTGTGCGGCCAACTCGAGAGCGCTCTTGATGCGCAACTGATTCTTTGCCTTTTCACGGATAGAGACTACGTCACCTTCAGCTACTTTGTAGCTTGGGATGTTAACAGTCTGGCCGTTTACCAAAATGCTCTTGTGAGAGACAATTTGACGTGCTTCTGCACGTGTAGAGCCGAAGCCCATACGGTAAACAACGTTATCCAAGCGAGTTTCTAACAAACCCAACAAGTTAACACCTGTTGCGCCTTTTAGACGATCCGCTTCCTTATAGTAGTTACGGAATTGGCGCTCAAGCACACCGTACATACGACGTACTTTTTGCTTTTCACGTAATTGCGTGCCGAACTCAGACAGGCGACTACGGCGTGCGCCGTGTACACCTGGAATGGTATCAGCTTTACATTTTGAGTCTAATGCCCGCACACCGCTCTTAAGGAACAAATCTGTTCCTTCACGTCGAGACAGCTTGCAAACGGGTCCAATATATCTTGCCATTTGATCCTACCCCTTTATACGCGACGCTTTTTAGGCGGGCGACAACCATTATGTGGAATTGGAGTCACGTCTGTAATGTTTGCAACCTTAAGGCCACAACCGTTTAAAGCACGAACCGCAGACTCACGTCCTGGTCCTGGGCCTTTAACGAATACATCAATGTTCTTCAATCCAAATTCCATTGCTGCTTTACCAGCACGCTCTGCAGCCACCTGGGCGGCAAAAGGCGTGCTCTTTCGAGAGCCACGGAAACCAGAACCACCAGCTGTTGCCCAGCTTAGTGTATTGCCCTGGCGATCGGTTAAAGTAACGATCGTGTTGTTAAAAGAGGCGTGGATGTGCGCTAGCCCGTCCGCTACCTGCTTTTTAACTTTTTTACGTGTACGAGTACCTGGCTTAGCCATGTTGATATCCTGTACTTATGTTTATCGGCGAATAGGCTTAGTCGGTCCCTTACGGGTCCGTGCGTTAGTCTTGGTACGTTGTCCGCGTAGCGGTAAGCTACGACGATGACGTAATCCACGATAACAACCTAAGTCCATCAATCGCTTGATGTTCATTGAGACTTCGCGGCGCAAGTCGCCTTCGACGTTCATTTTAGCAATGGCGTTACGAATCTCATCTAATTTCTCTTCACCCAAATCACTAACCTTGGTGCTGCCCTCAATGTTGAGGTCGGCACAGATTTTTTGAGCAGTAGGTCGGCCAATACCAAAGACATAAGTCAACGAGATAACCGTGTGCTTATGATCTGGAATATTGACACCAGCTATACGAGCCATTCAATTTACTCCGTTCGAGGCACTCAAAAAGCGCTTCGTTTCTATTCTCTTCGTCACAGAAGGCGGCGAATTATACATTCGATACCTTCTCAGGTCAAATAAGCTTAGCCTTGGCGTTGCTTATGACGTGGCTCTACTTTGCAGACCACGCGAACTACACCTTTGCGACGCACGACTGTGCAGTTTCGACACATTTTCTTAACTGATGCACGTACTTTCATTTCGAACTCCTAAATTCTTGGGGCTTTTAAATTGCTCGGCAATTAACCAAGCAAACCGTTATTACCCGTCAAATTCGATTTCTTCATCAGGGAACTATACTGGTTGGACATCAAGTGAGATTGTACTTGGGACATGAAATCCATGACCACAACCACAACGATCAACAGTGATGTACCACCAAAGTAAAAAGGCACATTCCATGCAATCACTAAGAACTGCGGCATTAGCGAAACCGCGGTAATGTAGAGTGCACCGAATAACGTTAACCGACCTAAGACAGTGTCGATATAACGCGCCGATTGTTCACCTGGGCGAATGCCTGGAATAAAAGCTCCAGACTTCTTCAAGTTATCCGCCACATCTTTTGGGTTAAAGACCAATGCGGTATAAAAGAAGCAAAAGAACACAATACTTACTGCAAACAGCAATATGTACAAAGGCTGACCCGGCGCAAGCGCCAAGGAAATGTCCTGCACCCACTGCATATTGTCTGCCTGACCAAACCACTGACCGATTGAAGCCGGTAGTAAGAGGATGGCCGATGCAAAAATAGGCGGTATTACCCCCGCCATATTCACTTTCAAAGGCAAATGGCTAGACTGAGCGGCGAACACCTTATTGCCTTGCTGACGCTTGGCATAATTAACGGTGATGCGACGCTGACCACGCTCCATGAACACCACAAATGCGATGGTCGCGAGCGCCAGTACGGCGATTGCCAGCAGGGCGATAATGTTTAAGTCACCCTGACGGGCGGCCTCAAACGATTGTCCTACCGCGCCAGGAAGACCTGAAACGATACCTGCAAAAATGAGTATTGAGATGCCGTTACCAATGCCCTTTTCTGTCACTTGTTCACCAAGCCACATTAAGAACACAGCACCAGACACCAAGGTTACGACTGCAACGAAATAAAAGCTGAGGTCTGCATTAAAGGCAATTCCTTGCCCAGCAAGACCGACCGCCATAGCTAAAGACTGCACTGTGGCTAAAATCACAGTACCGTAGCGGGTGTATTGACTTATTTTCCGTCGACCAGCTTCACCTTCCTTCTTCAGCTGCTCTAACTGTGGGCTTACCACAGTCATGAGCTGCATGATTATCGAAGCCGAAATGTAAGGCATAATGCCCAAGGCTAAGATACTCATGCGCTCCAACGCGCCACCCGAGAACATATTAAACATGCTCAGGATGGTGCCTTGATTCTGCTCGAACATAGCGGCAAGGCGGTCCGGGTTAATTCCAGGAACTGGAATATGTGCACCGATACGATACACCAAAATGGCGATCAGAACGAAGCGCAAGCGAGACCATAGCTCACTTAACCCACCTTGATTGCCAGCTGGCGACTTACCTTGCTTTGCCATACTATGCCTCGATCTTACCGCCAGCAGCTTCAATAGCTGCTGCAGCGCCCTTAGTTACGCGCAAACCTTTGACAGTAACTGCCCGGTTTAGCTCGCCGCTAAGGATAATTTTAGCGTCTTTCATGCGATCGTTGATCACGTCAGCAGCCTGTAGTGCTGCCAAGTCGATCACGTCAACATTCATGCTCGCCAATTCGCTCAACCGCACTTCGGCTACAAAAGCAGCTTTGCGTGAGGTAAAACCAAACTTAGGTAGACGCCTTTGTAGAGGCATCTGGCCGCCTTCAAATCCTGGCTTAACACTGCCGCCAGAACGAGACTTTTGACCTTTGTGGCCGCGGCCACACGTCTTGCCCAAACCAGAACCGATGCCACGACCTACGCGCTTTGGCGCGTGGGTAGAACCTTCGGCTGGGGATAGAGTATTTAAACGCATATCAATTTCCCTTATTCGCCTTCAACGCGAACCATGTAGTTGACCTTATTGATCATGCCACGTACAGATGGAGTGTCTTCCACTTCTACTGTATGCCACATGCGCTTGAGGCCAAGACCCTTGACGCAATCACGGTGACGTGGCAATTTGCCATGCACGCTGCGTACAAGAGTGACCTTGATCATAGACTTTGCTTTTGCCATGACTAAATTACCCCAATATTTCTTCGACAGTTTTACCGCGTTTAGCTGCAATCTCGTCTGGAGAATTCATAGCCTTAAGGCCATTGAATGTTGCACGTACAACGTTTACCGGATTGGTAGAGCCGTAGCACTTAGCTAATACGTTATGGACACCAGCCATTTCAAATACAGCACGCATTGCGCCACCAGCGATTACGCCGGTACCGTCAGATGCTGGCTGCATGTATACCTTAGAGGCACCATGGCGAGCTTTAATTGGGTATTGAAGGGTAGTACCGTCCAATTCCACTGTGATCATGTTGCGACGCGCAGCTTCCATAGCTTTTTGGATTGCAGCAGGCACTTCACGAGCCTTACCACGTCCATATCCTACTCGGCCTGCGCCGTCGCCTACCACTGTTAAAGCGGTAAAGCTAAAGATACGGCCACCTTTAACTACTTTAGATACACGGTTAACCTGTACCAAGCTTTCTTGCAGGTCGCCGTCTTTCTGTTCAATGTTAGCCATTGTCATATTTCCTTAGAACTGCAAGCCAGCTTCACGCGCGGCATCAGCCAACGCCTTCACTCGGCCGTGGTATTTAAATCCAGAACGGTCAAATGCAACCGTCTCGACACCTGCTTCTTTAGCGCGAGTTGCGATCAATGTGCCCACTTGTGCAGCCGCATCAGCGTTGCTAGTAGCGCCAGAGCGCAAGCTAGAGTCTAAAGTAGAAGCTTGAGCTAGTACTTGAGATCCGTCGCCAGAAATGACTTGTGCGTAGATGTGCTGTGATGTGCGGTTAACACACAAACGGGTCACACCTAGGTCACGCATCTTATAACGTGCGCGCGCGGCGCGACGTATACGTGCAATTTTCTTTTCCATCGTTATCCTGCCTTACTTCTTCTTAGCTTCTTTACGACGCACATGCTCGTCTGCATAACGTACACCCTTACCTTTATAAGGCTCTGGCGGACGGAAAGCGCGAATCTCTGCAGACACCTGGCCTACACGTTGCTTGTCGATACCGGAAACTACGACTGTAGTTTGGTTAGGGCACTCGGCCGTAATGCCTTCAGGCAACTGGTAATCTACTGGATGGGAAAAACCCAAAGTAAGATTAAGCACAGAGCCTTTAACGGCAGCACGGTAACCAACACCTTGTAATAACAAAGTCTTAGTAAAACCGTTGGCGACGCCAGATACCATGTTATTGACCAAAGCACGGGTGGTGCCGGACATAGCGATGGCTAGCTTACTATTATTTCGTGCACCGAAAGTAAGAATGCTATCGGCTTGATCAACTTCCACGTCGTTGTGGATAACCAAGCCCATAGATCCTTTACCACCTTTAACGGTCAAGTCGCGACCATTAATAGTGACGGTCACACCTGAGGGCAGCGCCACAGGGCTTTTTGCTACTCGTGACATGACAACTCCTTAGAATACAGTACAGATGACTTCACCACCGATACCAGCAGCACGGGCTGCGCGGTCGGACATGACGCCATGAGAAGTTGTAACGATTGCAACGCCTAAACCACCTTCAACGGTAGGGATAGAAGAAGCGCCTTTGTACACGCGTAGAGAAGGCTTAGAGATGCGTACAATCTTTTCGATTACAGGCTTGCCTTCATAATATTTCAAAGTAATAGTTAGTTCAGGCTTAGCACCTTCAGCAACAGAGATGTCGCCTACGTAACCTTCGCTTTGGAGAACTTGCGCTACTGACACCTTCAACTTTGAAGAAGGCATAGTGACTGATACTTTACCAGCCATGTGCGCATTACGGATGCGTGTGATCATATCCGCTAATGTGTCTTGCATACTCATGTGAGTGAGCTCCATATAATAACTTTTGTACAGCCTATCAAAGATACGCTTACCAAAAGCGTGATCAGACCTGAAGTCGGTATTGACTTAGGTTTCCAACCACCGTTTTAAAAATCTGAATGCACCCAATTGCACATTCAAACTTTAAATTGGCTGCTCAGTACAGGTACCAAGCAGCCAACCTGACTACCAGCTAGCTTTCTTAAGCCCTGGCACATCACCACGCATCGCAGCTTCACGAAGCTTGATACGTGACAGGCCGAACTTGCGGTAAACCGCATGTGGACGACCTGTAATTTGACAACGGCGCATCTGACGCACTGGGCTTGCGTTGCGTGGCAACTTTTGCAAAGCCATTTGTGCATCCCAACGATCTTCATCGCTAGTATTCACGTCGTTTAAAATTGCTTTAATTGCGTCGCGTTTAACGGCAAACTTAGCAACAGTTTTTGCACGTTTGTCTTCACGCGCTTTCATGGAAGATTTAGCCATGTTCTCGCCCTACTTTTTGAACGGGAAGTTCAGGGCTGTTAATAGCGCCCGACCTTCGTCGTTGTTGCGTGCTGTGGTAGTAATGGTGATATCCATACCGCGTAGCTTATCCACTTTATCGTATTCGATTTCAGGGAAAATGATCTGCTCGCGCACACCCATGCTGTAGTTACCACGACCATCGAATGACTTAGGGTTTAAGCCACGGAAGTCACGGATACGTGGAATAGAAATATCTACCAAACGGTCGAAGAATTCCCACATTTGCTGGCCACGTAAAGTAACTTTACAACCAACAGGCCAGCCTTCACGCACTTTAAAGCCTGCAATAGACTTACGCGCTAAGGTAACAACAACTTTCTGACCGGCGATAGCTTCTAAATCAGCTACTGCGTTTTCGATCATCTTCTTGTCGCCAATGCCTTCACCAACACCCATGTTTAGAGTGATTTTGGTGATCTTTGGAACTTCGTTAACGTTAGCAAGCGCAAGCTCTTCTTTAAGCTTTGCTGCTACTTCGTTTTTGTATAATGCTTTTAGTCTTGACATAGTCCGAATCCCCTTATGCGCCGATCACTTCGCCGCTGGACTTGAAGATACGAACCTTGCTGCCGTCTTCAAGAATCTTGAAGCCAACACGGTCGCCTTTGCCAGTTGCGGAGTTGAAAATAGCAACATTAGAGGCAGCAATTGCTGCTTCCATATCAATGATGCCGCCAGGTTGGTTCGTCATTGGGTTTGGCTTCTGGTTTTTCTTAACCATATTGATGCCAGACACAATGAAGCGACCGTCAAGAACTTTTGCGACTGTGCCGCGCTTGCCCTTGTCTTTGCCTGCAATAACGATTACTTCGTCATCGCGCTTAATTTTAAGCATGTCTTTATCCTTTCCTACAACCTTCTCATACTAGAAAGAGCGCGCTAGCGCTCTTTCTCTACCCCACTGTGCAAGCGGGCCAGTTTAGCTCCCTAGGGAGACTTAAAGTACTTCAGGTGCCAGGGAAATAATTTTCATAAATTTCTCGGTACGTAACTCACGAGTTACTGGGCCGAAGATACGTGTGCCGATAGGTGCGTCTGATGCGTTTAACAACACAGCAGAGTTAACATCAAAACGGATGATAGAACCATCCGGACGACGTACACCTTTACGGGTCCGTACTACAACAGCTTTAAGCACTTGGCCTTTCTTCACCTTACCGCGAGGAATTGCTTCCTTAACAGTAATTTTGATGACATCGCCGATGCCTGCGTAACGACGGTGAGAACCGCCGAGTACCTTGATGCACTGTACTCGCTTGGCGCCGCTATTATCAGCAACGTCTAGCATTGATTCTGTTTGAATCATGGTTTACTCCAAACTATTAGGGCCAATTTTGCGCTCCTTAACCAGAAAACCTTCTAATTTAGGCGCCCAAAATTGGGGATCCCGAGAAGCGAGGCGGGTATTCTACACCTTTGCGACGCTTTCTTCAATTTTTACCAAAGACCAAGACTTAGTCTTTGAAATTGGGCGTGTTTCACCAATAGTTACCAGGTCGCCGGTGCCGCACTCATTGTTTTCATCATGTGCATGAAGCTTAGTAGAACGCTTCACATACTTATGATAAATAGGGTGCTTTACACGACGCTCAATCAACACAGTAATGGACTTGTCCATCTTGTCGCTGATGACCCGGCCAGTGGCGAGACGAGGCTGTTCAGTTGCCGTCATATCAGTTACCTGCCTTTTCGTTAAGAATAGTCTTGACGCGGGCGATATCGCGGCGCGTCTGACCCAACAAGTGGGACTGACCTAGCTGACCTGAAGATTTTTGCATACGTAGGTTAAACTGTTCCTTTAATAGGTCCAGTAAAGACGTTTGCAATTCGTCAACAGATTTTTCACGCAATTCAACAGTATTCATTACATCACCGTCCGCTTAACAAAAGTGGTGGCGAGTGGCAATTTAGCTGCAGCAAGCGTGAACGCTTCGTTGGCTAGTTGCTCAGAAACACCTTCCATCTCAAACAAGACTTTGCCTGGCTGAATTTGGGCAACCCAATATTCAACGTTACCCTTACCCTTACCTTGACGAACTTCAAGAGGCTTTTGAGTAATCGGCTTGTCTGGAAAAACTCGGATCCAAATCTTACCACCACGTTTGATGTGACGCGTCATAGTACGACGAGCCGCTTCAATTTGACGGGCAGTAATACGGCCACGACCAGTAGCCTTAAGACCAAATTCACCGAAACTAACTTTACTACCGCGAAGTGCAAGGCCGCGGTTACGGCCTTTGTGCATTTTGCGGAATTTTGTGCGTTTAGGTTGCAACATTAATGTATCCCCTATTTAGCTTTTTTCGAAGCGTTGTTTTTTGCAGCACGGACTTCGTCCAAACCACCCAAAATTTCGCCTTTAAAAATCCACACTTTAACGCCGATGATGCCATACGTAGTATTGGCTTCATAGGGAGCGTAGTCGATGTCTGCACGGAAAGTGTGCAATGGAACGCGGCCTTCACGATACCACTCAGATCGTGCGATTTCAGCACCACCTAGACGACCGCCCAATTGAATCTTGATGCCTTCGGCACCTAGACGCATGGCGTTTTGTACAGCACGCTTCATGGCGCGACGGAACATAACCCGACGCTCCAATTGACCGGCTACACTTTGTGCAACGAGTTTCGCATCCAATTCTGGCTTACGGATCTCTTCGATGTTGATGTGCACAGGCACGCCCATCATCTTAGAACATTCGTTACGTAGCTTTTCTACGTCTTCGCCCTTTTTACCGATAACGATACCAGGACGTGCTGTGTGAATTGTAATACGTGCATTCTGAGCAGGGCGCTCAATTTCGATGCGACTTACTGAAGCACGTTCAAGACGCTGCTCCAAAAAGGCACGAACTTTTAAGTCCTGCAACAGGTTAGTCGCATAGGTTGAGCGGTTCGCATACCAAGTAGAGGTATGGTCCTTCACTATACCAAGGCGAATACCCGTAGGATGTATTTTCTGACCCATTGGTAGCTCCTATTTCTCAGCGACTTTCACGGTGATATGACATGAGCGCTTTAAAATTCGGTCGGCACGGCCTTTGGCACGTGGACTGATACGCTTCATGGTCATACCTTCGTCTACGAATGCGGTAGTGACCGTTAATTCGTCTACGTCGAGACCGTTGTTATGTTCTGCATTAGCGATAGCTGAATCCAAAACTTTCTTTACTAACTCAGCCGCCTTTTTGGGGCTGTAAGCAAGAATAGTTAATGCTTCATCTACGCGCTTTCCGCGGATTTGATCGACAACCAAACGCGCTTTTTGAGCAGATATTCTGGCACCCATATGTTTTGCGGTGACTTCCATCATATTCTCCATTAGCGCTTGGCTTTCTTGTCTGCTGCGTGGCCCTTATAGGTCCGCGTGGCAGAAAATTCGCCGAGTTTATGCCCTACCATGTCTTCAGTTACGAAAACAGGTACGTGTTGGCGTCCGTTATGGACTGCAATCGTCATCCCTACAAAGTTAGGGAAGATCGTCGAACGACGAGACCAAGTTTTAATTGGTCGACGGTCGTTGGCTTCAACTGCAGTCTCAACCTTTTTCAACAAATGAAGGTCGATAAATGGACCTTTCTTAAGTGAACGTGGCACAGCCGTATCCTCTTCTTAGTTATTTAGCGTTACGACGACGAACAATAAGTTTGTCGGTGCGTTTGTTGCTACGAGTTTTGTAGCCCTTAGTAGGAGTACCCCATGGAGACACAGGATGACGACCACCAGAGGTACGACCTTCACCACCACCATGTGGGTGATCAACTGGGTTCATTGCCACACCGCGAACGGTAGGACGAACACCACGCCAGCGGGAGGCGCCAGCCTTACCCAATGACCGAAGGCTATGCTCGGAGTTGCTTACTTCGCCTAGAGTGGCATTACACTCAACACGAATTTTACGCATTTCGCCGGAACGTAGACGTAATGTAGCGTAATCACCTTCACGCGCTACTAGTTGCACAGAGGCACCAGCAGAACGAGCGATTTGCGCGCCTTTACCTACTTTCATTTCAACGCAGTGCACTACGCTACCCAGAGGGATATTGCGTAGAGGCATGGTGTTGCCACTCTTAATTGGCGCATCTGCACCAGAAAGAATTTGATCACCGGCCTTCATGCCTTTAGAGGCAATGATGTAACGACGTTCGCCGTCTGCATAAAGCACAAGTGCAATATTGGCAGTACGGTTTGGATCGTATTCTAGGCGCTCTACAGTGGCTGGAATGCCCACTTTATTGCGCTTAAAATCAACCATGCGATAATGCTGCTTATGACCACCACCGATATGACGGGTGGTGATACGGCCGTTATTATTACGACCGCCAGACTTTGACTTCTTCTCTAGCAAAGGCGCGTATGGCTTGCCTTTATGCAGATCAGCGTGTACGACTTTAATGACGTGACGACGACCCGGAGAAGTAGGTTTACACTTTACAATAGACATGTGCTTCTCCTTACGCCTCAGCGATGAAATCGATGTCATGACCTTCCGCTAAGCGTACATACGCTTTACGGATATTGTCCTTGTGACCAATGCCATAACGGGTGCGTTTAGCCTTACCCTTAGCATTAAGTACACGGACAGAAGCCACTTTAACTTCGAACAACTGCTCAACAGCCTTTTTAATTTCTGGCTTAGTCGCATCCGCGGCAACGCGGAAAACAACCTGACCACCGTCGTCTGCGACGATTGTGGCTTTTTCAGAAATGTGCGGACCTAGCAGCACTTGATATATACGTTCTTGGTTCATCCTAGCAACTCCTCGATCTTCTTCAGAGCAGCAACGGTTACGATAACCTTCTCGCTTCCTACCAAGCTAACAGGGTTAATGCCAGCGGCATCAACAACGTCAATCTTAGGAATGTTACGAGCGGCCAAGTAAAGGCCCGTTTCTACTGCTTCAGTCACAATTAGTGCGTCGGTAGCGCCAAACTCGGCCAGCTTAACAAGCATTGCTTTCGTTTTAGCTTCAGCCAACTCAAACGTTTCAACAACGATTAAACGCTCTTGACGTACTAGTTCAGCTAGGATGCATTGCATCGCCGCACGGTACATCTTGCGATTAACTTTCTGTGAGTGATCTTGAGGACGAGCTGCAAATGCACGACCACCGCCAACCCAAATTGGGCTACGAATGGTACCAGCACGCGCACGACCTGTGCCCTTCTGATTCCAGGGCTTACGACCGCCACCGCGCACTTCTGAGCGGGTCTTCTGCTTGCGAGTACCTTGACGGCCTCCAGCTAGATATGCGGTTACTACTTGGTGAACAAGCGCTTCATTAAAGTCACGACCAAAGGCTACTTCGGACACTTCAACAGAACCACCTGCGACAAGATTTAAATTCATGATATTCTCCTAAGCCTTACCGACGGATTTTGACGGTAGGTCTAACGATCACATCACCACCTGGTGCACCAGGAACAGCGCCCTTAATCAACAACAGATTATTTTCTGCGTCAACACGAACGATTTCTAGTGATTGGGTAGTAACTTGTTCAGAGCCCATATGACCCGCCATTTTCTTGCCTTTCCAGACACGACCGGGGGTTTGACACTGTCCAATAGAACCGATAGAACGATGGGAGATAGAGTTGCCGTGAGTTGCATCTTGCATTGTGAAATTCCAACGCTTAATGCCACCCTGAAAGCCCTTACCTTTTGATTGGCCTGTTACGTCTACTTTCTCTCCAGCGCTAAAACGCTCGACAGTCAGTGAATCGCCAACAGAGACTTCTTCGCCATCAACATTGCGTAATTCCCATAAACCACGACCAGCAGCAGTATTTGCCTTAGCAAAATGGCCTGCAGCAGCCTTAGTAACGCGTGAAGCGCGACGTTCGCCAACAGTAATTTGAACGGCTGCATAGCCATCCGCATCTGTTGTCTTCACTTGCGTTACGCGGTTGGGATCAACCTCGATAACGGTGACTGGCACGGAATCACCTGCATCGGTGAATACACGGGTCATGCCCGTCTTCCGTCCGACTAATCCAATAGTCATTGTATTACCTCAAATTGCCAGTTGTGCAAGGGGCTGCTTACCCACTACGGCTGGTGATACACACCAATTACACGAATAAATAATAGTTTTGCACATTTAAAGCGTTGCCACGCTGCCTTTCGGCACTACGATTCGATTAGCTCAAGCTGATCTGAACGTCTACGCCCGCAGCTAGGTCTAGTTTCATCAATGCATCTACAGTTTTTTCTGTAGGGTCAACGATGTCTAGAACACGCTTATGGGTGCGGATTTCGTACTGATCACGCGCGTCTTTGTTGACGTGCGGTGAAGTCAAAACTGTAAAACGCTCTTTGCGAGTAGGTAGTGGAATAGGACCACGAACCTGCGCGCCAGTACGCTTAGCAGTATCTACGATTTCCAACGTAGAAGAATCGATCAGACGATGATCAAAAGCCTTTAACCGAATACGGATTTTTTGGTTTTGCATTATCGACTACAACCTTCATTAAACGGGTTTAAATCCAGCCCATTTCTGCGCCAAAAAGCATAAAACCTTCTGACCCGAATAAAATGGGTACGAAATTGTACGCGATCGAGCAGGCATACGCAAGCGTGGTTTACGTCTATCTAGTGAGTCACTAACCAACGCCATAACCGTTCTAGCGGACCCTG
>Ga0315339_1001022_pt1 | contig 27732 bp, 36 predicted proteins | sample ASW17metaG_FD_204514 | JGI IMG/M metagenome (GOLD analysis project Ga0315339, IMG submission 204514) | Ammonia-oxidizing marine archaeal communities from Pacific Ocean, United States - ASW #17 | ecosystem: Environmental > Aquatic > Marine > Oceanic | place: USA: California | collected 2016-12-05 | reverse complement strand
AAGGTTACACCGAAAGAAGGTAAATAATAATGCTTCAACCGGTTAGAACTAAATGGCGAAAAGCACACAAGGGTAGAATTCATGGTACTGCTACAAGAGCAAGCTCTATTAACTATGGAGCATTTGCACTAAAAGCATTACAGCCAGAAAGAATCACTGGAAAACAAATTGAAGCCGCTAGAGTAGCTTTAACTAGACATATGAAAAGACAAGGAAGAGTCTGGACTAGAGTTTTTCCAAATATTCCAGTATCAAAGAAACCTATTGAAGTTAGAATGGGTAAAGGTAAAGGAAATCCAGAATTTTTTGCATGTAGAGTTAAACCTGGAAGAATTTTGTTTGAAGTTGATGGTGTATCAGAGCAAATAGCTAAAGAAGCTCTTTATAAAGCTTCAGCTAAATTACCAATTAAGACCAAAACTATTAAGAGGTTTGCTTAATATGAAAAAACAAGAAATTAAAAAATTATCTAAGGATGAAGTGATAAAAAATATTGATAAAATGAAGAAAGACCTTTTTAATTTTAGGTTTCAAAAAATGAATTCTCAGGTAACGAACCCAGCAAAAATTGGCGAAACAAGAAAAACAATTGCAAGATTAAAAACTATATTAAAAGGAAAAATTAATGCCTAAAAAAATACTAACTGGTCTAGTTATAAGTGACAAACCAAACAAAACAATAACTGTTATGGTTGAAAGAAAGTATTCACATCCAGTATTAAAAAAAGTAATTAAAGTTAAAAAAAATTACAATGCACATGACGAAAATAACAAATTTAAAACAGGTGATAAAGTTTCTATAATAGAAAGTAAACCGTTTTCAAAAAATAAAAAATTCCAAGTAATGGAGAGTACAAAATAATGATTGGTGTACAAACAGAATTACAAGTAGCGGACAACACAGGAGCAAAAAGAATTGAGTGTATTAAAGTTCTTGGTGGATCGAAAAGAAGATATGCAAGTATTGGTGACACTATTGTGATTGCTGTAAAAGAAGCTATACCAAAAGGTAAAGTAAAAAAAGGAACAGTTCATAAAGCTGTTGTAGTTAGAGTTAAAAAAGGAATTCATAGAAACGATGGTTCAAAAGTTAAATTTGATAACAATGCAGCTGTATTAGTTGATGACAAAGGAGAACCAGTTGGAACTAGAATTTTTGGTCCTGTAACTAGAGAACTGAGAAGTAGAGGGCAAATGAAAATAATTTCATTAGCACCGGAGGTTTTATAAGAATGATTAAAAAAGGTTTAAAAGTAAGAGTTTTAACAGGTAAAGATAAGAAAAAAGAAGGTGAAGTAATTGAAATTGATAGAATTAACAATAGAGCAAAAGTTAAAGAAATAAATATGGTTAAAAAACATGTTAAGACAACTAAAGAAAAAAAAGGTGGTATTGTTTCTAAAGAGAGCTTTATTCATTTATCAAATTTAAAGTTAATTGATCAAAAAATTGCTAAAAAAATAGAGGCTAAAAAATAATGATACCAAGATTAAAAGAAATTTATAATAAAGAAATTCAGCCATCTCTAAAAGATAGTTTGGGTCTAAAAAATATCTTCATGACACCAAGAATTGAAAAAGTTGTTTTAAATATGGGCCTTGGTTTAGATGGCGCTGATGCAAAAATTTTAAAAGTTGCTGAGGAAGATATGGGAAAGATTACTGGTCAAAAACCAGTTATTACTAAATTTAAAAAGTCTGTCGCAAATTTCAAAACAAGAAAAGGCTCAAACGCTGGTTTAAAAGTTACATTGAGAAAAAATAAAATGTACGAGTTTATTGACAGGTTAGTGAATATCGCACTTCCAAGAATTAAAGACTTTAGGGGGTTATCACCAAAAGGTTTTGATAAATTTGGCAATTATACATTTGGTGTTAAAGAACATATTATTTTTCCTGAAGTTAGTTTTGATAGAGCTGATAAAGTAAGAGGTTTAGATATTGTTGTTGTAATTAAAGCTCTAAATAAAGAGCACGCTTTTGCATTATTAGAAAAAATGAATTTTCCACTTATAAAAAAAGGAGACAATTAAACATGGCCAAAGTAAGCGCTGTAAATAAGAACGATAAAAGAATTAAGCTTTCAGATAGGCTTTATAAGAAAAGACAAAGTCTTAAAAAAATTATTATGAATAAAAAATTACCATTAGAAGAAAGATTTAAAGCTCAACAAAAACTTTCACAAATGCCTAGAAATTCAGCAAAAATAAGAGTTATGAATAGATGTAAAATTACAGGAAGACCTCACGGGGTTTATAGAAAATTAAAAATATCAAGAATAGCTTTAAGGGACTTAGGTTTAGCTGGATTAATTCCAGGTATGACTAAGTCAAGCTGGTAGAAAGGGAAATTATGAGTTTAAGTGATCCAATTGGAGATATGATAGCAAGAGTTAAAAATGCTCAAGCTAGAAATCATAAAAAAGTAGCATTACCTTCTTCGAATTTTAAAACTAAAATAGCAGACATCCTAAAAAACGAAGGTTTCATTAAGGACTTTAAAATTGATGATGAAGATAAAAAACCAACTTTATCATTAGAGCTTAAATATCATTCTGGAAATCCAGTAATTAGTGCATTTGAACGTGTATCAAAACCTGGTAGAAGAATTTTTTCAAGTGCTGAAAGTTTACCAAAAGTTAACAATGGACTAGGTATTGCAATAGTATCAACACCAAAGGGTGTAATGACAGATATTGATGCAAGAAAACAACGTGTTGGTGGTGAAATAATTTGTAAGGTATTTTAATGTCAAAAATTGGTAAAATAAATATTTCAATCCCAGAAAAAGTTAAAGTTGTTTTAGCAGGAAATATAATAAATATAGAAGGTCCTCTAGGAAAAAAATCTATTGATATTGATTTAGAAATGTTCAATCTTGATATTAAAGAGGGTAAAGAAATTTCAATTAAACCAAAAAAAATAGATCAAAATTCTAAAAGACTTTGGGGAATGAATAGAAGTATAATTAACAATGCAGTAATTGGAACTAATACTGGATATGAAAAAACTCTAGAGCTAGTTGGAGTAGGTTACAGAGCTGCTTTAAAAGGCAAGCAGTTAAATCTTCAACTTGGTTACAGCCATGATATTAATTATGACATTCCTGATGGAATTAAAATTGAAGTAGAAAAACAAACAACATTAAAAATTTCAGGATCAGATAAACAACAAGTTGGTTCTGTTGTTTCAAAAATTAAAACATATAGAAAAATTGAACCTTATAAAGGTAAGGGTATACGTGAAAAAGGCCAATATGTTCGTAAAAAAGAAGGAAAGAAAAAATAATGAAATTAAATACAAGCACTAGAAAAAGATTTAGAGTAAGCAATAAAGTTAAAAAAGTTGCTTCTGAAGATAGATTTAGATTGTGTATTTTTAGATCATCAAAAAATATTTCTGCGCAAATAATAGATGATATTAATAAAGTAACATTATTATCTGCATCGTCAGTTGAAAAAGATATTAAATCAGCTGATAAGGTAAACAAAACTGAGTTATCCAAAATAGTAGCAGCGAAATTAGCAAAAAAAGCACAAGAAAAAAAAATTACAAAAATATACTTTGATAGAGGAATTTATAAATATCATGGCAGAGTTAAAGTGTTTGCTGAAACCTTACGCGAAAATGGAATGGAATTTTAATTATGGAAAATTTTAAAGATAAAAAAACTGACGATATTTTAGAAAAATTAGTTCACATTAACCGTATTACAAAGGTTGTAAAAGGTGGACGTAGATTTGGTTTTTCAGCATTAGTGGTTGTGGGTAATCAAGCAGGTAAAATTGGTGTTGCTCATGCAAAAGCTAAACAAGTTCCTGATGCAATTAAAAAAGCTAATGAAGTAGCCAGAAGAAAATTAATACATATACCCTTAAGAGAAGGAAGAACAATACACCATGATGTAAAAGCAAAAGATGGTTCTGGAAGAATTATTCTTAGAGCAGCATCAAAAGGGACTGGTATTATAGCTGGTGGTCCTGTAAGAGCTGTTTGTGAAGTATTAGGTGTAAAAGATATAGTTGCAAAGTCTATGGGAACTTCAAATGCACATAATGTTATCAGAGCGACTATGAAAGCTTTGTTAAAACAAAATTCACCAAAACAAATTTCAGCAATTAGGAATAAAAAAATTTCTGAAATAGTTGAGAAAAGAGGATAATGATTACTTTAAACACCAAAGTTAAAATGAATAAATCTAAGATGAGAGTTGGTAGAGGTATTGGTTCAGGTAAAGGTAAAACTTCTGGTAGAGGTGTTAAAGGTCAAAAATCTAGATCTGGTGTTGCTATTAAAGCATTTGAAGGTGGTCAAATGCCGTTGTACAGAAGATTACCAAAGAGAGGGTTCAATCCTATTTCTAGAACAAATATAGCAATAATGAATCTTGAAAAAATTCAATCTTTCATAAATGAAAAAACAATTAATCCTAGCGATACAATAAATATGGAATTGCTTAAAAAATTAAAATTAATTAATAAGAACTCGCAAAAATTAAAGATTCTTGGCACTGGAGAAATTAAAGACAAAGTTAATATAGAGGCAAATTTAGCATCTAAATCAGCAATAGAAAAACTAGAAAAAATTAGTGGATCTATTCAATTGAAAAAATAATAAGTTTCAATGAGCGCGTCGTCATCAACAAACGATTTAAGAAACAGAATACTATTTACTATATTCATTCTTGCTGTTTACAGATTTGGTACTTTTGTTCCTTTGCCTGGAATTGATCCTGAACATCTTAAAATAATGATGGATGGTAACCAAAAAGGATTGCTTGGTATGTTCAATGTCTTTGCCGGCGGTGCCATTAGTAGAATGGCTATATTTGCTTTAGGTATAATGCCTTATATCTCATCATCAATCATCGTGCAGCTTTTAACAGGTGTATCTGATTATTTTAAAAATTTAAAAGCTCAAGGTGAAATTGGAAGATCAAAAATTACACAAATTACAAGATATGGAACAGTTCTTTTAGCTACAGTTCAGGGCTATGGTTTATCAGTAGGTCTGGAATCATCAGCTGACCTGGTAATAAATCCTGGTGGCTTTTTTAAAATAACAACAGTTACAACTATTGTAGCTGGTACAATGTTTTTAATGTGGTTAGGTGAGCAAATCACTCAAAGAGGTATAGGTAATGGAATCTCGCTTATAATATTTGCTGGAATTGTTGCTGAAATTCCAAGAGCTTTAGTAACAACATTTGAGCTTGGAAGAACTGGCGCTGTATCAACATTTATGATCTTGGCTATTTTTCTTTTATTAATTCTAACTATTTTATTTATAGTATTTATGGAAAGAGCTTTAAGAAAGATATTAATTAATTATCCAAAAAGACAGATGGGAAACAAAATGTATGGAGGTGAGTCTTCTCATCTACCATTAAAAATTAATCAAGCAGGTGTAATACCAGCAATTTTTGCTTCAGCACTATTATTATTACCTGTAACGTTTTCGAATTTTTCTTTTTCAAACAACGAAACATTTTTAAATTTAAGTTCTTATTTTACACAAGGCCAACCCCTTTACATGCTGTTATACGCATCAGGAATAATATTTTTTACATTTTTTTATACATCTATAACTTTCAATCCAACTGAAACTGCAGATAACCTTAGAAAATATGGTGGTTTTGTTCCTGGAATTAGACCAGGTGAAAGCACAGCTATATACATTGAAAATATTTTAACTAAATTAACTACTATTGGAGCATTATATTTAACATTAGTTTGTTTAATGCCAGAATTTTTAATTGCCAACTATCCTATCCCTTTTTATTTGGGCGGTACTTCAATTTTGATTGTTGTAGTTGTTGCTATCGATACAGTGACTCAAATTCAAACAAGATTAATGAGTTCTCAGTACGAACAATTAATCAAAAAAACAAAATTTGGTAAATAAGTGAATATTATTTTATTTGGGCCCCCAGGCGCAGGTAAAGGTACTCAAGCACAATTAATTGTAAAGAAACATAATTACTTTCAGTTGTCTACTGGAGATTTGTTAAGAAATGAAACAAAAAAAAATACAGACCTAGGAAAAGAAATTGAAGATATTATTTCTAAAGGTAATTTTGCATCAGATGAAATTGTAAACAAGCTCCTTAAGAACACAATTTTGAATTTAAAATTTAGAGATCGTATTATTTTTGATGGTTATCCAAGAACTATAGAACAAGCAAGAAATCTTAATCTAATTTTAAATGAATTTAATCAAAAAATAGATTTGATTATTTCACTAGTTGTGCCCCGTGAAATTATCGAAAAAAGAATAATTGGCCGAGTTACTTGTGATAAATGTAACTTAACCCTTAATGAATTTTTTAATAAAGAAGACATAGAATTTCACCCTTGTGGAAAGGAATTTTTTGTTAAAAGAAAGGATGACAATGCAAAAACAATCATGTCTAGATACGATATTTATACAAAAACTACCGAGCCTGTCCTAAAGTTTCTATCAAAAAATTCAAACTTCCAAGAGATTGATGGAACACTTGAAATTGACGAAATAACTAGGAAAATTGACACTTTTATCAATGTTTAAGGCGTTGACTTTAGATAATCTTATTATATAAAAGGCTCAAATTATCACAAAAATTATGGCTCGTATCGCAGGTATCAACATTCCACAAAATAAACTTGTACACATTGGTTTGACGTACATCTACGGAATTGGTGATAAGTTTTCTAACCAGATTTGTACTTCACTTGAAATTCCAAGAGCAAAAAGAATTAATGAATTAACAGATGATGAAATTTTAAAAATTAGAGAATTTATTGATGCTAATTTTAAAGTAGAAGGTGATTTAAGAAGAGAGTACTCATTAACAATTAAAAGATTAATTGACCTAGCCTGCTACAGAGGAACTCGACATAGAAAAAAATTACCTGTGAGAGGACAAAGAACAAGATGCAATGCAAGAACTAGAAAAGGTAAAGCGATCGCTATTGCAGGAAAAAAGTTAACTCCAACTAAAAAATAATTATGGCTAAAGCTGATAAAGTTGAAAATAAAGATCAGAAGGTAGAAAAATCTTCAAAAAAAAGTAACAAAAGCTCATATTCAAAAAAGAAAAAAGTTAAGAAAAATATTTTAAATGGAATTGCTTATGTTCAGTCAACATTTAATAATACAATAATTTCAATAGCAGACACAAATGGAAATGTAATTTCATGGGCATCTGCTGGACAAAAAGGTTTCAAAGGATCAAGAAAATCAACCCCTTATGCAGCACAAATTGCTGCAGATGCTGCTGCCTCTAAAGCATTTGAGTATGGAATGAAAACTTTATCTGTTGAAGTTAAGGGCCCAGGCTCGGGACGTGAAACAGCTTTAAGAGCGTTACAAGCAAGAGGTTTTAAAATTTTATCAATTAAAGATACTACGCCTATGCCTCATAATGGAACTAGACCACCAAAGAAAAGGAGAGTTTAATGGAAGTCGAAAATGTAAATATAAAAAATTGGAAATCATTAATTAAACCATCTAAATTGGATGTTCAAATTAGTGACGATCTAACTCATGCTAAAATTATCGCTGAACCTTTAGAAAAAGGTTATGGATTAACATTAGGAAATTCTCTAAGAAGAATTTTACTTTCTTCAATAAGAGGTGCTGCTGTTACATCAATACAAATTGATGGTGTTTTACATGAATTTACATCTATTAAAGGTGTTAGAGAAGACGTTACGGATATAGTTTTAAACGTAAAATCTTTAGCTTTAAAATGTAATTCAGAAGGTACAAAAAAACTTATATTAGATGCAAAAGGTCCTGGTGAAATCAAAGCATCAAACATAGCACAAGTTGCAGATGTAGAAATTCTAAATCCAGAATTAGTTATTTGTAATCTTGATGAAAAAACAAATTTTCATATGGAAATGAATGTTAGTACTGGAAAAGGTTATGTTCCAGCTGATTTAAATAAACCAGAAGAACCGCCATTAGGTCTTATAGCAATCGATTCACTATATAGCCCTGTTAAAAAAGTTTCATATTCAATAAGCACTGCTAGAGAAGGTAAGGCATTAGATTACGATAAACTTACTATGGAAGTAGAAACTAATGGATCAATTTCTGCAGAAGATGCGGTAGCTTATTCAGCAAGAATATTCCAAGATCAATTAAAAATGTTTGTTAACTTTGACGAACCAGTAGAAGTTCCTGTAAAAGAAGTATCTACAGAACCTGAATTTAATAAAAACTTATTGAGAAAAGTTGATGAACTAGAGCTTTCAGTAAGATCTATGAATTGCCTTAAAAATGATAATATAATTTATATTGGTGATTTAGTCCAAAAATCTGAAGGCGAAATGCTTAGAACACCTAATTTTGGTAGAAAATCGTTAAATGAAATTAAAGAAGTTTTAACTGGTATGTCTTTATACCTAGGTATGGAAATACCTAATTGGCCACCAGATAATATTGCTGAAATGTCTAAGAAATTAGAGGAAGCCATCTAATGAGACACGGAATGGCAAATAAGAAGTTAAACAGAACTTCTGAACATAGAAAAGCTCTTTTAAAGAATATGCTAAATTCTTTAATTAAATATGAACAAATAAAAACTACTTTGCCAAAAGCTAAATTTTTAAAGCCTCAAGCAGATAAGATTATTACATTAGGTAAAAAGGAAACTTTACAAACTACAAAAATGTTAGTTTCTCAACTACAAGACATCAATTCAGCAAATAAAGTAAAAAAAACTCTATCTAAAAGATATGAAAAAAGAAACGGCGGATATACCAGAATTATTAAAGCTGGATTTAGATATGGTGATAATGCACCAATGGCTATAATCGAGTTTGTTGACAGAGATGTAGAAGCTAGAAGAGTCGATAAAAAGAAAAAAGACACAACTAAAGAAACACCCAAAGCTGAAGAAAAGAAACTAGCTACAGCGTAAATTTTAAATCATGAAAAAGTCTTACATCGTTGATTCAACGTGTAATGATATGCGTATAGATAGATGGATAAGATTAACTTTAGGTAAAATTCCTCAAGGTTTAATAGAAAAATACTTACGTGCAGGTAAAATTAAATTAAACAAAAAAAAGATTAAAAGTTCCTATAAAATTAAAACAAATGATGAGGTCAGTTTATTTAAAATAGACTTCAAAGAATCGATAGTTCAAAAAAAAATTAAATTTGAACCATCAAAAGAAGTAATTAAATCAAATGAAGATCAAATCATTGACAACAATGAAAATTTTATAGTTCTTAATAAGAGCTCAGGAATTTCAGTTCAAGGTGGAACCAAGTCAAAGAAAAACCTTGTTGATATTTTTGCAAAAAGTGAAGTTTTTCAAGGAACAAAACCATATTCTGTGCACAGATTAGATAAAGATACTTCAGGAGTTTTTATTATGGCTAAAACAAGGGAAAGCGCACAATTGTTAACATCTTTATTTAGATTGCGTAAAGTTCACAAAACATACTTAGCTATTTGTCATGGTGAACTTGACAAAGATTCTGGCGAATGGAATGACGATCTTATTCGATATGATGGAGAAAAAAAAATAATTGAAAAAGCTAAAACATTATACAAAGTATTGGATAAAAATTCTGAAGCTAGTTTAGTTGAATTAAAACCAATAACAGGACGAAAGCATCAACTTAGAAAACAATTATATGCAGTGGGGCAACCGATTTTTGGTGATGTTAAGTATAAATTATCAAATTCTTACAAAGGTATTAATAAAAATTTAATGCTTCATTCATACCAAATTAAATTTATGATAAATGATATTAAACATACATATACGGCTTTGTTACCAGATTACTTTAGAAAACTATTAAAAACAAAAAGACTTAGATTTTCAGATTTAAAATAAAATTTTCAATCAATATACTTTCTAAGTTAAAGTAATCTTGATCGTTAATCTTTTTTAAATTTGTAACTCCCTTATCTGATATTCCGCAAGGAATTATTTTTTTATATTGTTCTAAGCTATTATTAATATTTATAGCAAATCCATGATATGCAATCCATTTCCGTACTCTAATTCCAATAGCAGCAACTTTATTAATCTCATTATTTTTTTTGTGCCAAATTCCTATATTATCTTTGTCTGAAAATGTTTCTATTTCAAAATATCTCAAAGTTTGAATAATTGTTTTTTCTATAGAGGTTATAAATTTTCTTACATCTTTTTTTTTTCTTAAATCTAACACAAAATAACAGATTAATTGACCTGGACCATGATATGTTATTTTTCCTCCACGATTTGTGTTTATAATTTTTATTGATTTATCTAAAATCTCTTTTTCATTATAGCTAGTTCCAGCTGTAAAAACTTCATCATGTGTTAAAGTCCATATTAATTCTTTTTCTTTGTTTTGGTGTATTTGATCCAATCTTGTATCTAGAAGATTTATAGCATCAAAATAATTTACTGGTTTTACTGACTTTTTGATCTCTATATTCATTTATAAATTGTATTATTTTAATTATCTATTAATAGTGCAAATCTAAACTATAGGTAAATTTATGTCTTTAGTAAAAAAAATAAAAGATAAAAAAGTAAATTTTGAGTTTAATAAAGAATATATAAAGGTTGTTAATTCAAAAATCGCTAACAACGATGCTCAATTTATAACTAATTCTTTTAAGGAAATGCATCCAGCAGATGCTGCTGATATTATTGAACATTTAAATCAGTCTGATAGAGAAAGTTTAATTAAATTAAATAATTTTAAAATTGACCCTGAGGTTTTTGTTGAACTTAATGAGTCTATTCAAGCTGAGATTATTACATATCTTTCATCAGACTCAATAGTAGCAATTTTAACTAATTTAGAATCTGATGATGCGATCTCAATTTTAGAAAATGTTCCTGAAGAAGATAAAAATAATATACTAAGTTCCTTACCCCCAAAGGACCGTTTTGCTTTACTAGAAAGTTTAAGTTATCCAGAAGATACAGCCGCAAGACTTATGCAGCGTGAATTCACTGCTATTCCTAGTAATTGGTCTGTTGGTCAAACAATTGATTATTTGAGAGATAATAAAGATCTACCAGAAGAGTTTTTGGAAATATTTATCATTAACGAGGATTTTAAACCTATTGGAACTGTCCCTTCATCTCGTGTATTAACAACCTCAAGAGATACTAAGATGCTTTCCATTATGTCTGAATCTCAACTTTTAATACCTGTTGATATGGATAAGGAGGAGGTGGGTAACTTATTTGAAAATTACAATTTAAATTCAGCTGCTGTTGTTGATAAAAATAATAAGCTTGTTGGAATGATTATGAGTGATGACATTTTAACAGTACTTAAAGAAGAGGCTGAAGAAGATGTTTTAAGATTAGCCGGAGTAGGTGATGAAGAAATTACTGACGGTGTAATTACAAAAACAAAAAGAAGATTTAATTGGCTTTTATTAAATTTATTTACTGCTTTTTTAGCTACTTGGTGCATTAGTTTGTTTGGTGCAACCATTGAACAAATGGTAGTCTTAGCATTTCTAATGCCTATTGTTGCTTCTATGGGTGGAAATGCAGGTATGCAAACTCTAGCAATAACAGTTAGAACAATTGCAACTAACGACTTAACAGAAAATAATTTTTCAGCAAATGTTATTAAAGAATTTACTATTGGAATATTAAACGGAATTATATTTGCAGCGATTAGCGCTTTTATTGTCCAAATTTGGTTTCAAGATAATCTCTTATCAATTATAATTTCAATTTCTATGATTTTGACTATGATTATAGCAGGTCTTTTTGGAATTTTAGTTCCCGTAACATTAAAGAAAATGAATATTGATCCAGCAATTGCTTCTAGTGTATTTGTAACTACTATTACTGATGTTATAGGATTTGTCTCATTTTTAGGTGTGGGTGCGTATTTCCTATAATCCTAAAAATTATCAATCAATCTAATACCTTTAAAATAATAAGATAGAAATATTTTTGAACCTAGGTATTTGTTTGAAATTTTAAGGTTTTTTACATTTCTATTTTCTAAATATTCAATCTTAATTTTGAACATATTTTCTATTTTTTTTTTAGATTGATTTAAAAATTTGTTAATATTTTTGTTATTTTTTATATCTTTTTTAAGATTGAATATTTCTTTAAATATATTTTCTAACACATTTAACTTATTTTTATTAAGTAAAAAATTTCTAGAAGACAAAGCAAGGTTATTTTTATTTCTGATAGTTTTACAGCTAATTACTTTGGTTTTATATTTTTTTTCAATAAAATTTTTAACCAAAAATAATTGTTGATAATCTTTTTTTCCCATGAAAATTTTTTTAGGTTTTATTAAATTTGTTAACCTATCCATAACATCAAGCACACCTTCAAAATGACCTTTTCTAAATTTTGCACATAAAATTTTATCCCTTTTATTAATTTTGATTTTAGTTTTATCATTAGTTTTATAGATATCATTAAATTTAGGGATATAGACGAAATCAATCTTATGAATTTTTTTCAATATAGCTAAATCTTTTTTGATATTTGATGGATATGATTTAAAATCTCTTTTATTATTAAATTGTTTAGGATTTACAAAAATACTTACTATTGTTTTTTTGTTGAATTTAATTGATTTTTTTATTAGTGAAATATGCCCCTCATGAATACCACCCATAGTTGGTACAAACCCAATATCATTAAAAGGCCTTAATGTTTTATTTAATGTATGATTGTTTAATAAAATTTTCATTTGTATTAAAATATTTAATAAGTAAAACATTTAAATGATTAAACAAGCAATTATTCCCCTAGCTGGACTTGGTACAAGATTACTGCCTTTAACCAGTGTATTTGCTAAAGAACTTTTGCCTATTAATGGAAAACCTGGCCTAGAATACATAATAGAAGAATGTATTGATGCAGGTATTAAAGAAATAATTTTTATAATTTCAAAAAAAAAGATGATGATTAAAAAATATTTTTATAATGATAAATTTTATAAAGATCTAATTAGAAAAAAAAAAGATTTGAGAATAATTAAAGAATATAAAAAAATTTTAAAATATAGAAAAATGATAAAGTTTGTTTATCAAAACAAACCAAAAGGCACTGGTGATGCAGTCCTTAAAACTAAGAAATTTATTAAAGATAAATATTTTTTGATGTTATTGCCAGACGATCTTATAATTAAAAAAAACTGTTCTAAATCAATGATCAGATCGCACAAAAATTACAAAGCTTCTGTCATGGCTAGTATGACTGTTGATAAAAAAACTGTTTCCAGATGGGGCATCTATAAACTTGATAAAAAATTAAATAAGACCGATCATTTAATAAAAGGAGTTGTTGAAAAACCGAGTATTAAAAAAGCTCCTTCAAATAATGCAGTAATAGGTCGCTATATATTGCCCAAAACTATTTTTTCAAAATTATTAAATTTGAAACCTGGTAAAGGTGGTGAGATACATATTACTGATGCTATTCAATCATTGATTGATGATAGTGAAAATTTTATAGCACATAATTTTCTAGGTAAATATTTAGATTGTGGAACAATGAATGGTTATATTAATTCTTCTAAGGAGATTTCAGAATTATGAAATTATGCATGATAGGAACTGGCTATGTTGGTTTGGTAAGCGGCGTATGTTTTTCAGATCTTGGTAATGAAGTTATATGCGTAGATAAAGATGAAGCAAAAATAGATAATCTTAAAAAAGGTATAATACCAATATATGAACCTGGATTAGAAGAACTAGTTCTTAAAAATTACAAAAATAAAAGATTAAAATTTTCAACTAATTTAAAAGATTCAATAAAAAAATCAGATATTATATTTATTTGTGTTGGAACCCCCACTAGCAAAAATGGTAGCACTGCAGATCTCAGTCAAGTTTTTTCAGCTGCTAAAGAAATATCGAAATCAATAAATAAATTTAAGATAATAATAACAAAATCCACAGTTCCAGTTACCACAGGCGATGAAATAGAGAAAATACTATTAAAGAAAATTAAAAAAAATAAATTTTCTGTAGTGTCAAATCCAGAATTTTTAAGAGAAGGTGAGGCTATAAGAGATTTTATATATCCAGATAGAGTGGTTGTTGGCTCAAATGATAAGAAATCAAAAACAATTTTAAAAAACCTTTACAGCCCATTAATATCAAAAGGGGCGAAATTTGTTTCTACTAATCGAAGAGCAGCTGAGTTAATTAAATATGCATCTAATGCTTTTTTAGCAACAAAAATAACATTTATTAATGAAATTGCTAACTTATGTGAAAAAACCGGTATTAATGTTGAAGATATTTCAATAGGTATTGGTTTAGATAAAAGAATAGGAGGTCGTTTTTTAAGACCAGGTCCTGCTTATGGTGGATCTTGTTTTCCTAAAGATTCCAAAGCTATCGTTTCAACAGCAGAAAAATTTAAAACTAATTTATCAGTTATTAAGAGTGTTATTAAATCAAATTCACTAAGGTCAAAATTGCTTTTAAAAAAAGTTGAAAAAATTTTAAATAATAAAATTAAAAACAAAAAAATTTGCTTTTTAGGTGTAACATTTAAAGCAAATACTGATGATATGAGAGATTCATCAAGTTTACAAATGATACCGCATCTTTCTAAGCATGGTGCTAAAATTACATATCATGATCCTACTGGATTCAAAAAACAATTTGAAAAAATTAAAAATGTAAGTTTTTCAAATTCAATTAATGAAGCTGTAAAAGATGCAGATTTAGTAATTTTACATACAGAATGGAACGATTTTAAATCTATTAATTTTAAAAAATTATCTCCATCCAAAAAGCTTAAGATTTATGATTTGAGGAATATACTTTCTCCAAATAAAATTGAATCACAAGGATTTAAATATTTTGCTATTGGAAGATAAATCTTAATTTAGTTCAAAAATAGCATCAACCTCCACAGAAACACCTAGTGGTAAACTATTAGTGCTAACAGCAGCTCTTGTATGCATTCCAGCATCACCAAAAATTGAAGCAATAAGATCTGATGCACCATTAATAACTTTTGGTTGTTCAATATAATCTCCAGTTGAATTAACAAATCCTGTTAATTTAACGCAAGATTTCACTTTTGATAGATCTCCATCACATGCTTTCTTTACTTGAGCAACGATACTTAGTCCACATCTTTCAGCTGCTTTATATGCTTCATCAGTTGTTAAATCTTTACCAACCTTACCTTTAATTAATTCACCATCTGAATTTATTGATATTTGTCCAGAAATATAAAGTAAATTTCCTGTTATTTTTGTTGCAACATATGATCCTACTGGAGCCTTTGCTTCTGGTAATTCTATTTTTAGTTCTTTAATTTTATCTTCGTAATTCATTTTTTTCCTTTTTTCTTTTTTTTAGATTTTTTAGTTTTATCGTATTCTTTTCTTTTCTCAATTAATATTAAAGCTTCTTCCATAGTAAGTTCTGTTGGATCTTTTTCTTCAGGTATTGTTGCATTTAAAGACTTATATTTAATGTAAGGTCCATACTGACCTTTCATTACTCTTACTGGTTTTTTATCCTCTGGATGTTCTCCTAAATCTTTGATAATTGACGCTGACATTCTACCTGGTTTTGCTTCAGCAATTAAAGTTATAGCTCTGTTTAAGCCTATTGAGAATATTTCTTCTATATTCTCTATTTTAGCAGACTTACTTTCACATTTTAAGTAAGGACCAAATCTTCCTGTATTTAACGTTATATCTTTTTGGTTTTCAGGGTTTACTCCTAAAGATTTTGGTAATGAACATAAAAATTGTGCTTTTTCTAAATCGATATTTTCTAACTCTAGACCTTTAGGTATCGAGACATTCTTTAAAAGCTCATTAACAGCAGTTTTGGCTTTTTTTGTCTTCTTTTTTTTCTTTGCTTTTTTATTTTCTGAAATTTCTTCTAGGATTTTTTCATATTGTAAATATGGACCAAATCTTCCATTCTTTAAATAAATATCATTCCCATTGTCATGTTTACCTATAAATTTAGGTTCAGCGAGTTGTGCTTGTGCCGCTGCTTTAGCTTTAGACAAAGGTCTTGTAAATTTACATTCTGGATAATTAGAGCAACCAATAAAAGCGCCACCTCTAAAACTATTTTTTAAACTTAAAGAACCATTTTCACATAATTGACACTTTCTTACTACTTTTCCATCTGCGTCTTTGTCAAAAATTAATGTACCGAGGCTATCATTTAATAAATCTAATACTTCCCTGGTTCGTTTTTCCTTAACTTCAGTAACATTATTATTAAAATCCTTCCAAAACATTTCTAAAACTTTTATCCAACTTTCTTTACCTGTAGTTATTTCATCTAGCTGTTCTTCTAAACCAGCTGTAAAATTATAATCAACATATTTTGAAAATAATTTTTCTAAAAAAGCAGAAATTAATTTTCCACGATCAGTTGGAAAAAATCTCTTATTAACTATCTCTGCATATCCACGATTAGCAATTGTTGAAATTATACTTGCATATGTTGAGGGTCTACCTATTCCAAGTTCCTCTAATTTTTTAACAATACTTGCCTCAGAATATCTTGGAGGTGGCTGTGTAAAGTGTTGTTCATCAAGAAGAGCTTCAATATTAATTGGTCCTTTTGACATTTCAGGTAGTATCGCCTCATCATCATCTTTGCTAGGACTTGGAAAAACTTTAAGATAACCATCAAATTTTAAAACAGAGCCACTTGTTTTACATATAGTTCCTCCATCACTTGAGGTTATAGTTATTGTGCTTCGATCAAATTTAGCTGTTTCCATTTGTGAAGAAAGTGCTCTACTCCAAATTAAATTGTAAAGTTTTTGTTGGTCTGTGCTTAAATATTTTTTAACAGATTCTGGTGATTTACTAATATCTGTGGGTCTTATTGCTTCATGAGCTTCTTGTGCATTCTTAGCTTTTTTTCCAGAATAATTTAACGGACTTTCTGGAAGGTATTCTTTACCATATTTGTTTTTAATATAATTTCTAAAATCAGTAATTGCATCAGCTGATAAGTTTGTACCATCAGTTCTCATATAAGTTATTAAACCTATTGTTTCGCCATCTATTTCAATACCCTGATATAGTCTTTGAGCAATTTGCATTGTTCTTGAAGCACCAAAACCCAGTCTACTTGAAGCTATTTGTTGCAGAGTTGATGTTGTAAATGGACCAGAGGAGTTTCTGTTAATCATTTTTGATGAAATATCGGTTATGTCAAAATTTTTATCTTTAATATTTTCAGTTGCTTTATCTATTTCAATTTTATTTCTAAATGTAAATTTTTCAACCTTGTTTCCATTAAGTTGTGATATACTAGTACTAATTAAATTTTTTTTACTATCTTTAAAATTTACAGTTAATGTCCAAAATTCTTCTGGATCAAAAGATTCAATTTCATGTTCTCTTTCTGTAATAAGTTTTAAAGCTACAGACTGAACTCTACCGGCTGATTTTGACCCAGGTAGTTTAGTCCATAAAATAGGGGAGATATTAAATCCAACCAAATAATCAAGAGCTCTTCTTGCCATATATGCATCTACTAACAAAGGTTCAATTTGTCGTGGATTTTCAATTCCATGTGTTACAGCCTTTTTAGTAATTTCGTTAAACACAACACGCTCAACTTCTTTATCTTTTAGAAGTTTTTTTTCATTCAAATATTCTTTTACATGCCAGGCAATAGCCTCACCTTCACGATCAGGGTCTGTTGCTAAAATAATCTTAGAAGAATTTTTTGCAGCATCAGTAATTTCTTTCAAATATTTTTTTGAAAAGCTATCAACTTCCCATTCCATTTTAAAATTTTGATCTGGATCTACAGATCCATTTTTTGATGGTAAGTCTCTTATATGTCCATAACTTGCTAAAACAGTATAATTATCACCCAGATATTTGTTTATTGTTTTTGCTTTAGCAGGACTTTCAACTATGACTAGATTCATAATTTAACAAACTACCCAAAAGAGTTTGATAGTCAAATTAATAAATTTTAGTCTTACTTTCTTCTTTATTTTTCAGTCGTTTGATATTTTCTCTGTGTGTAAAAAATATTAAAACAAACATTATTATAAAAAAAATAACATTATTACTTTGTCCAATGATTAAAAGGTATGCTGGTATAGAAATTGCCCCAATTATTGACGATAGTGATGAATATTTAGTTGAAATAAATACAATCATCCAACTTACAATAAAAATTGTTCCTAATAAGATATTTATAGAAAACAAAATTCCAACATACGTGGCAACACCTTTTCCACCTTTGAATTTAAGCCAAATTGGAAATACATGACCTAAAAAAGCACATAGCGAAGCTATAAATATTAATTCTGGAAAATAAATTTTAACATAAATCACAGGGATTACTGCTTTAGATATATCTAATACAAGGGTTGTATATCCTATAAATTTATTACCAGCTCTTAATGCATTAGTGGCACCTATATTGCCAGAACCTATATCTCTAATATCTTTTTTTAAAAAAAATTTTGTTAAAATAAACCCAAATGGAATAGATCCCATAAGGTATGAAATGATACCTATTGTAAAATGTTCCATTGTTATATTTTAAATAACTCCTTACCTTTTACAAATGTATTAGTTACTTTACCTTGAAGTTTTTTATCTTCAATTGAAGTATTTTTAGATTTTGAAACCAAATTTTCTTTTTTTACAATCCATGGTTTATCTAAATCAACTATACAAAAGTCTGCATCATTTCCTACTGAAAGATTTCCTTTATTAATACCCAAAATTTTTGCTGGATTAGAAGTTAAAGCTTGGATTATAGTTTCAAGCTTAATTGATCCATTATGATGTAATTCTAAACTTAAAGATAATAGTGTTTCTATACCCGAGGCACCAGTTGCTGCTTGAGAGAAAGTTAATCTTTTAGATTCTTCATCTTCTGGTTTGTGATCTGAAACAATTACATCTATAGTTTTGTCTTTTAACCCTTGAACAAGAGTTTCTCTATCTTCTTCTTTTCTTAAAGGTGGGGATAATTTCAAAAATGTCTTGAAATCTCCAATATCATTTTCATTTAAAGAGAGATTATTTATTGACACACCACATGTAAATTTAATGTTATTTTTTCTTTCTTTAATTACCTCAACTGATTTTGCTGATGAAATTTGTGAGATGTGATATCTGCATTTTGTTTTATCAAGTAAAGTTAAATCTCTTTCAATTATAATTCTTTCAGCAATATCTGGTATTCCTGATAACCCAAGTTTAGTAGCTATTATACCTGAGTTAATCATTCCATTTTTAGAAAGATGATAATCCTCAGCATGTTGCATTATCAAACATCCTAAATCTTTAGCTGAATTCATTATTTTGGACATCAAACTTGTATTTTGAACAGTTTTCACTCCATCCGTAAAGCCAACTATACCTTTGCTTGCTAGCAGACCAAATTCAGTCATGTTTGTACCATCAGTATTCTTAGTTAATGATGCACAAGGAAATATATTTATTTTTGATTTATCTCTTCCCCTCCTTTTTAAAAAATCTACTATTGATACATTATCTATAATTGGATCTGTGTTAGGCATTGTAACAACTGATGTTACACCACCTGATAATGCCGCATTACTTAGGGTTCTAAAATTTTCTTTATATTCATACCCAGGTTCTCCAACAAATACTCTCATATCCACCAGCCCGGGAAAGATGTATTTGCCTTTTAAATCAATTGGTTTTTCTCTTGTAGGTAAATTGTTAGTATTTACTTTTTTACCTATAGCTTCAATTTTACCATCTTCGCCAACAATCAAGCCTCCATTTTCATTTAATGAATTGTAAGGATCAATGATATTCGCATTTATAAAGTATTGTTTTTTCATCTATTCACAAAAAATTTTTAAACAAGCCATTCTCACAGCCACACCTAGTTCTACTTGTTCTTTAATTACACTTTTATTAATATCGTCAGCTAATCTTGTATCAATCTCAATACCTCTGTTCATGGGTCCAGGATGCATTATTATGGCATCAGGCTTTGCATGAGCCAGTTTGTCAGGCGTCAACCCATAATATTCATAATATTCTCGATTAGATGAAAGAAATGAACCAGTCATTCTTTCATTTTGTAATCTTAACATCATGACTATATCGCAATCTTTAAGCCCTTTGTTCATGTCAGTGAAAGTGTACACACCAAATTTTTCTATTTCTTTTGGCATTAGATTTGTTGGAGCAACGATATTTACTTCTGCACCAAGCATTGTTAATAAATAAATATTTGATCTAGCAACTCTTGAATGAAGTATGTCTCCACATATTGCTATTTTAAGACCTTCAATTTTTTTTTTACGGTTAATAATTGTTAAAGCATCTAGAAGAGCTTGAGTAGGGTGTTCTCTTCTACCATCACCTGCATTTAAAACAGCACAATTAACTTTTTGCGATAACAAGTTACATGCACCAGAGTCTTGATGTCTAATAACAATTATATCTGGGTGCATGGCGTTTAAAGTCATAGCAGTATCAATCAATGTTTCTCCTTTTTTGATTGCAGAATTTACCATATTCATTGACATTACATCTGCTCCCAATCTTTTGCCTGCTAGTTCAAAAGAACTTTGAGTTCTTGTTGATGGTTCAAAGAATAAATTTATTTGAGTTTTACCAGTTAATACATTTAATCTTTTATTTTTACTTTGATTAAGTTTAATAAATGTCTGTGACTCATCTAAAATCAAATTAACATCGTTAATTGATAAGTCTTGGATACCTAACAAATGTTTTTGAGAAATTTTAATAGCTTTGTTTGTTTTAGTTGCCATTAAAATTAACTCTATAACTATAAAGTGGCCTTATGGCAAGAATTAATTTTTTAAAAAATCAATTGCACCTTGGAGTATGAAAGCAGCTGCGTTTTGATCAATATTCTTTTCCCTTTTGCTAACATTTACATCAAGTTGACTAGATAAATTAAATGCTCCAACTGTAGACAATCTTTCATCCCATAGACAAACATCTACATCAATTGCTAGATCAATATTATTTGATACATCATTTACTGATTGAGCAGATCTACCTAATGAACCATCCATATTAATAGGATTTCCTATTATTATTCCTTTAATGTTATATTCAGCAATTATCTCCTGTAATTGAGCAATTAACTCATTAGTATTAGTCTTACTTATTGTTTTAAATGGAGTAGCTATAGATTGCTTCTCATCGCAAATAGACACACCGATTCTTTTAGAACCAAGATCTAATCCAATTAATCTAGAGGGTTCAGACTGTTTTTTTTTTAAATCTTCAATAGTGATCATATTGTATATTTTTAACTTAAGTGATAGTTTGCGACATATTTAAATACCATATGACCATTAATCTTAAAACAATAAAGCACATTTCTAAACTATCAAGAATTTCAGTTGATGAGCAAAAAGCTGAAAAACTTGCAGTTGATTTAAACTCAATTTTCAAATTTATTGAAAAATTGAATGAATTAAATACTGATAAAGTAGAACCACTAACATCTGTAGCTGAAACAACTTTAAAATTTAGATCTGATGAAGTTAAAAATCAAAATATAAGAGAACAAATCATAAAAAATTCACCTGAAGATAATGATGATTTTTTTGTAGTTCCGAAAGTTGTTGAATAATGTCTGATATAACTTCTCAATCATTAACTTCATTAGTTAAAAATATCAAAGAAAAAAAATTATCCTCAGAAGATGTTACTAAGGCTTTTGTTGAGCGTTCAGAAAAATCAAAAGAATTGAACTCTTATATTTCAGAAGATTTTTCAAGTGCTGTTGATAAAGCAAGAAAATTTGATGAGAAGCCTAATTTAGATTTAAAACTTCCAGGAATACCAATGGCAGTTAAAGATCTTTTTTGCACTAAAGATATTAGAACTACAGCAGGTAGTAAAATTCTTGAAAATTTTATTCCCACTTATGAGTCTACTGTTACTCAAAATATATGGGATGAGGGAGCTATATTAATTGGAAAATTAAACTGTGATGAATTTGCCATGGGATCTTCTAATGAAACAAGTTTTTATGGAAATGTACAAAACCCAATTGATAAAGGATTAGTTCCAGGTGGATCATCTGGTGGATCAGCTGCTGCTGTAAGTGGTCAACTGACACCTATTACAATAGGAACTGATACAGGTGGCTCAATTAGACAACCAGCATCCTTTACTGGCACAGTCGGTTTAAAACCTACTTATGGAAGTTGTTCAAGATATGGAATAGTTGCTTTTGCATCTTCACTAGACCAAGCTGGACCGATGGCACAAAATGTTGAGGATTGTGCTTTGTTACAAGAGATAATTAGCTCTTATGATAATAAAGACTCAACATCAATAGAATTTAAAAGAGACCAATATAGCAAAGACTTAACTAAAGATATTAAAGGAAAAAAAATAGGAATACCTAAAGAATATAGAGTAGATGGTATGCCCAAAGAAATTGAAGAGTTGTGGCAAAAAGGAATTGAATATGCAAAAGATTGTGGAGCTGAAATAATAGATATTTCGTTACCTCATACTAGCTACGCTTTACCAACATATTATATAGTTGCACCTGCAGAGGCTTCTTCAAATTTGGCACGATACGATGGAGTTAAGTATGGTTTTAGAGCTAAAGGTAAAAACCTGATTGATATGTATGAAAAAACAAGATCTCAAGGTTTTGGTGCTGAAGTACAACGAAGAATAATGATTGGTACTTATGTTTTGTCATCAGGATATTACGATGCCTATTATTTGAAAGCACAAAAAGTTAGAAAATTAATTAAAAATGATTTTGATGAAGCTTATAAAAAAGTAGATGCTATTTTAACTCCTTCAACACCCAGCTCAGCATTTAAGATTGGTGAAAAGAAAGATGATCCAGTTTCAATGTACTTAAATGATATTTTTACTGTACCTGTTAATTTAGCAGGTTTACCAGCTATATCTATCCCAGCAGGTCATGATGCAGCGGGATATCCTTTGGGATTACAAATTATTGGTAAAGCATTTAAAGAACAGGAAATATTAAACATAGCATACGCAATGGAAGATAAGGTAAATTTTAAAAATAAAATTACTGATTGGTGGATTAAATAATGTCTAAAGATAGTTCAAAATATTTAATTGAAAGGTACAATAATGTTTATGAGGTTGTAATAGGTCTTGAAGTACATGCTCAAGTCACATCTAATTCAAAACTATTTTCATCTTCTTCAACAAAATTTGGTGCAGAGCCAAACACACAAGTAAGTTTAGTTGATGCTGCATTTCCAGGAATGTTGCCAGTAATCAATGAATTTTGTGTGAAACAAGCAATAAAAACAGGAATTGGTTTAAGAGCTCAAATTAATAAAAGATCTGTTTTTGATAGAAAAAATTATTTTTATGCTGACCTTCCACAAGGATATCAAATTTCACAATTTAAATATCCAATAGTAGGTGAGGGTACAGTTGTTCTTGATATGCCTAATGGGCAAAAAGAAATTGGCATAGAAAGACTTCATTTGGAACAAGATGCTGGAAAAAGCATTCATGATATGGATCCACAAAATACTCTAGTTGATCTAAATAGATCAGGTGTAGCTTTGATGGAAATAGTTAGTAAACCTGATTTAAGAACTCCTGATGAGGTGAGTACTTATATCAAAAAACTTAGATCTATAATGAGATATTTGAATACTTGTGATGGTAACATGCAAGAAGGTTCTTTAAGAGCCGATGTAAACGTTTCAGTAAGGTTAAAAGATTCTAAAGAACTTGGAACACGTTGTGAAATTAAGAATGTTAATTCTATTAAATTTATGCAAATGGCAATTGATTATGAAGCAAATAGACAGGTTGATTTAATTGAAGAGGGAAAATCAATTGATCAAGAAACAAGATTGTTTGATACAAAAAAAAATGAAACCAGATCAATGAGATCTAAAGAGGATGCTCATGATTATAGATATTTTCCAGATCCAGATTTATTACCTTTAGAAGTTACAGATGAATTTATTGAACAATTAAAAGCTGATATTCCAGAATTACCAGACGATAAAAAGAAAAGATTTATAGATGAATTTAAAGTATCTGCTTATGAGGCAACTATATTGGTTTCCGACATTGATACAGCAAAATATTTTGAAGAAGTAGTTGCAAAAATGGGTAAAAATCAGGATATCAAACTGGCTGTTAACTGGATAACAGGTGAATTATTTGCAGTTTTAAATAATAAAAATTTAGAGATATCTCAAAGCCCAGTAAGTGCAAAAAACTTAGCTAAGTTAGTAAATCTAATTAAGAACGGAATAATTTCCGGAAAGATTGCTAAGACCATATTTGAATTAATGATGGATGGTGACAAAGATCCACAAACAATTGTTGAAGAAAAAGGATTAAAACAAGAGAGCGATCCTAAAGCATTAGAGGCTTTAATAGATAAAATTATTAATGATAATAGAGAAAAAGCTATTGAATACAAAAACGGAAAAGAAAAATTATTTGGTTTCTTTGTAGGTCAAGCAATGAAAGTTTCAGGTGGTAAAGCTAACCCTCAATTAATAAACGAGATATTAAAGAAAAAGCTTTAATAAATGGGTGTAAACCTTGAAATAACTGAAAAATTGCAAAATTATATTAATGATTTTGGTTTAAAGTTAAATCCAGTTCAACAAGAAATTATTAATTATAACAATACATTAGGCGATATTAAGAAGATGCAAATTGATCCATCTCAATGTTATTTTCTGCATTTAATCATAAAAATCTCAAATATAAAAAATGTACTAGAAATTGGAACCTTCACGGGATTAAGTGCGCTTTCAATATCATTAGCTTTACCAGAAAACGGTAAACTTATAGCGCTTGATAAAAATGAAGAAACTAACAAAGTGGCATTAAATTTTTTTAAAAAAGCCGATCAAGATCACAAGATTAAAACAATAATAAAACCAGCTCTTGAAAGTTTAGAAGAGCTAAAAAACAATAAATTTGACATGGTTTTCATTGACGCTGATAAAATGAATTACAAAGAATATTATGAAAGATCATTAAAACTAATGGATAAAGGTGGTTTAATAATTATTGATAATGTTTTGTGGCATGGAGAAGTTGCTGATAAGGAAAATTTAGATAAATATACAGTAAACATAAGAGAATTTAATACTCATATTGCAAATGATAAAAGAGTTGAGCAAATTATAATTCCTTTAGGTGACGGTATGACTGTTTGTAGAGTTTTATAATGTTAAAAGTTTTTGGTTTTTATAAATTTGTTAAAGTCACATCTTTAAAAAAAAATAAAGATTTTATGCAAAAATTTCTTATAAAAAACAACATAAGAGGAACTATTATTATTGCTAAAGAAGGATTAAATGGAACTATATCTGGCCAAACTAAAGATATAGAAAAAACAATAAAAAAACTTAAATCACTATTTTCATTTAAGAATTTTGATAATAATAATGATTCTAAATCTACATTCCAACCATTTCATAAACCTAAAGTAAAAATCAAAAAAGAAATTGTTCCAATGAATTTGACGTTAAATTCAAAAGAAAGAAATTTGGAAACACATTTGGATCCAAAAGAATGGAATAAATTAATTAAAAAAAAAGATACTCACATAATCGATACAAGAAAGCCTTTTGAATTTGATGTTGGAACATTTAAAAAATCAGTAAATCCAAATGTAAATAATTTCAGAGATTTTCCTAAATATTTAAATAAGTTAAAAAAAAATAAACCAGTAGCTATGTTTTGTACTGGTGGTATTAGATGTGAAAAAACATCAGTATACTTAAAGAATAAAGGATTCAAAAATATTTATCAATTAAACGGTGGTATCTTAAATTATCTTAAAAATACAAAGGAAAAAGACAGTATGTGGAAAGGAGAGTGCTTTGTGTTTGATAACAGAATCAGTCTTAAGCATGGTCTAAAAGTTGGAAGTTATTTCATGTGTAGTGGCTGCAGAAAACCAATTTCATCCAAAGATAAAAAATCGAAGAAATATGAAGAGGGAGTTTCTTGCCCAAATTGTCACGATAATTTAACAGATACACAAAAAGAAAGATTTAGAATGAGACAGAAGCAAATTAATCTTGCTAAAAAGAGCGGATCAAAGCATATATTTCAAAAAGAATACAAATAAAAAATAAATTGTCTAAACAAATAAATTTAACCAAAGATCCTATTTGGGATCTTCTAAGAAAAGTAACAATACCTGCAAGTGTGGGTTCGTTATTTCAAACTTTTTATAACTTAGTAGATACTTGGTTTGCTGGTAGAATTTCTGCAGAAGCTATAGGAGCTATTGCTAAATCATTTCCAATATATTTTGTAATTATAGCAGTTGGTGTGGGTATTGGTGCTGCTACAAATGCTTGTATTGGTAATTTATTAGGTGAGAAAAAAATTAATAAGGCATCACTATTTATTGCTCAATCTGTAATTTTTGCAATTGTAACTTCTGTAATAGTAACTTTATTTGGTTTAAACGCTTCCAATTTTCTCTTGGGTGTAATGGGGTCAGATGAAACTGGCATTGCTTTAACAAGGGAATATTTGGATATCATTTTTTACGGTACTTTTATTGTAATGATACAAATTTCTTTAAATGGTGCTTTGAACGCACAAGGAGATACAAAAAGTTATAGAAATGTTTTAATTTTTAGCTTTTTTTTAAATATTTTTTTAAACCCATTATTTATTTGGGGCTATGGATTTATTCCAGCTTTTGGTATTGGTGGTCTTGCTATTGCAACAGTAATTTCACAATCTATTGGAACATTTTATTTAGCCTATAAGATCAATTCATGTAAATTACGAAAGTATTTATACATACAGTGCTTTATTCCTAAATTTGATATGTTAAGAGAATTATTTTCTCAAGCTTTACCTATAATGTTTAGCATGCTGTTTATAGGTGTTGGTATATTCAATATCTTGTATTTTATTGGTCAATTTGGAGAACTAGCTACCGCTGGATATGGTGCAGCTCTAAGAGTTGAACAAGTATTTTTATTACCTGTCATTGGTTTAAATACAGCGGTTCTTTCAATAGGAGGTCAAAATTTTGGAGCAAAAAAATTCAACCGAATAAGAGAATTATATTCAAAAGCACTTTTGTTTGGTTCATCATTTATGGTTGGAGCAGGAATAATATTATTTTTTGGTGCAGAATTTTTTGTATCTCAATTTACAGATAATGCAGAAGCAATCAAACATGGTGCTATTTATCTTAAAGTTGCAGCATTAATTGGTCCTATATATCCAATATTCTTTATTACAACTGCAGTATTTCAAGCTCTTAAAAAACCAATTTATAGTCTCTATTTAAGTATTCTGCGATTAACTGCATTTCCTTTTTTATCTTTATGGTACGTGATTAACATCAGAGGTGGCGATTATAATGATATATTTTATACAATAATGGCAACTAATTGGGTAATGGGTATTGCTCTAATTGTATTCATTGGATATTTCTTAAACAATGTATTTAAGCAAAAAAAAAGTCATTTTAGTTATTAGTATTTCAGCACTATTTTTTTTTTTCACTTACACTGACATTAAATCACAAGACATTAAGATAACAGATGGTGATACTATCAAAATTAATGGTGAAAAAATTAGATTTAGTGGAATTGATACTCCTGAATTAAAACAAATTTGTGTGAAAGATGGAGTTAAAAACTCATGTGGTATTAAAGCAAAACAAATACTTATTGATAAAATTTCTAACAACAAGGTAAATTGTATAAGTGAAGGCAAGGATCAGTACAAAAGAACTCTGGCAGAATGTTTTGTTAACAATGAGAGTCTTTCTA
>Ga0315339_1001021_pt1 | contig 27770 bp, 22 predicted proteins | sample ASW17metaG_FD_204514 | JGI IMG/M metagenome (GOLD analysis project Ga0315339, IMG submission 204514) | Ammonia-oxidizing marine archaeal communities from Pacific Ocean, United States - ASW #17 | ecosystem: Environmental > Aquatic > Marine > Oceanic | place: USA: California | collected 2016-12-05 | reverse complement strand
GCCAACCACGTCACGGACAAATGGGATGGCTTTTGGTGGAATCAACGGCTCCTGCCTCAATTGACTCTGGCACGCGAGGCCGGTCGGCTGCCGGGGCGATGGCACGATTGGGAGCTATTGGAGACATCTTTGCCGCAGATGGCCCCGTCGGTCATAGCTGAGCCGTCTATCCTGCACGGAGATCTCTGGAGCGGGAACGTGTTCCCCGGGCCCTTGGGCGAGCCCGTGCTGGTGGACCCCGCAGTGTACAGAGGCCACGCAGAGGTCGACCTAGCCATGACGGAGTTGTTCGGTGGGTTCCCGAATTCTTTCTACTCGGCCTACTCCGAGGCCCTGCCACCCGCGGACGGATACCGGGAGGTACGCCAACCCCTCTACCAGCTTTACCCGCTACTGGTCCACGTGAATCTGTTCGGAGGCTCGTACGTCGAGTCTACCAGGCAGACCCTGGACCAGCTACTAAGCGAGAGCTGAACCCCAAGGGTGGGCTCTTCAGCCGGCCGTCGAGCCCCCAACCGAGTCCCCAACCGCTGCAGCAACCCGCTCGATCGCCTGTTGGAGTAGCTCGTCCGAAGTGGCGAAGCTGATGCGCACATACCGGTCGTCCCCGAAAGCCACTCCCGGGACCATGGCGACCCCGGTCTCTTCGATGAACCAGGTGCACAACTCCGCTGACCCCGAGATGCCCTCTCGAAAAAGAGAATCCACTCGGATGAAGAAGTAGAAAGCACCTGTCGGCTCCACAAAGGCGAGCCCGGGAAGCAGCTCGCCGAGGAGCCGCGCGACCAGGTCTCTGCGACGTCGAAACGCCGCGACCATTTCCTGGGCAGCACTGCGTGCCCGAGCGGGATCCCCGAAGGCAGTCAGTGCAGCCATTTGGGACGGCGCCGCGGCGTTCGAGGTGGTGTGACTCTGTAGCGCGTTGAGCTTCTTCGCCGTATCGACGTCGGAGTAGGAGAAGCCTATCCGCCAGCCCGTCATCGCGAACGCCTTCGAAGCACCGTCGATGAGCACGTAGGGGCCCACCGAGGCTTCCGGCAGCTCGAGGATGCTGGGGGCCCTACTCCGGTCATCATCGAAATAGATTTCCCGGTAGATCTCGTCGGCCAACAGGCAGACATCCCGATCCCTCGCCCACTCGGTAATCGCCCGGAGTTCGTCACTCGAATAGACCGCGCCAGTCGGATTACACGGCGAACACAGGATCAGTCCCTTGGTCCGCTCCGTGTACGCGGCCTCGAGGTCTTCCGGGGTCAGGAGGAAGTTACGTTCAGGGCTCCCCGCCACCTCGACCGGCTCTGCACGGGCCAGCGAAACGATCTGCGGATAGCTGGTCCAGAACGGAGTAGCGACCAGCACCTCGTCGCCAGGTCCGAACAGCGCGAACGCCGTGTTGAACAGGGATTGTTTGGCTCCGTTCGCAACGACCACACCCTCCCAGTCGATCGGCCGACCAGCGATAGACTCAAGGTATCCCGCGATAGCACGGCGTAGCGGGGGCATCCCAGGCGTGGGCGTATACCGGGTCATCCCTGAATGGATGCCCTCGACCGCGGCTTCGGAGATCCACTCAGGCGTGCCGAAGTCGGGCTCACCCGCGCTGAGATCGATGATGTCGCGGCCTTCGGCACGGAGGCGTTTGGCCAAGGAACTGACGGCAATGGTGGCCGAAGGTTGGAGCCGGGAGATATTATCGCTGTAATTCATGCGGGAATATTGAGCTAGGGCATCTCCCGATCAAGTTGGCCCGGCTGAGCCACACGTTGGGCCCCACGCCAGGTCGTAGGCGGGCTACACGCCGGTTGCAGACCCGTTCCAGCCGCACAACACGTTAAACGAGATGGTTGATCACTCCCCCCGGACACAGCAGATTTCCCGGGTGAGCGAACTAAAACAGGTCGTCTTCTACTTCGACTACGTCGACCCGGGGTCTTACCTCGTCGATGTGCAGTTGGGACGACTGCTTCCCCGGAACGTAGCGGTTGTCCGCCACCCTTTCGAGCTTCGTCCTCCGCCACGAGAGCTCGTGGAGACGGCGAGCCCCGAGTGGTCGCGCTATCAAGAGACCACATCAGCGTTCGCGGCCGCGATAGGTCTCGACCTCCAGCCTTCAGACTTCCTCCCCTGGACTCGCAAAGCCCACGAGCTCCGGTTGCACGCGGTCGAAAAAGGGAAGGAGCAGGAGATACATGACACACTCTTCCGGGCTCGATTTGAAGAAGGAGCCGACCTCGGTCGAGTCGATGTCCTGGTGAATCTGGGGGCCGCCGTCGGTTTGGATCTCACTGAAACCAAAGCCGTGCTGGATGTGGACCGTCAAACAGAGGCCGTTGTGACGCTTCGGGACGAGGCGGAGGCGGCCGGGGTCACTCGCACCCCAACCCTCCAGATCGGCTCTGAGAACCTTGAAGGACCGCGCGGGATCGACGAACTTGCGGGGCTCTTGAGGGCGGCGCATCTCATCTGAGCGCCTATCACTAATGGACCGCCGGCACTGTACCAATCGACACGGGGACATCCCATGGCAGGATATCAGCGCAAAACGGCCCTCACACCCGTTGAGGTCTTATCGAAAGCGGAAGAGATACTCCCCGAGTGGATCGGTCTCGCGAAATCGAAGAGTTCGGGGCATAGCGCCACGTATACGGGTGCGGAGGGCACGGTGACCGTGTCAGCCCATCGGCACGGACCCTACACCGAGGTAGTCGCCTCTAGTGACAGGCTCAGGACGTCGCGCATGGACTACGAACTTCAGAAGTTCCTGACGGAGCTTCCGTATGAGCCGGGCGATGCCGGCGGGCGGGGATCAGGGAACCCCTCGTGAGCCACTCATTCGAAGACCTCGAGGTTCTCCCGGAACTCGTAGAAACGTTGGCAGCCGAAGGGCTGGAAGAGCCGACTGAATTCCAACGGGCAGCCGTCCCCGTCATGAGGAGAGGCAACAACCTCCTGGGAGGGGCGGGTCCGGGCGCCGGCACTCTGGTCGCATATGGCGTAGCGCTCTTGGAGCGCACCGAGGCGGGGGCCGGACAACCCGGCGCGTTGGTGGTCACCGCCACGAGTGAAGCTGCCACCGCCTTGGCGGAATCCCTTGGACGCCTTGCCCTTGCTACCGGCCACGCAGTCGCCGCCTTGGGGGGAACATGGGCGCTACCAGAGCGGGCCGACGTCCTATTCGGCACTGCCCAAGACCTTCGGGCTGCAGTTGATGGCTCTCAGCTCTCGTTCGAGAGCGTTCAGAGCGTCGTCGTTGACGGTGCCAGTGCCATAGAAGCGGCGACGGGCCTGGAACCGGTGAGTTCACTGTTCGAGTATTTGACGCCAGGCATTCAGCGCATCGTGTTCGGCCTGCCCGTAACTGCAGCGGTCGAATCTTTCGTCGCGGCACACGTGTCGAAGGCTGTCCAGGTGCCGCCTCGGCCCGTCTCGGATGAACCCACGCCGAAGTCGACGTCGAGGGGCGAGCTACGTTTCCGAATTACCCCTGAGGACAAAGTGGAAGGCCTCTTGAGGCTCATCGCCGAACTCTTCGAGGAGAACGCCCGGCACGTACTCATCTATTGCCGCTCCGAAGACCGTGTCGCGGACGTCGCCGACTTTCTCGCTCTTCATGGATACCTCGCCGGAGCCCCGGGAGACGAGTCGCTTCCACTCTGGCTTTCGGTGGCACCGCTCGAGGCGCGCGAGGCTCTCGCGCAGCTAGCATCTACGGGTGGCATCCAGATCGTAAGCTTGGATTGCCCGCCCGACATGGACACGCTCGATCGCCGCCACGGCGGGGGCGGCGAGGGCACGGTCGTACTCGTCTCCCGAGAGGTGCCTCACTTTCGGGACACAGCGCGCAGAGCAGGCTACGGGGTCCGTCCTCTGCCACCGCCACCGTCCGTAGTCGAAGGTCAGGTGGCTGAGGTCCGTCAACGGCTCGTTGATGTGGCTAAGCGCGAAGACCTTGCTCCCCATTTCCTGATCTTGGAGCCTCTGCTGGAGCGATTCAGTGCACAGGAGCTCGCCGCGGCCGCACTGGCCCTGTTGTCAGGCCCGGCACCGGCGGTCGGCGAGAGCAGTCCGGCGGCCAAAGCCAGGGCCGAGAAAGCCACCGGCACGGACGGCTGGACCAGACTTTTCGTGAGCATCGGCGAAATGGAAGGGGTCAATCCGGGTAGCCTACTCGGCACCCTGGCAGGGGAATCCGGCGTGGACGGCTCCCATTTCGGGAAGATCGAGATTCGCGACACATTCTCGCTCGTGGAGGTGCGCCCATCGGAGGCCGAAACCGTCATCAAAGCCGTAAACGGTCTGAGTATTCGCGGACGCAGCACTCGGGTGGACTACGATCGCGGGGCGGGTAGTAAAGGCAGCAAACCCGCCAATCATGGGGGAGCACGCCCCCGCCCTCGTTGATCCGGAAGGTCCACGAGGCTGAAAATAGGAGAGGCCACGCCCCCATGACCGCGTTGGGGCGTGGCCTCTATCCGATCTTTATTGTACCCACACGGAGGGTTTAACCCTCCTGGTTACTGCCTACTGGATGGCATCCTTCAGGCCCTTACCAGCACGGAAGCCGGGGGTCTTGGAAGCCGGAATGTGAATCGTAGCACCTGTGCGAGGATTCCTACCCATACGGGCCTTGCGGTGCTTCGCCTCGAACGTACCAAAGCCGGTGATCTGAACGCGTGTGTCCGTCTTCAGCGCTGCGGCAATAATGCCGGCGGAGCCGAAGAGTGCGTCCATGGCCCGAGAGGCATCTGCCTTGGTCATGCCGGCGCGGTCGGCAAGGGCGTCTACCAGATCGGATTTGTTCATTGCGGTTCTCCTCAAAAGATGTGATGAGATTCGGATCGCTGCCTCAACTGGCCTTCGTCGAGCCCCGTACAGGATTTTCACACCTTGGGCCTGACATGTGAGCAATCCAGGACAAAACGGGCCGCGACTCTTTTCGGCGAGCTTCGGTCTTGGTCTACGGTAAGGCTCACCCATCGGGGCGTCAAGAAGAAATTTAGTCGAAAATCCGCATCATACCTAGCTTCTCGTGGTATTCGGATGTGGACCAACTAACTCTCAACTCTCTTCCGGAGGTTATCGAGCGATGCGCGTGTTCATCCCGCGCTTCCTGGGAGCATTCTTATACCTGCTGGGGCTTACCCTGGTGGGAGTCGTGAGCTACACCCTAATCGAGGGATGGGGATTTCAGGACGCCCTCTATATGAGCGTGATCACGATCACCGCCGTCGGATATTCCGAGATGCCTCCTCTCTCTACCGTCGGGAGGGATTGCACCATGGTCCTCTTGGCCGCAGGTGTTACGGGCATTGGTGTTTGGTTCGCACTCATTACCTCGTTGATTGTCGAGTTCGACCTGAGTTACGTCAGAAGGAGACGCAGGATCATGCGGAGCATTGAAGCACTGAACGACCACATCGTTCTTTGTGGGGGTGGCGAACCGGGCGCCAGGTCATGGAGGAGTTGATGTCCCTGGGGCAAGACTTGGTCGTCATCGAGCGCGACCCCAAGCGCTTGGAGTGGATTCATGATCAGTACCCGGATGTGCTGACCGTCACCGGTGATGCGACGCTGGACGCCAACCTGGCCCAGGCGGGAATCCAACGGGCACGGGGCCTCCTCACGTGCCTGAGCGCGGATACCGAGAACGTCTTGGTATGCCTCTCTGCACGGCACTTGAATCAGGAACTCACCATAGTTGCGCGCGCACTGGAAGAGGCCGCGTTGGACAAGCTCTACCGAGCGGGAGCGAACCACGTGGTGTGCCCTAACGTGAGCGGGGCCATCCGCATGGCCTCCATGCTCCTTCGTCCAGAGGTGGTCTCGTTTCTGGACATCGCCACCCGGTCAGACGGGTTGGAACTCCGGTTCGAGCAGGCGGCCATCCAGCCGGACTCGAAGTTGGCGGATCTCACTTTGATGGAAGCACGGATTCCGCAAGAAACCGGCTTGATCGTCATCGCGGTCAGAAAGCAGGCCGACGAGACCCACCAGTTCGTGTTCAACCCCGTGGCAGGCACGAGGCTGGACCCGGGTGACGAGATGATCGTCTTGGGACAGCCCACACAGGTGGATAAGCTCAGGCGATACGCCCAGGCTTGATGGAGTTGGGCTAGCCCTCGTCCGCTGCTTCGCCGTTGGTACGGTACCGCTTGAAGAGCGTCAACACCGTGTATCCCACCGCCATGATCAGCACGAACTTCAGCACCATGCCGGCCATCGAAAGCATGAACATCCCGAGCATCTTCCAGAGAACCACGCCCGAAAAGGCTGCCAGCGCGACTTGACCAAACATCTTCATTGCGATCTCCCGTTCCGGATAGCCCAAGTGGTTCCGTCAGTGCTATGTCTTACGCGCTGATCGACACCGGAGTTTCGCTGACTGAGAAGACCCGGGCCAGCGCTTTGGGAATTCTGTGGGGAGGCGCCGCTGAGAGCAGCGGAAGCAGCGTCGGCTTTATGAGCCGTCGCAAAAACTGGCCCTACTTGTACCGGTAGGTTACCCGGCCTTTACTGAGGTCATAGGGTGACATCTCAACCTTCACCCTATCCCCCTCGAGGACGCGGATGTAGTGCTGACGCATCTTGCCCGACAGATACGCCAGTATCTCGTGTCCGTTCTCCAACTCCACCCTGAACTTGACGTTGGGAAGGACCTCGCTAACGGTCCCTTCGATCTCGATCGCTTCTTTCGCCACTCCGCCTCACATCCGGTTAATTGGTTGCAGCACCGGACGATAGCACGCCCCTACTGGGGGAGCAACGACCGCCCTACCAGGTCACTACGGCAGATTCCTACATCCGGAACCTGTAGCTGAGCTTCGCGAAGAGGCCATCCGCCGTCGGCTGGACGGCCTCGAAACCGAAACGGCGGGAATCCTCCATCTGCCTGGTGTAGCCCAGGAAGAACACCGTGCCGGGCGACGGCTCGTACGACAGGAGCGCCTCCACTAGGATATCGTTGCCATCGGATCCATCAAGCGGTTCGCAGCCGTCCTCGTCACACGATTCGAGGGGCCGGCCGGTATCGGGAGCCCGCAGATCCCCACGCTCGGCGCTCCCGTACTCCAGCGTACCCCGCAGGAAGAGGGCCCGGTTGAATTGGTACTGAGCCTTGATCCGCGGAATGGTTGCACTCGAGTAGCGGGTTCCGTCCTTGTAACGTATCGAATGAGGCAGACCACGTGTGAGCGGCCACCGTCACATGACCCGCATCGGCCCTATAAGGTTGAAGCGGGCCTTGCGCGTATCCTACGACCAAGCCTCATATTGGGCCGATCGCGGGCCGGGGCCTGCGGCGGACTCCGTCGACTCAAGGAACCATGAGCCAAGACTTCGAGCCCGCCGAGCGTGCTCAAATCGAGGCCGCTCTGGCGGCAGGGCAAACACTGACATGCCCCAGTTGTTGCGCGCCCTTGGACCGCACCGTGATACCCCCCCGAACAGACGTGTCGTACGTTCGCCGCCGGATCTGGCTGACCTGCGGATCCTGTGACAAGAGCCTCGTGCTCGACCAACCGAAAGCGAAGTAGGCGATGGGAAGACCCGAAGTCGGCGTGTACGCGCTAGCGGAGACGATGTTCGCTCGTGGCCACCTGGCAGCCTTCTTCCTGGCAACGGTGCTCTCCGTTGTGAATCCGGTCGGGGCCCAGGTTCGGGAGGAGGGGCCTGTCATTCTTCAGCTTCCGGCCAGCACTAGCGCGATGGCAATGGGCGGGGCATTCCAACTCACGGGCGGCCGCAGCGACGGGATTTTCTACAACCCTTCCCTCCTCGTAAGCGCCTCGGGTTTCGGGCTCGATGGCCACACCTTCGACTCGAAATCCAACCTGTTTACGCTGTCGGCGGTTACCGACTGGTTTGGAGGGGCCGTGGGTGTGGGGCTCCAAACTCTCAGCTATTCCACAGACGCCGCGACAGGTGGAGAGATCGATCTCGCCGAGCTCGACCTGCTCACCGGCGGTGCATCTGGCGCAGTTGAGTTCGTGGCCACCGTTGGGTATGCCCAAGAGGTCGCCGGGCTCGAATGGGGCGTTGCTGCCAAGAGCATCGAACAACGACTAGGGGGAGACAAGGATGTAGCGTTCGCCGTGGACCTGGGCGTCTCGCTGGTGGTCGGAGACTTCCGACTTGGCCTGGCAGCCCAGAACCTTGGACCCGATCTGCAGTTGGGCGGGGAATCCACAGATCTGGCCAGACGTGTGACCTTGGGGGCCTCGGGCGCTGGGTGGCAGGTCGGACCCTTCGATCTCGGCGTGTCCGCGGCGCTTTCTCGTGAAGCCGACGGCACGGTGATCCCCGCTCTAGGTGGCGAGATTGAGTATTGGCCAGTGAGAGGTCGAACCTTCACTGGCTGGATCGGCGTGCGACGTGTCGAACAGGGTCCAGCCCATGAGGTCACCTTTGGCGCAGCATTCCAAGGGGACGCCTTCGGGGTCGAGTACGCCTACCAGGGCTTTGATTCCTTCGGAGGTGGCCACAGGCTGGGAATCAGCTGGCGCTGATGGACCCCTGCGCCTTCACGGTCAGGGCTGAGAGGCAACCCTCACCGAAATGAACGCCGGATCCAAGAACGCGATCCCCACGTCGTCGACCACGACGGTACCGCCCTCGCTCAAGTCGAACACGAGCCGAATCATGGCGAGGCTGCGAAGGTCCAGCGCCGGACGAAGGCTGGTAAAGTCTGCGAGTGGTATCGAGTAACTCTGTAGCACCAATTCGGCGAGTTCGTTGAAGCGTTGCTCCTCCAGATCGCCGCGCCGAAGGATGTGGGTCTCGAGCGGCCTTCGAATAGGCCCGTAATCACTCAACGCGACCTTCGCGGACCGGCCCTGGGAATCGACGACCTCGACGCTGAGATCGATGAGTTGCTCCTCGTCGTCGTCTTCGGCGTCGTCGTCCTCGGCTCTGAGAGGTGCGTCATTCTCCTCGTCACCGTCCTCGCCCTGTGCGTCTCTCGGACCAGGCGTTCCGGGCGCGGCAGCAAGGGCGATCTGAAGCGACGCCCCCTCCCCCAGCCTCCACGCGCGACCCAGCGTGTCAGGTAGCGAGAGCGTGAAGGAAGCGGGGCGACCCAGTTCCTCAGAGCCCTTCACTTCCCGGTTCCAGCCGAGCCATAACGCCTGGTTCGTCTGTGAGGACGATGTGGTCGGACGATTCCGGGAGCGGAGCACCAACTCCCCCTCCCTCCACGTGGAGAGGCTGTCCCCATCGAGCTCGACCCCGGCGGCACTCCCCGTTGTCACGTCGATGTCTTCTTCGAACGTCGCGAGCGGCCGAAAGCTGCCGTCTTCGAAGCGGGTGGTGTACATGGTCTTCGGTAGCCACCCGCCGGCTACTCGGTGGTCGCGGAAAATGGGCAGATACTCCCCGTTGCCCTTCAGCGAGTATTCCAAAAAAGCGGATACGTAGATCTTCGCGAACTCCTGTTGCTCGCGCGGCTCGAGGAGGGGTCGCAGGTCGAGCGTTCGGCCGCTCCGGGGCCCGTTGTCGTGGGGGCCCCAAACGCTATTCCACTGACCGTGGTTCGCACGGTACACGAATATGGCTGTCTTCAGGTGCGGCTGATCGTCTGTGAACTTCACGCGGCTATAGAGCCTGAGCCCGTGGAAGCTCGTGACGTCCCCGTCATGAGAGCCGTGGAACACCATGTAGTTGACGTTCTCAACCGGGACGAATCGATCCGTTGGAAGGTATTGGCCGTCCACGGGCGCGATCGCGACGATGGCCTTGATGTCGAACTTGAAATCGAAGGTCAGGTTGGCGTCGTCCGGGTAATGGCTGAGGCGGTTGAAGGCCGCCGCATGCCCCACGGCTCCTCCACCGCGCGAGTGACCCATGAGCGCGAGGTTCCCCATGTCCACCCTGCCGAAGAACGGATTCTCGGCGTCTTCGTTGAACTCGCCCCACGCCTCGAGGTGCTTGAGCAGCAGCCAACCCCTTGCGTCGTTCTCCTGGCGGATCCCGCCGTTCACGAAGTTCATATCGATCGAAGCCAGGATATATCCCCGGCTCGCCAGCAACTCCCCCAGGTAGTCGTAACCGGGGTCCGAGAAGTCCTTCATATTGTGGTTTCCGTGCACCACCAGGACCAACGGAAAGGGCCCGTAGCCGTCGGGGTACCATACGCGTCCGTTCAGCGGGAACTCCTCTGGAGTGAAGCCCCAGTACCCGTTCCTGGAATCTGCCTGATCCCCGAGATCGATCAGCTTGGAGGCATCCACAGTCGCGGTGTTGAACGCCACGCCCTCGCGGTATTCTTGGCGGTTCTTGTCGTCACCGTGCCCGTAAGTGAGGGTGCGGACCGCTAATCCGCCCCGCGCCGAGGGGCTGGATCCCACCATGAGCTGTCGAGCCAGCACCGTGGGATGATCGCTCTCCTCCAACTGCACGGCTCCCCGGCAACCGGCGACCGCAAGGACCAGGAGCCCGACTACTACGGAACGGCAGCATCTCGGCACTGGCATGTCTCTCCTGCTTTCCAAGTGGTGTCGTGCCATGGGGGGGGGCGCCCGGACGGACTCAGCGCGGATTGTAGGAGGCAGGCAGGCATCTGGGCAATTCCTTTGGTGGACGCGGAAGCCTGGACCGCGGGCTCCCCCTTCGCGAATGTTCCGGGTCGCGCTCGGGCATCCAATGAGATCCCGACCAGACTCTCCACACCGTAAGGGACCTCGACGACCGTCCCGCACACTCAAGACACGGGTGACCCAAATGCCGAATCGCATCGCACAATTCACAACGAACCAGGGGACGTTCAAGGTCGAGCTCTTCGAGGAGCGCGCGCCAGGAACGACGAAGAACTTCATCGACCTCGTCGAAAAGGAATACTACGACGGTCTCGTCTTCCACCGCGTCATCGCCGACTTCATGATCCAGGGCGGATGTCCCACCGGAAACGGGACGGGTGGGCCCGGCTACACGATCGATGACGAATTCCACGCCGAACTACGGCATGACGTTGAAGGCGTGCTCTCCATGGCCAACTCAGGGCCGAACACCGGCGGGTCACAGTTCTTTGTGACACTCGTGCCTACCGCATGGCTGGACGGCAAGCATGCTGTTTTCGGCAAAGTCGTCGAGGGAATAGCCCTCGTGCGTACGATTGGAACCACGGCCACTGGGCCAGGAGACAGGCCCCTCCAGGACGTCCTCATGGAGAAGGTCGAGATCCTGAAGAGCTGATCTGGAAGTGATACACGGTGTTACGCTTTGGGCCTAAAGATCTACCTATACCCAACTGCCTGAAGTGTAAACAGCTCGGCGTACCGCCGCTCACCATGACGCTTGAAAATCAGATCCACGGCGAAGGCCACGAACGACACCGTGAATACCGTACCGTCCTTAAGGCCATCGATCAGCAACTTGAGTTGAAAGATGGCAAAATCCCGGATCGAGACCTTGGTTCTGTGGTCCATGCCCATACCCTATTCCCGTTCTTGCCGACGATACGATTTGACGCGGCGAACCCTACGGATCTATTACGTGTTTTGCTTCGCCTCCGCCAGCTTTCGGGGCGGTCGGATTCCCAGGGAGAGAGAGGAACCTTTCACGGGGGGGGTTACGTAACGATAGGTCCCCCTCGGCCCAAGCTTGGCGCGCTTCCACGCGTTCGAGCGAGCGAGCCCGGGAAAGGGAGTGTCGACGACGAGATTGGAGCGAACGGTGCGCGCATTGGTGTCTCTCTTGAGTGCGGCCACGCTTACGCTCGCCAGCGGCACTCCGACACCTCCCGCCGGGTCCCACGCCCAACCCCACGCGCGGCCGTTGGTGTCCTCCCCCGGGTCAATCGCCGGGGCACCCCTCTTTCTCTCTTCCGAAGACGTCTCTAGAGCGGTCGACCCTTGGGACAACGAGAGGTCCGGCGGTGAGTTGACCCAGGTCGAAGGCATGCCGCGGGAGTTCTATTTTTCTCGCGTCGCTTACACGGGATATGGCCGCGGATTCTATTCCCGTGGCAGCTCTTGGGCCACGGACTACCCCAAGGCCGACCAGATCTTCCTCTCGTTCATCGACCGGCTCCTCTCCAATCTCGATGCGTACGAGCGGGAGCACCCTGTGCAACTCATCGATCCTGAGATCAGACGCTTCCCATACCTCTACGCCCTCGAAGTGGGCCGAATGGCGCTTACACAGCCCGAGATCGAGGGTCTTCACGATTACCTGATGGCGGGCGGATTCCTGGTCATCGACGATTTCTGGGGATCGCGGGAGTGGGCGAACTTCGAGTACCAGATGCAATTGGTCCTGCCCGGCTACCCAATCGTCGATCTCCCGCTAGAGCATCCGCTCTTCACAACTTTCTACGAGATCGACGAGATCATGCAGGTCCCCAACGTTCGCAACGGTGTGAACGGCTTTGCGACCCACGAGAGGGACGGGATCGTGCCGATGGTCAAAGGCATCCACGACGACAATGGACGCCTCATGGTGGTCATCAACTTCAATACCGATCTCGGTGACGCATGGGAGTGGGCAGACAACCCGTACTACCCACTCAAGTACTCGACGTATGCGTACGAGATGGGCGTGAACATGGTCGTTTACGCCATGAGTCACTGATCATGCTCGGAGAGATCGCCTGATGCAGGGAATCTTCGAGTTCCTGTTCAAGTACCGGCCCCTCCTCTTCCAGGAGGGGGACTTCACCTTCGGGTCTCCTTGGCCGACCATGTTTGTGCTCGGACTTGTGGCTCTGTTGTCGATTCCTGCGGTACTCACCTACACGGCCGCTCGTGGGAACACGCGGCCTGTGGACCGAACGGTCATGGCCGTTCTCCGACTCGGGGTCATCGGGCTACTGGTCTTTATCCTCTTCCAACCCACGCTGGTTCTCACGTCCGTGGTACCGCAGCGCAACTTCGTAGGTATTCTCGTAGACGACTCGCAGAGCATGCTGATCACCGACGAAGACGGCGTCCCACGAAGCGACTTCATTGAACGCACGTTCGGTGCTGAAGGCAGCGAGTTACTCACCGAGCTCAGCAACAAGTTCTCCCTACGATTCTTCCGCTTCAGCCGAGGATCGAGCCGCCTGGGGGATATGTCCGAGCTGACCTTCGAGGGAACCGGTACGGAGCTCGGAACGGCCATGGTCCGCGCCCAGAAAGAGTTGGCAGGAGTGCCGCTATCGGGTCTGGTGGTGATATCGGACGGCGCCGACAACTCCGGGGAGACACTGGCGGAATCTCTGTTGCCGCTTCAGGCTGCCAACGTGCCGGTCTATACGGTCGGGCTGGGTGAGGAAACGCTGTCGCCCGACGTGCAGGTCAGCCGGGTCGAAGTGCCGCGAACCGTGCTGAAAGGCACGTCACTGGTTGTGGACGTGATCGTGTCGCACCGCGGGTATTCGAATTCGACGGTCCCGCTCGTGGTCGAGGACGGTGGTATCCTCATGGCCTCCGAGGATGTAACGCTCCAGGGGGACGGCGAGCCGGTCGTAGCCCGGATCCGGCTCGAAGTCGAGGAGAGTGGCCCGCGGTTGTTGCAGGTCCGCGTCCCAATCCAGGACGGCGAGCGGGTATCCCGCAACAATGTTCGTGAGGTGCTGATCGACGTCGTCGACGAGACGGAGAAGGTTCTCTACTTCGAGGGCGAGCCTCGATGGGAAGTAAAGTTCGTGCGCAGGGCGGTGTCAGACGACGACAACCTTCAGGTCGTGGTCCTGCAACGCACCGCAGCGAGCAAGTTCCTCAGGTTGGACGTGGATGACGCGGATGAGCTCGCTGCAGGGTTTCCCAAGACACGTGAGGAACTATTCCGGTACCGCGCCCTCATCTTGGGCAGCGTAGAAGCCAGCTTCTTCACGCACGACCAACTCGATATGATCGCCGACTTCGTGTCGCAGCGTGGCGGGGGCCTCCTAGTGCTCGGAGGACGCAACTCATTCGGGGAGGGTGGCTATGAGGGCACGCCCCTGGCGGAAGCCCTGCCCGTTTTCCTGGACGACGAGTTGAGCGGGGGTCGGCCGTTCTTTTCCGAGCTACATGTCAGCCCTACGCGCACGGGACTGACCCACCCGGCTACCCAGCTGGGCGGGAGCGGCGGTGAAGAGATCAGAACGCTTTGGGAGTCACTTCCTCCGGTGTCGTCCCTCAATCCGATCACCCGATTGAAGCCGGGGGCCACGAGCCTTCTCACCGGCGGTAGCGAACTGGACCGCACCACACAGGTCGTGATGGCCTATCACAGATACGGGCGCGGCAAGGTCATCGTGCTGCCCATCCAGGATTCATGGATCTGGCAGATGCACGCGGACGTCGCTTTGGAAGATCAGACGCATGAGATCTTCTGGCGACAACTCATCCGCTGGTTGGCCGACGGCGTACCGCACCGAGTCGGTGTCCAGGGTGAGCACGAAGTCGTCGAGCCGGGCCAGTCGGTCGGAATCTCGGCCGAGGTGAACGATTCGGCATACGTGGAGGTGAACAACGGTAGCATCGTCGCCACGGTCCTGGGCCCCGTAGGGGACACGATCAGTTTGCCGCTCAACTGGGCCGTCGACCAAGACGGGCGATACGACGCCGACTTCACGACCTCTGAACCGGGCCTGTATAAAATCGCCGTGCGGGCTACTCGGGCAACGGACACCTTGGGCACGGCCGTCACATATGTGCACTCAGCCCCCTCCGACGACGAGTACTTCGACGCGAGCATGCGGGGAACCACGCTGCGGCGGGTCGCGGACGAGACCGGGGGGCTCTTCTACACTCCTGAAGACGTGGCTTCACTTCCGGAAGACATCAGCCTGACCGGTGCCGGGGTGACGCTCACCGAAGAACGCGACCTCTGGGACATGCCCATCCTTCTGATCCTTCTCTTGGGTCTGATGGCGGGCGAGTGGGGCTACCGAAGGAAGAGGAACCTGGTGTGATCCGCACTGGAGCCCTCCTCCTGGGCGTGATGGCGCCCTTCCTACTCGCGACGGCACACCCCGTCAAGGCGCAGGACACGCACGTCTTGCTCATCGGAGGGCTCGGGGGTGACGAGCAGCATCGGCAGCAGTTTCTCGAGTGGGGAGGCACGTTCTTGGATGCCGCCACTGAGAAGTTGGGGGTACCCCGAGACAACATTGTCTATCTCGGGGAGAAGCCTGATGCCGATCCCCGGATCGCGGATCGCTCTAGCAGGGACAATGTCGAGCGAAGGTTTGCAGAGATGGCCGCACGGGCGGTGCCGGGCGACCATGTCTTCATCATGCTCATCGGGCACGGCAGCTACGCCTCCGGTGAATCACGCTTCAACCTGCCCGGACCGGACCTGACCGCCGAAGACTTCGCGCTCATGCTCGACCAGTTGTCCGATCAGGACGTCTCGTTCGCGAACGTCACTAGCGCAAGCGGAGGGTTCGTTGCTGCCCTGTCGGGCCCGCGACGTACGATCGTCACCGCAACCAAGACGGGCATGGAGCGCAACGAGTCCGTCTTCGCCGGCTACTTCGTTGATGCGTTCGCCGGAGACCGAGCCGATCTCGACAAGAACGGTCGGGTGTCGATGTCCGAGGCGTTCGAGTTCGCGACCACCGAGGTGGCCCGCGAGTACAAGGCCGACGGCCGGATCCAGACCGAGCACGCGCTCTTGGATGACAACGGCGATTCAGAGGGAAGCACCAGTCTTGAAGAGGGCCTGGACGGCACGCTGGCGAGCCGCCTGTTCTTAGGAGCCAGTCCCACGGCGGTGGCTGCTATGTCCACCGATGCTCCTGCCCTCAAGGAACTCTACGAAAAGAAGGGCACCCTGGAGCGGCAGGTAGCGGAATTGGCCGCCCTCAAAGACCAGATGGACGAGGACCGATACGAGGCCGACCTCGAGAACCTTCTCGTCGAGTTGGCCCTGACCAACCGAGAGATTCAGGGCCTCGAAGGCGGTGAGTCATGAGCAACTGGCTCGCCCAGGGACTTCGGCCGACCGTTAGACGTCGGAGCATGGTTCGACGTCGAGTAGCATTTGTGTCGGCCGTGACAGCGGCCCTTTTCGGTCCCTGGGCCGCGGCCGAGGCCCAGGGTTTCCGAGAAGCCTTTTTGCAGCTGCGGTCCGGAGAGTACGACGAGGCTATCTCGGCGTTCCGACAGCTGGCAGCTACGGAAGCTGCTGCTCCCGCCGGGGTCACAGAAGCGGCTCAAGAGAGTGCTCACATGGGCTACGTGATGGCGCTAGCCGAGGTCGGCCGTTACGAGGAGGCCATCGAAGTCGGCGCCCAGGCTTCGGACGCCCTGTCACTGAGGCTTGCGAACACGATCGGTGAGGTGCTCTTCAAGGTGGGCCGTTTGGACGAAGCCCGGCAGCACTTCGACCGCTCTTGGCGGGGGGGTGCTCCCGACCGCCATGTCGCCCGCCTCAACCGCGCGATTCTGGAGTGGACATACGGCGACCGCAAGGAGGCCTTGAGGGAGTTCGACACCTTCATCGACCTCTACAACGACGGGGCGACCCTGTCCTGGAGAGACCTCACAGCGATCGCGACCGCAGTCCGGCACCTCGGCATTAGGGATCCGCAGCTCTTTAAGGACGCCCTGAGGGCGTACGATGAGGCTATCGCGGCGGACTCCGGAAACCTCGATGCCCGGGTGCTCCTAGGTGAATTATTTCTGGAGAAGTTCGACGGCACGGAGGCCGACGCTTCGCTCAAGGCGGCCCTCGCTCGAAATCCCAACCACCCGGGTGCCCTACTTGCCATGGCCCGCACCATGGAGTTCAATGGGACCATCGGAGTCATTGACCAGGTAAAGGCGGTGCTGGAGATCAACCCCAACCTGGTCGAGGGGAGAGTCTTCAAGGCGTGGCTGCACCTCGCGGTCCAGAACCACAAGGAGGCCCGTACGGAACTCGAAGCCGCCCTCGAAGTGAACCCCGTTTCCTTAGAGGCTCTGAGCGCGCTCGCCGCCAGCCACTATTTGCTTGGTGAGACGAGTGACTACGAGGAAATCCGAGACCGGGTCCTCGAGTTGAGTCCCGGCTACGGTGATCTCTACAACGACATCGCGGAGCTGAGCGTTAAGAGCCGCAAGTACCACGACGCGGCTGATCTCGCCGCCGAGGCCATCGCCACCGACCCTCAATCCTGGAGGGCCTACGGAATTCTCGGCGCGAATCAGTTGCGGCTCGGCCAGATGGATGAAGGGCGGGCCAGCTTGGACGTGGCGTTCGAGGGAGACCCGTACAACGCCAGGATCTTCAACTCGCTGACGCTTCTGGACAGTTTCGAGCACTTCGAAGTGCTCGACGAGGACCCCCGGTTCGAGTACGTGCTGCACGAGCGGGAAGCTCAAGTTCTCGCACCCTATGTCGAGCAGATCGCGACGGAAGCGTTGGAGTCGCTCATCGAGCGGTACGGTGGCTACACCCCGGTCCTTCCTGTTCGAATCGAGGTGTTTCCAAGCCATGCGGACTTTTCGGTCCGCACACTCGGACTTCCGGGCATCGGCGCATTGGGCGTGACCTTCGGTAGTGTCGTCGCCATGGACTCCCCCTCTTCAAAGCCGGTGGGAGACTTCAACTGGGCCTCAGTACTTTGGCATGAAATGGCGCACGTCTTTCACCTGGGTCTCAGCGAGCATGAAGTCCCCCGTTGGTTCTCCGAGGGCCTGGCCGTGCACGAGCAGCGAAAGGCTCGGCCGGGTTGGGGACACCAGCCGTCTCCTGGATTTCTAGGCAGATATCAAGAGGGGCTCATGCTCCCCGTGAGTCAGATGAACGCGGGGTTCGTACAACCTTCATATCCCCAGCAGGTGGTCGACTCGTATCTGCAGGCGTCCCTGGTGTTCGACTTCATCGAAGGTCGTTGGGGCTTCGAACCGATTCTTGCCATGCTCCACGGCTACCGGAACGGAGAATCCACGCCCGCGCTGGTCGAGCGCCTCATGGACATCGAGATGGAGGACCTCGACCGAGACTTCGACGAGTACTTCCGAGGCCGCTTCGACAGTGCCTTGAACGCGCTGGCCGCTCCGGCCGCGAGCGCCGGCATGACCACTCAGCCCAGCTCGATCAACGATCTGGTCCGCCTTGCCAGGGAGAATCCGGAAAACTTCAGGGCGCGGCTCACCGCAGGAGTGACCCTTTTCCAAGCCGGCCGCCTGGACGAAGCGGAAGACCATCTTTTTGCCGCACTGAGGCTCTTCCCGGAATACGGAGGCCTCGACAGCCCCTACTGGTTCCTCGCTCAGATACACAATGAGCGGGGAGAGACCGGACTAGCTGCGGGTGCCCTCGCGCGTCAGACCGCTCTGAACGAGAGTCACTACGAGGCGTTTCTCCTGCACGCCGAGCTACTCAACGAGCAAGGAGATTCCGACGGCGCCGCAACGGCGTTGGACGCCGCTGTGCTGATCTACCCATACGAGATTGAGCTCCACGAGCGCTTGGCCCAGGCCCACGCCGATCGCGGGGACTCGGCAGGTGCCGTCCGAGAGCGCCGCGCCGTAGTGGCCCTCGAGCCAACCGACCGAGCCGGGGCACTCTATGAGCTGGCAAGGGCATACCTGGGCGACGGCAGTCTTCGGGAGGCGCGTCGCACCGTGCTCCGGTCTCTGGAGATCGCTCCCAACTACGGCGAAGCGTTGGACCTTTTGTTGGAGATCCGAGCCGGAGGAACGTTGTGATACGTTCGTCGACTCTTTCCTTGACTGCGGTTGCCGCGACGACGCTGCTGGCGGGGTCGCTGGCATTCGCCCGCTCGCACGCCGGATCGATTGAATATCCCACCGTCGCTACGGAGATGGCCCCGCAAGCCGGCAACACTCCGTACGACGGACGGTTCACGTTCGCACGCATCCGCTTCGGCGGTACTGGATTGAACAGTGGCAGCTTCCGCGAGCGTGGACGGGGGGGTGGCAGGCAACCCGGGTGGGCGCACGACTTTCCCAGAGCCGAGCGCAATTTCATGAACATCATCCAGGAAACCACGCTCATCCGACCGTACATGGACGGCGGCAATGTCTTCACTACCGACGATCCCGAATTCACCCGTTTTCCGCTCTCGTACATCTCTGAGCCGGGTGGGTGGTATCCGACGGACGAGGAGATCCTCGGACTACAGAATTACCTCATGAAGGGCGGCTTCATGATCGCCGACGACTTCAGGGGACGCGACTGGGGCAACTTCGACGCGCAGATGAAAAGGGTGATCCCCGGGGCCCAGTTCGTGCAACTCGACGAGTCACACCCGATCTTCGACTCGTTTTTCAGAATCGAATCGTTGGCCACTCTCAGCTCCCCTTATGCTCGGGACGTTCCGATCTACCTGGGGCTGCATGAGGACAACGACCCCGAGAAGCGCCTCATCGTGGTCGCGAACTACAACAACGACATCGGCGAGTACTGGGAATTCTCAGACATAGGTTGGTACCCGATAGACCTCTCGAACGAAGCGTACAAGTTGGGCGTGAACTACTTGATCTACGCCATGACCCATTAGAAAGGGCACAGAGAGTTGGCCGATCCCGGCGTTGGGCTCGACTCAATTCTCTGCGCCATTTATCGATGAGTCTTTAGGAAGCGATGTGTAGTGCCGTCCTAGGCGGCGCACTGCCGGCGGTATTGACCACACAATTGTGACGTGAGTCACCAAGCAGCTAGGGCTGCTTAAACGGAGCACTAAATGGCATTCATTGAAGAAGAGGAAGCGGTCAGCGCGGTGACGGGAACGAACGAGCTCGTGCTCGATAGCACCGACGACGTGGATCTGGCCGACCGGATGCGGGATGGGCGGGAAAAGATCCTGTCAGAGATCCGGAAGCTCATCATCGGCCAGGAAGAGGTCATCGAACAGGTGCTCCTCTCTCTCTTCGTGGGCGGAAATAGCCTGTTGCTAGGCGTACCGGGCCTCGCCAAGACACTCCTCATCCATACCGTGGCGGAGGTACTGGATCTGAAGTTCTCCCGAATCCAGTTCACCCCTGACCTGATGCCCTCCGACATTACCGGCACGGACATCATTCAAGAGGACTCAGAGACCGGACGGCGTAGCATGGTCTTCGCGCCCGGCCCGATCTTCGCAAACATCGTGCTGGCCGACGAGATCAACCGGACACCTCCCAAGACCCAGTCCGCTCTGCTCGAAGCCATGCAGGAGCACCGAGTGACCGTACAGGGGGAGACTTACACCCTGGAGGAGCCCTTCTACGTTTTCGCGACCCAGAACCCCATCGAGTTGGAGGGCACCTACCCCCTCCCCGAGGCCCAGTTAGACCGCTTCATGTTCGAGATCGTGATCGAGCATCTTTCCGAGGAGGAAGAGCTCGAGGTCGTCCGCTCGACGACGGGAATCCAGGAGCCGGAATTCAGCCACACCATCACGGGGCCCGACTTGGTAGCCTTTCAACGCCTGGTCAGGAAAGTCCCCGTCCCCGACGCCGCCCTCCGTTATGCCGTCAGCCTGGTACGCGCCAGCCGACCCAGCCCCAATGGGGATTCGCCGGATTTCGTGAAGAAGTGGATCGCCTTCGGCGCCAGCGTTCGAGCTGCTCAGTACCTGACATTGGGGGCCAAAGCTCGCGCCCTCACACAGGGCCGCTACAACGTGAGTTTCGAGGACATCCGTGCCCTGGCCCATCCCGTGATGCGCCACCGCATCCTTACCACCTTCCACGCGGAGTCGGAAGGTGTCACTGCGGGGGAACTGGTAGACAAGCTGCTCGAAGCCGTGCCTGTGCCGACTTCGGGCCTCTAGGAGCCCGGGTCTATGGCCGTCAGAGCTCGCTCGGGGTTCCAGGCCAGCGGCGCACAGTTCCTCGACCCGGCCGTACTCGGTCGGATCGACAATCTGGAGCTGTTAGCGCGCACGGTGGTGGACGGGTTCCTGCACGGACTGCACCGTTCTCCGCACCTGGGCCTCTCCCTCGACTTCGCGGAGCATCGCGCCTATATGCCGGGCGACGACATTCGGCGCATCGACTGGCGACTCTTTGCTCGGACCGACCGCTTCTATGTGAAGCAGTTCGACGCGGAAACGAGCGCGAACTTCGTTGTCGTGTTAGACATATCGAAGTCCATGAGTTTCGGAACGCACTCCGCAACCAAACTCGATTACGCTCGCTACTTGGCGGCGGCGCTCGCGTATTTCTCTCAGAAGCAGCGAGACCGCGTGGGGCTCGTGACCTTCGACGAAGCCATTGTCGATTGGATACCGCCCTCGACACGGCACCTCGAACTCATCCTGCACAGCTTGGCCAACGCTCAGCCCGGTAACCCCGGTGCTTTGCGCGATCCGCTGATGCAGGTTGGTGAGAATCTGAATAGCCGCGGTGTCATTTTGCTGATTTCGGACTTTTACGAAGAGCCGAACCAGGCGATCGAATCAGTCCGACACCTCCGGGCACGGGGCCACGACGTCATCGTCTTCCACGTACTCGATCCGGCCGAGCTCACCTTTCCGTACGAAAGCCCGGCCAGCTTCCAAGATCTCGAGAGCGGTACGATGGTTCCGATCGTGCCTGCTGAACTCGCGGCAGAGTATCGTCAGCTGATCGGCGAGCACACGGCGGAGCTCGACCGCCTCTTTACCGGAAGCCGTATCGACTACTCGGTCGTCGACACCTCGAAGCCCCTGGACTTCGCGCTCTTCCGATATCTATCGAGCCGCGAGAAGATGAGTAGGACGCGCTGATGGGTTGGCTCGCACCCCTCTTCTTGCTGGGCCTGGCCGGGTTGGCGATTCCCGTCATCGTCCACCTCACCGAGAAGCAGAGACGGAACGTGATAGAGTTCCCGTCCCTCATGTTTCTCAGAAAGATCCCGTACCGCTCGGTACAGCGTCGGAAGATCCACCACTGGGCGCTGCTGGCCATTCGCGCGTTGGCGCTGGCGCTCCTTGTCATCGCCTTCGCTCGACCCTTTTTCCAAAACGCCGAGATCGCTGTCGGCTCTTCACTCGGCCCTCGAGAGGTAGTGATCGTGCTCGATCACTCGTATTCGATGGGTTACGCCGACCGTTGGGAGCGAGCCGGTGCCGAGGTCCGACGTCTCACCGCAGGACTCGGTGCCTCCGATCGAGCGAGCCTGGTGCTGCTCGGGCAAGGGGCGGCAGCGGTCGTGCGGTCGAGCTCCGATCATCAGCGGCTACTTACGGCCGTGGATACAGCAACAGTCAGCTCGTACGGCACGCGCTTCGGTCCAGGGCTCAAGCTCGCGCAGACAATCTTGGAGGAGTCCGAGTTGGGGAACCTCGAGGTCGCGATTATCAGCGACTTCCAGCGCTCGGGGTGGTCGGGCGACGAGGGTGTCAGGTTTCCCCCTGGAACCGCCGTAAACACTTATGAGATCAGTGACCCGGAGACCCCCAACGCGACCGTGGCGTCGGTGGCCCTGAGGCGCGACTTCTTTTCAGGGCGCGAGCGCATGACCGCAACCGCTCGAATCACGCGACGTCAGGGCGACGAAGTCGCTGATATGCCCGTCACACTCGAGATCGACGGGCAGGAGATCGAGAGCCAGAGCGTGCGCTTGGACCCAACGGGTTCGGGCACCGTCACGTTCGCTCCCTTCACGCTGTCGGAATCGTATACGAGGGGCACGGTCCGGCTGGGGCCCGACCCGCTTCCACAAGACAATGCGCTGCACTTCGTGCTTTCCCCAGGACGGGCACTGCGTGCTCTGATACTTGAGGGCAGTGGAGCGCGCACCGAGGCGAGTCTCTACATGGAGCGGGCCCTCGAGATCAGTGAGGAAGCCGCATTCCAGGTCGACGTCCGCCGCTCCGCGACCTTCGGCACCGCCGACCTGGACGCATCAGCCGTGGTGGTTCTGAACGACATCCGCGTGCCCCAAGGGGCCTTATCCGACCGCTTGCGCGACTTCGTTGAGGCGGGGGGTGGGCTCTTAGTCGTACTCGGCGAACGAAGCACCTGGCAAGGCGGCATGGAGGCCCTGATGGCCGGCCGCTTCGGAGCCGTGACGGACCATGCCCGAGTGGCCCGCCTCGGGTTCTTGGACTACACACATCCGATCTTCGAAGTCTTCGGTGGACCCCGCGGCGGCGATTTTGCGCGGGCGTGGTTCTTCCGGTCCCGAAGCATCACGGTGGGCCCCGAGGATCAGGTCCTCGCTCGATTCGATGACGGATCGGTCGCTCTGGTGGAACGACGTATCGGTCAGGGACGCGTGCTGGTATGGGCCAGTACTTTGGATGCCTCCTGGAACGACCTGGCGGTCCAGCCGGTCTTCTTGCCGTTCATGCATCAGTTGGTCCGGTACCTCGGTGGACACCGAGAGCGCGTGCCCTGGTTCTCGGCGGGTCAGGTACTCGACCTTTCAGATCCCGAGGGTACGGCTTTTGCGTCCGGAGCCGAACAGGAGTTGTCCTTGAGTGAAGGGCAGGTCGCTCTCACGCCTAAGGGCGGAAGCTTGGTGCTGCCGCCAGGTGAAGCGCCCCGTTTCCTCGTCCTAGACGAACAAGGGTTCTATCAGGTACGACCGCCGGGTTCGGACCCGGCACGGCCGTTCACCGTGGCAGTGAACGTCGAGGTCGCCGAGTCGGAGCTCGAGACGGTGGACCCGACCGAACTGGCGAGCTCGGTGGCGGCGAGAGAAGCGGATTCCGCGACGGGTACGGCAGGTCTGCTACCCACCGAGGTACGGGAGCAGGATCAGGAACGAAGGCAGTCCCTTTGGCGATTGCTATTAGTCGGTGCGCTGGTTTTGTTGTTGATTGAGACGGTCGTGTCCAACTGGCTTTCTCGTGGTGTGACGAAGAGATTCGAGGACGGGAGGCAGTATGTACAGGGGGAAGCAACGGGCCATTCGACACGCTGAGGTTCTACAGGTCATCGACCGAATTCGGCGACGGTGGCGCGTGCGTGTCGCAATGCGCGGCTTGGCCGTCGTCTTGGGCGCGAGCCTCGCGGCATTCCTCGGCTCGGTCTACGGCTTGGAACTGTTCCGATTCAGTCCCGGTGCCGTGATCGGCCTTAGGGTCACACTGTGGCTCGCCGTGATCGCCCTCATCGGCCGTTTCCTCGTCTGGCCGCTGTCTCGCAAGGTCTCCGACGAGCAGGCCGCCCTCTACCTGGAGGAGAACGAGCCGTCACTCGAGGCCGCCGTACTGAGTGCCTTGGAAGCCGGACGCGGGAACGTTGATACGTCCGATGCTCTCGAACGGGGGCTTGTGGACAGCGCCCTGGATCGTGCACGGAAGGTGGACTACGGGCGAGGAATCGAACAGAAGGGATTGTACCGAGCGTCGGGGGCGCTGGGCGCTGCCGCGTTCGCAACGCTGGCACTCATCCTTCTCGGCCCGGTGCAACTCCGGCATGGCGCTTCGGCGCTGCTGTTCCCGACACGGGACGCCGACACGGTTAATCCCTACTCAATCATGGTCGAGCCGGGTGATGTGACGATCGCTCGAGGCTCCGACCAACTCGTCGCCGTCCAGCTGGTCGGGTTCGAAAACGATGAGGTCCGGATCTTCTTAAAATCCGAGTCATCGGATCTTTTCGACGAACTCTCCATGCTTCCCGACGATGGCGAGGGATTCGAGCTGCTCCTGCTCGGACTGGACGAAAACACCGAATACTTCGTTCAAGCAGCCGGCATCCGCTCGAACACGCATCGAATCGAGGTGGCCGACCTACCATACGTCGACCAACTCGTGCTCGAGTACCATTTTCCATCGTATACCGGGCTCGCGGTCCGCACGATCGAGGGCGGAGGAGACATCGCCGCTCTCGAAGGGACGGAAGTCATCGTGAAGGTCTTTCCCACCATGCTGACTCCTGGTGGGCGCCTCCTCGTGAACGGCGAGGCGACAGACCTCACAGACGCCGGCGACGGCACCTGGTCGGGGGCCGTCCAGGTCGAGGAGGAAGGCTACTACGAGATCGAGCTGGCCCGTGCAGATGGGGATCTCGTTTCGGCGTCACCACACTACACGATTGATGTGCTGACCGATCAGCCGCCGTCGGTCTCGTTCTCCAAGCCAGGGCGAGACACCAGAGCCAGTCCAATCGAGGAACTGTTTCTCGAGGCCAAGGCTGACGACGACTTCGGCATATCCGAGCTGTTGTTGATCTACTCCGCCAATGGTGAGGCCGAAGATACGATCGCTCTGTACGACAGTCGGCCCGCACCCGAGGTCACCGTAGGGCACACCATGTATCTCGAGGAACTCGAACTAGAATCCGGTGATCTGGTGTCCTACTACGCGCAAGCGAAGGACAACAACCGAGAGACGGGCACGCGTACGGTCACAAGCGATATCTACTTTGTGCAGATCCGACCCTTCCGGATCGATTTCCGCCAAGGCGAACAAGGTGGCGGGGGGGGAGGAGGCGGCATGGAGGAGGAAGGATTGGCGGACCTCCAGAAGCAGATCGTAGCGGCCACCTTCAACCTCGTGCGCGACAAAGAAGGGCTTCCCGAGAGCGAATTCAACGAGAACGTGGTGAGTGTCCGCCTCTCCCAGGCCCGTGTTCGTGAACAGGTTGGGGGTCTTCTTGAGCGCCTCTTGGCCCGCGGGATGGGCACCGACCCGCAGTTCCAGCGCATAGCTGAACTCCTTCCAAGGGCGCTGACGGAAATGGAGCAGGCCGAGAGGATTCTAGACGGCGGTGACCCCAAGGAGGCCATCTCGCCGGAGCAGAGGGCGCTACTCCACCTGCAGAAAGCGGAAGAGACCTACGAGGCTGTGGTCCAGGAGGGCCAACAGGGCGGCGGCGGCGCCTCTGCCGACGATCTCGCCGACCTCTTCGAACTAGAACTCGACAAGCTGAAGAACCAGTACGAGACGCTTGAGCGAGGTGAACGCCAGCAGGCCACCGAGCAGGTGGACGAGACGCTCGAGAAGCTCAAGGAGCTGGCCAGGCGCCAGCAGCAGCAGGCGGAGAGACAGCGCCGGGCTCCGTCTCAGCAGGGTGGCGCTGCAGGATCTTCACGGGGTCAGCGTGAGTTGGCGGACGAGACCGAGGAGGCCGCCAGACAGCTGGAACGGCTGGCGCGCGACACCAACGACGCGAGTCTGATGGAGGCCTCGAGGGAACTCCAACAGGCGGCTGACGAGATGCGCCGTTCCGCCGCCGCGAGCGGAAACGCGGGCACAGCCGATGCCGCGTCCGCCCTCGACAGGCTAGAAGATGCGCGGCGTGGTCTGGAGCACGACCGTACGGTCCGGCTGCGGGACGACACTGAAGAGGCGGCGCGCCGTGCGGAGGCACTGGCTGAGGACCAGCGGGAGATCCAGCAACAAATGGCCCGCCTCGGCGAGCTGGAGGGAACGGCGCTGGAAGAGGCCGCCAGGCGCCTGTTCGAACGTAAGGGGGCGATGACTGAGGAGCTCGGAAGTCTCGAGGGGCAGATCGATCGTTTGAGTGCTGAGGCGCGCGCGACTCAGCGTGAGACGTCGGACCAGCTCGGAGAAGCAGCCAATTCGATCCGTGACAACAAGCTCAAGGAGCGCGTGCGGTACTCGAACCAGCTGATAGGGACCCGAGACCAGGACTACACTCGGGAGTTCGAAGGGGAGACCCAGCGAGGATTCGACGAACTCGAGGAGCGGCTGGAGCGGGCAGCAGCAGCCGTGGGCGACGTGGAGGAGGAAAGTGGGGCCGAAGCCCTCGACCGCACCCGCGATCTGGTGCGCGGCATGGAATCGATGGCGCGCCGGCTAGGTGAGCGGGGTGATCAAGGACAGCAGGGTCAGGGCCAGCAAGGCGAGGGCCAAGAGCCCGGAGAAGAACAGGGCCAGGGTGAGGGGCAAGGTGAAGGTGAGGGTGAAGGACAAGGGCAAGGGCAGGGACAAGGTGAAGGCCAAGGTGAGGGGCAAGGCCAAGGACAGGGCGGAGGGCAAGGCCAACAGGGCCAAGGACAGGGCGGCAACCAGGCCGGGTCCGGCAACCCCAATGGCGGTGGTGGTGGTCGTCAGCCAGGTGACGTCTCCCCCGGCGACATCAGGCAGTTCCGTCGTGAAATCCGCGAACGTGTCCAAGAGGCGCAGGAGCTCCAGCAGATCCTGGAGGAAGAAAATCTCGAGACGCTCGACAGTCGCCAGCTCGATGAGGTCGTATCCGCGCTGAGGCAGTTGGACCGCGAACGTGTGTACTCCGACCTGGCCGAAGTCGAGAGACTCCAAGAGCAGATCATCGAGGGACTCAGGCAACTCGAGTTCGGTTTGCGACGCGAACTCGAGGGTGAAGACCGCGATCGAGTGTTTGTGTCAGGCTCCGATGAAGTCCCGACGGGCTTTCGAAAGCTGGTGGATGAGTACTATAAGGCTCTGTCGCGGGATCCCGGAAACTAGATGGTAGATCCGGGAGTCGAGCGATGAAGGTCGGTGTCTTGATGCTCAACTTTGGCGAGCCCGAAGAGGCCACGCCCGACGAGATCACGGCGTTCTTAGAACGGATCTTCCTCAAGAACGCCGACTTGGAGTCGAAGAAGGGCGGGCTCGCTCGCGCGCGGGAGCTCGCCGAGGCCCGTGCGCCCGGTCTCATCGAGGTCTACGAGCAGATCGGCAGCTCCCCTCTGAATCAGCAGGCTCGAAAGCAAGCGCGCCAAGTCGAGTTGGGACTGAGGCGTAGAGGGTTCGACGTAAAATGCTATTCGGGCATGCAGTTCACGGACCCGTCGATCCAAACAGCGGTCGCAGAGGCACACGCAGATGGTGTGGAGCGCCTGGTGGCGTTGCCGGTCTACCCTCTCTGCGGCAGATCGACCACGATCGCTGCGCTCGAGGATGTCGGATCGGCTCTCGATGAGCTCGACTGGGACGTCCACTACCGGGAAATCACGGGCTGGCATCGGCACCCAGACTACCTGCGACTCCGGGCCGACAACATTCTGGA
>Ga0315339_1001020_pt1 | contig 27772 bp, 13 predicted proteins | sample ASW17metaG_FD_204514 | JGI IMG/M metagenome (GOLD analysis project Ga0315339, IMG submission 204514) | Ammonia-oxidizing marine archaeal communities from Pacific Ocean, United States - ASW #17 | ecosystem: Environmental > Aquatic > Marine > Oceanic | place: USA: California | collected 2016-12-05 | reverse complement strand
AAAACCCTGCGCTTAGACAACAATAAAATCGACGACATCAGCCCGCTACAAAATCTGCAAAACCTCATAGAACTCCGCCTCGCACAAAACCGAATAGCGCATCTGCCCCCTCTAAACTCGCCTGCCCTCACCATACTCGACCTATCCAACAACCAAATCACTGACCTATCTGCCCTGCTATACCTAGACACCCTGCACACTCTCCACTTAGCCAACAATCAAATCATCGACCTATCCCCCTTGTTAAACCTTCCCTCCTTGAAAACCTTGGAAATCTGGAATAACCCTCTGTCCCCTGTTTCAATCAATGGTCACATCTCCACCCTACAAGAAGCCGGGGTAACAGTCTACCACAAATAAAAGCCACGCAGCATAAACTCCGTGGCTTTCGCAATTTTGAGCTTTTGTAAATTTCTCTGAGTGGCTTGTTGTCCCAGGTTTCACAGAGTAGTGAAATCTGAGCATAGCCCTCGTAGCCTCACAGGATGTGAGACAAACTCATGCAGGGCGTGTATCGAAAAGTGATGCCTGTATAAGCAAAGAGAAATCCCAAAAAGCTCTCCGCAAATCGCTTTTACGACGCCAAGCCCTCCAACAATCGCTGCCTCACCGCATCAAGCACCTCGTAATTAACAATTTTCTGCCCCTGCCCATCAACGATGTAAAACGCATCCTGCGCCCTGGCTGCCACCGTATTGATAATCGCCATATGAATATCAAGATCCATCTCACCCAACAGGTGTGCGATCGTGTAGAGCAAACCCACATCGTCCTGGGCGTCTATGTCGACTACCGTGTAACCGGCTGAGATCTGGTTGTCGAACACCGCCTGCGGCGGCTGGCCGTATTGCTGCTGCTTGCGACGCCGGTCCCAGTTGTGGCTATACCCTTCTAGTAACTCGCGGGCCTTCGTCCGCAGGGAAATAACCTCCGCCAGCCGTTCCCGCACCCGCTCCTTCTTCCATTCGGGCAACGCTGGACTGCCATCCACATCGGTCACCTGGAACACATCGAGCACTACTTCGTCGTCACGCGTATTAACGTCGGCGTGCAGGATATTGATGTCGTTGACCGCCAAGGCGCCGCAAATCTTGGCCATCAACTGACGCTGGTCACGGGTGCAGACTGCAATCTCGGTATGGCCTTGCTGTTCGGCGAATTCCACATCGAAAATGCACTCTTCGCTCAAAGAGGTGCTCATGCCGAGGTGCATCTCGATCTGCGCGCGGTCGTAGGCGACCAGATAACGCGGCGGCAACGATTCGACATGCTCCTGGAACTGCACAACCTTCAACGCCGGCCACCGGCCCGATATATGTTCGAGATGCTCCCCCAATAGCTGCCGGGCGCGCTGTTTCTCCTCGAGCATCTGCATGCCCGAACGCAATTGCTCGGCGGTCCTATAATAGAGCTCCAAGAGCAAGGCCCCTTGCCAATCGGTCCAAGCATCGGGCGAAACCGCCGAGAGGTCGGCGTACGAGACCAGATAGAGCACCTTGAGCCATTCCATATTGGCGAAGATCCCTGCGAACTCCCCGATCATCTCATAGTCTTCGAGGTCACGCCGTCTGGAGATCAGCATCATGTCCTGGTGATGCTCAACAAGGAAGTGCAGCATTGACCGCTCTTCCTCGCTAAGACCCATGCGTTCGCCCAATTCCGCGGTCATCTCCATACCGCGGACGATATGGTCGTCGCGTTTCCACTTGCCCACATCGTGTAGTAGCACCGCGAAGAAGAGCAGGTCGCGCCGTTCCACTTCGGCAAAAATCGCCGGCATCCGTCCCTCCTGCTGCCCCAAGGCCTCTAGGTTCTCCAACGCTATCAGCGTGTGCTCGTCTACGGTATAGATATGGTAAATATCGTATTGGACCAGACAGGTCAGCCCCCCGAATTCGGGCAGATAGGAGCCGAGCACACCCAACTCATGCAGCCGCCTGAGCGTCAAGGCGGTGCGGTATTTGCGTTTGAGGATTTTGAGGAAGATATCGCGGGCCTCGGCCGAGGACCTGAACCGATCATCGACCAAGTGCAAACAGGCGCGCACCGTGCGTTGCACCTCCTCGCTCAGCTCCAGATTTTTCATCTGGGCGATGAGAAAAATCCCCATTAGGCGCACGGGTTTCTCCGCGAAATACTCCTCGCCGTCGGCGAGCAAAATCTCCCCGTCGACGGATGCTACACCGCGTTCGATATACATGCTACGGCTGCTATTGCGGGGTTTGCGTGTCAGCCGCTTGAAGGCCAGTTCGACTAAGTGGTAGACGGTGCTTGCATGCAGGTAGTAATCGCGCATAAAACGTTCAGCTGCAAGCTCCGCCCCCGCGCCCTCGTATCCCAAATCCGTAGCGATCTGCGGTTTGATATCGTGGTCCAGAACATCGCGTTTGCGACCGACAGCGAAGTGCAGCGCGTGCCGGACCCGCCAGAGAAAGGCGCGACTGCGCACCAAGCTCTCGATATCCGCCGGAGAGAGATACTGGCCCCAGAGTTCATCGATCTCCGACGATTTGGCTTTGGCTTTGAGCGCCCACTCGAAAACCTGCATTTCGCGCAGGCCCCCGGGGCTTTCCTTGACATTTGGATCCAATAGCTGAACCGACTGCCGCGCCTCGATCCGCTGCCTGCGCCATGCGTCGAGTTGGCCTATGGTGCGCTTAGGCACCTTTTTGTAGAGTCGCTGCTGAAATTCCGCGAAGAGCGCCTTATCGCCGGCAAGCAGGCGACCGTCCATCATCGCTGTACACGATTCCAAGTCTTCGCGCGCGAATTTGGCGACTTCGGCCAAAGTGCGACTGCTGTGCCCAACCTCGAAGCCCATATCCCAAAGCGGGTTTAATACCCCGGAGACGAAGTCAGGAATTTTGTCCAGGTCCTTCTTAAAGAGAAAGAGTAGATCGACATCCGAATAGGGCGCCATCTCGCTACGGCCATAACCGCCCAACGCCACCAGCGCATGAGTTCCTTGAGCTTGACCCACGGCGCGCTGATAGATCGCCAGCACCACTGCATCCATCGCCACCGCAATGTCCCGGGCCACATCGGCACCGCCCCTACCCACAAGATGCTCGGCCTCGACCCGTGCGAGGGCCTCCTGCCATAGCGGCCGCAGTGTTTCGCCGAGCGGCTCAGCCGGGGCATCCACTAACTTAACGGCGAAATCTTCCGATAGACCCACAACTCAGCTCGCGCTGCGATTACTGCGGCGGGCAAGTTTTTTTACCGTTGGTTTTTTCTTTTTCGCCACGGGCTTTATCCCTGCAGCCCACTGCTTTGTCACCTTCTTTACAGTGACCTTCCTCGCCGCCGGCTTCTTCTTTGCGATCTTCTTTACGGCAACTTTATTCACCGCCGGCTTCTTTACTGCAACCTTCTTCGCCGTTGGTTTCCGCTTCTTCGCTTTCTTAATCGCCTTCTTAGCCGTGCGCCCCGCCTCCTTTTTTCGCGGTGTTTTTTTATCCAGTACCACCTGCAATACCTCGTCGATATGGTCGACCAGTACAAAGCGCAGACGACGACGAATCGGCGCGGGCACGTCGTCGAGGTCCGCGGCATTGCGCTTCGGCATTACCACGATGCGGATCCCTGCCCGCTGCGCCGCCAACACTTTGTCGCGTATACCGCCGACCGGCAGCACCCTGCCGCGCAGTGTGATTTCCCCGGTCATCGCGACACCGGCTTTGACCGGCCGACCCGTAAAGAGCGAGACCAGTGCCGTCGCCAGACCAATGCCGGCTGAAGGCCCTTCCTTTGGGGTCGCGCCCGCCGGCACATGCAAATGGATGTCGGACTCATCAAAGACCTGCAGTTTGATCTTTAACCTCTCGGCCTCGGACCGTAACCAGCTCAACGCAGCGCGCGCTGACTCTTGCATCACATCGCCCAATTGCCCGGTGAGGATCAATTTTTTGCGACCCGGCATCCTAGTCGCTTCTATAAAGAGAATCTCGCCACCGGCTGCCGTCGCGGCCAAGCCGGTGACCACCCCCACCTCGGCGTCTTTTTCGGCCGACTCATGGAAAAAGGGCGCCGTGCCCAAAAAGGTCTCGAGGCCCTTCTCGTCCACGTTGATCCGACGCTTGCGGCCCTCGACAAACTTGCGCGCCACCTTGCGGCTAATCGTTCCCAGCGTGCGCTCCAGGTTGCGCAGACCCGCCTCCCGCGTATAGTCTTCAATCATGCGGCCGAGCGCCCCGTCGTCAATCCGTAAATGGCTCTCGTCAATCCCGTGCTCTGCGAGTTGCCGCGGCAGCAGATGACGACGGGCGATCAGCGCCTTCTCCTCCGGCGTATACCCCGACAGCGGAATTTCCTCCATGCGATCCCTGAGTGGACCAGGTATCGGACCGAGCAAATTGGCGGTGGCGATAAACATGACCTTCGACAGGTCGAAGGACACGTCGAGATAATGATCAGCGAAAGTGTTGTTCTGCTCGGGGTCCAACACTTCCAATAGCGCCGCAGCTGGATCTCCGCGAAAATTCGCGCCGAGTTTGTCGATCTCATCGAGCATAAAAACAGGATTAGAGGTGCCCGCCTTGCGCAAGCCTTGGATAATGCGCCCAGGCAGCGCCCCAACATAGGTGCGGCGATGACCGCGGATCTCGGACTCGTCGTGCACACCGCCCAACGAGATGCGCACGAACTTACGGCCCAGGGCGCGGGCAATCGACTGGCCCAATGAGGTTTTGCCCACCCCGGGCGGCCCGACAAAACAGAGGATCGGCCCCTTCATCTCCTGGCGCAGCGTACGCACAGCTAGGTATTCTAGTACCCGTTCCTTGATCTTATCGAGACCGTAGTGGTCTTCGCCGAGGATCCTCGACGCATCCGCGATATCGAGGTCGTCCGACGACGGAGCGCTCCAAGGCAATTCGATCATCCAATCGAGATAGGTCCGGATTACTGAATATTCGGGGGAGCTCTGCTGCATCTTCTCCATCCGGTCCAACTCGCGCAGAACAGCCTCTGACGCCTCTTCCGTCATGCCAACCGCCTCGATCTTACCGCGCAGCTCGTCTACCTCAGCCAACATCGGATCCGAACCGCTCAATTCCTTCTTGATCAGCCGCAGTTGCTCGCGGAGAAAATATTCGCGTTGCGACTTACCCAACTTCTCCTGTACCTGGGTCTGGATGCGATTGCCCAGTTCGAGAATTTCCAGCTCGCGCGCCAATAGCTCGGTCAGGTATTCAAGCCGTTCTTCAATTTCAAGCGCTTCCAGCAAACGCTGATGCTCTTCGATCTGTAAGTCGAGATTCGAAGCGATAAAATCCGCAAGACGGCCGGGGTGGTCGATATTGACGACCATGATCTGTAACTCGTCGGGCAGATGCGGTAACATCTTGACCATCGACTGAAACTGTTGGTGCACCGAGCGGCACATCGCCTGTACCGCCATCGCATCGGCCTCGCCATGGTCTTTGAGCGGTTCGAGTACCGCCCTCGGATGGGGTTTGGCCTGCACGATTTTGCCCATCATCGCTCGTCTTACCCCCTGGACGATCAGCCGCACCGACCCATCGGGTAAGCGCCACACTTTGTGGATCTTGGCGATCGCCCCAACGCCGTATATTCCCTCCGGCACCGGCTTCTCGTCTTCTGGGTTCTTCTGCGCGAAAATCCCGACCAGGTTATCATCCGCCTCGGCTGCCTCGACCACCGCGATCGATTGCGGCCTCGATGCAGTCAACTGCTGCGGCATAAAGGGGTAAACGACGCTATTGCGCAACGGAAAAACACCCAACTTGGCGGGTATATCCTGATGCTGTTCTGGGCTTTCGCTCAAATCTCGCTCTCCCATGCCTCTGCCTTGCGATAGACCGCCGCATCTTCGCCTACGACGGCCTTCTTTACCTAATTATGTAGTGTGATTAAGCTTAGAAGTTGATACGGAAAGTGTCAAGAGTGCAAAGGGTCGATTGTTAATGCATCCGGTTTACTCGTGACGATCGCAAACATCCGCGCGTTCCCGATGAACGCCATGCGTTTATCGGCTTATAACGAGACCGAATCCGTTTCCAGTTGAATAGAGGCCTCCAGCTCGGCTTCTATATCTTCACCGCGAAAATAGCCCGCCCGGCAACGGCTGAGCGGCACCCGCCTCACCCCCATCGCAACCGCAACATGCGCGCCGGCCACAGCCAGCCCAAGGCTCGGGTCCCAACCCCGCCAACCCGCCCCGGGCAAATACACCTCCGCCTAGGCGTGCATATAGCGCTCTTGCTGATTTTGTGCGCCAGCTCGATAACCACTAACAAAGCGCGCCGCCAACCCCAAGGTGCGACAGATCGCGATAAAAAGCACCGCCAGATCACGGCAAGCCCCACGAACGCGCGCAAGCGTCTCCGCCGCCGCCATAGGCCGCCCCTCTAAGCGCACTTCGGCCTTGAGCGATTGATATATTTCCGTTTAAAATGCGCAAAAACGACAAGACCTCTCCTTCAGCCTGCCGGCGCTAATTTGTGGCGCGCGTTACGACGTAAAATCCCTCAGTATCGTAAATGGCTATATTCATAGTTCCTCAGCAGGTCGACAAGGCAGTAGGTCCGTCGGATTCGGTCTCTTGCACTTCCTCGTGATAAAACACGCTCATCTCCATCATCTGCGCGGAACCGAATATCGTCACAAAAGAAGCGTCGGCCGCCTCCCGACCTGTACCGATCCTTGTGAGCGAGTCCAGCGGGGTCAACTTCGTCGAGTCGAAGAGAAACCAGCGCTGGCCCAAATAAGCTTCGAAGCAGGCGTGAAAATCTGGCGGCTGCAAACCCTGGACGTATCCTAACAGAACGCGCGGGAATATTTATTAGCGCACGGCACAACGCGATAGCCAAATGGGCAAAATCCCGGCAGACACCCCGCCGACTGAGCAATGTATCATTGGCCGCGGTGTGCGCATCGCTCGCTCCGAAAGCGTATTCGACATTGGCGTGAATCCAGTCGCAAATCGCCTTCACGCGGACATATCCTGGTTCGACCGCGGCATACTCACGTGCGGCGAAATTCAATAATTGATCCGAGGGGCAATAACGGCTGGGGTAAACATAATGTACTATATCCAGCGGTAATTCGGCAGGGGGCACCTATGCAAGGCCCGCTGTCGGCGCCGGCGCCCGTGTTCCGCTGGCCCTATGAAATCCAATGCGAATTCACTACCCGGCGCGTGCAAACGCATATGCCGGCTTCCTGCGACGAGTTTTACCTCCTCAACCGCCAAGGCAGGATTGGTTCGCAGTTGTTCTTCGGTTATCTCTTGACAGGCACTATCGGCGACGGCAACGTTAAAGACAAATGCGATGGGCGCTTTGACTTGATAGCGCAACCTACAACCGACTTCAAATCGCATGAGCTCTTCCATATTAATTGACAAGGTGATTCGCTTTGTGTTCTGTTAGCTGTAATCTAAGCATCGACAAACTATATCGCCGCAAAGGACCTAAATGGGAGAGGATCTAACCCCCCGCAAAGAGCGCGCCATCTTAGTCGGCGTCACGCTCCCCGGCATGTCGGACTGGGAAGCCGAGGATTCGCTCGACGAACTCGGCCGCCTGATAGACACCGCTAATCTCGAAGAGGTAGATCGCGTACAACAAGCACGCGTCCGCATTGACTCGGCGCAATATATCGGCAAGGGCAAGGCCGAGGAGATAAAAGAGCTTGCCGGGCAACACCAGGCCGATATGATCGTCTTCGACAACGATCTTTCCCCCGCGCAGATGCGCAACCTAGAGAATACGATAAAATGCCGCATCCTCGACCGCAGCGCGGTGATCCTCGATATTTTTTCGCGCCACGCCCGCAGCCACACCGCGATGATCCAGGTCGAGTTGGCCCAGCTTAATTACCTGCTGCCGCGCCTAACCCGCTACTGGAGCCATCTATCGCGCCAGGCCGGCGGCGGCTCGATCCGCGGCATGGGTTCGGCCGGCGTACGCGGCCCGGGCGAAACCCAGCTCGAAATCGATCGCCGTCTGATCCGACGCCAGGTTAACACCCTCGACGCCAAGCTCAAAAAAATAGCCAAGCAGATGGCGACCAACCGCAAAAGCCGCGCCGACATCTTCAAGGTTGCCCTGGTTGGCTATACCAACGCCGGCAAATCCACCCTGATGCGCGCGCTTTCCGGCTCCGACGTGTTGGTCGAGGACCAACTTTTCGCCACCCTCGACTCGACCACCCGCGCCGTCGACCTCGACCACCGCCATAAAATCCTGCTCACCGACACCGTCGGCTTTATCAAGCGCCTGCCACACCACCTCTTCGCCTCCTTCCGCGCCACCCTCGAAGAGACCATCGAGGCCGATCTGCTGATGCACGTCGTCGACCTGAGCTTCCCCAACTACCAATCCCAGATCTACACCGTCGAAAACGTCCTGCTCGACCTCGGGCTCGAAGACCGGCCGACATTGACCGTCTACAACAAAATAGACCAGGTCGCCCCCGGGGAAGAGGCGCGCACCATCCAGGCCTACGCCGAGCACGAAGACGCCATCGCCGTATCGGCCTTTGAAAATATCGGCCTCGACGCGCTGCGCGAAAAGATGATGTCCTATAGCGACGCCGACGACGTCACCCTTGAGCTGCAAGTCCCACAAGCCGAAGGCCGGCTATTGGCCAACCTGCACCAACAGGGCCAGGTCCTCGAAGAAAGTTATGTCGACAACGACGTCTACCTGCGCATACGCCTCGAAAAATCCTGGGCCAATCGCTGGCAGCTGCAACGTTTCTTACTGACCAACGCCTAGGCTGCCAAATAACCCAACTCGACCGCCTCGTCAATCATCCGGCGCACATAGGCCCACAACGCCGGCGCGCCTTCGCCGATATGTTCGTTGCGCGCGATCACTTGGGCCTTTTTGACCCCGTGCCGCCGCCACGCGGTCCCCTCCCCATGGAAATTTAGTAATAGCGGCTGTAGTCGGTCGAGCGCAGCGGCGTAACGAGCCTCGGGGCTCTGCCGCAACTCGAACTCATCCCACAATGCGCGCATAGCGCCAGCTTGGTCCGTCGGCAAGAGCCCAAAAAGCCGGTCGGCCGCCTTTTGTTCGCGTTCTTCCTTATCCAGGTTCGCCACCTCGTCGTAGGCGAAGGTGTCGCCCGCGTCTATCTCCACCACGTCGTGGATCAACAACATCTTGAGCACCTTGAGCAAATCGACCTCAGCCCTGGCGTGCTCGACGAGCAAAACGGCCATCAGGCTCAAATGCCATGAATGCTCGGCGTCGTTTTCAGGACGCCGGTCGCCGAGAAGTAAGGTCTGGCGAAAAACCTGCTTAAGTTTCTCAGTTTCAAGAATGAAAGCCAACTGTGTTTCGAGGCGATCAACTACCATTTATCGCTCCTGCGGATTTTTTGCTTAGTATTAAAAGAAACCCGAAAGATGAAAATGAGACCGAAACTGCTCAAAGTCCAATCCGAAAACCAGTGGTTCCAACGCGCCGAGGTGTTGCAACGCAACCGCAAGAAGCGCAACCAGCACCGGCAATTCCTTGTCGAAGGCGTGCATTCGCTCAACGCCCTCGTCGCCAACAACGCCTGGGCCATCGAAGCCCTGCTCTACACCCCCGACCGGCGGCTCTCCGATTGGGCGAGTGCAATCCTCGAGACCGCGCCCGCCCGCTATCACTTAGAGCTGAGTGCCCAACTGATGGACAAACTCAGCGATAAAGACGAGCCGTCAGAACTTATCGCCATCGTCGATATGCCCACCGACGATCCCGCCCGCATCCCCATTAAGCGCGACGCCTTTATCGTGCTCGCCGACCGCCCGCAAAACCCCGGCAACCTCGGCACCCTGATCCGCTCCTGTGAGGCCTTCGGTGCACACGGTCTCATCGTCACCGGCCACGCCTGCGATCTCTACGACCCGCCCACTCTGCGCGCTGCAACCGGCGCACTTTTCGGCCTAGCCACGACACATATCTTTTCTCAGGATGACCTCAATACGTGGTTAGAACAACTCCGCCAACAGGCCCCGGGCCTGCAAATGATCGGCACCAGCGCGCACGGCGAAACCAGGCTCGCCCACTGCCCCTTCACCGCACCGACCCTGCTGGTCATAGGCAACGAGGCCGTCGGCCTGAGTCGCCGTATACGCGAACTCTGCGACTGGGTCGGGTCGATCCCGATGTCGGGGCAGATTCCGTCGCTCAATATGGCCAGCGCCGCGACAGTGTGTCTCTATGAGGTTCAGCGGCAACGGATGGAGATTGCGGATTGCGCTTAAACAGCGGACGGATTCAGTTGAACAGCGAGTGATAATAACGGGTTCGTGATCTTCACAAACCTGCTTCATAGTGCTGGCGAGGTTGCCTCTGGTGGAGGTATAGCTAATGGCTTTTATTCTTTAGCTCCAAATCAACTCCTGTATATTCTGCTTGGGGTATATTCCTGACATATGCCGTCTATTCATCCGATCTCATTGTTTAGGTGAATCTACTATAGACGCCTACAAAAAAAGGGCAATCGTGGTGTATCCGCAATCGAGAAAATGGTCACAGTTCACACGTTTCCTCATTGACATTCTTGCTTTCACTTCCGCCCCTTATCCACATATCTATTTCTGTTCCCAATTTCTCAATTCGAAGTAAATACACAATGACATTCCCTACGTTTCTGCTCATTGCTGGTCTCGTCGTAGCAGCATCGGGGGCTCTGGGTAATAAATGGGTTCTGGGAGCGCTGCGAGACTATCCGGTCAACTACGCAGACGTGATGCACATTTATATGCTAACTGCTTTAGTATCAGGCGGCCTATTGACCCTATGCAGTTTTATAGTAAAAGCAAAACCGCAAATTGCGAATGCGGCACTTCTCATCTTTTCTGTGGCGATCATTGTGATGGTGGATCGGGCTCTGCTAGCCTATTGGGGTTTGCCACACTGGATTCCGGATACTCAGTTGCACTATCGTCACCGCCCCTCCACAATACGCATTAATATCGCTCACAACACCCGCGCCCAAGGAAAGCGCATTGAGATCAACCAACACGGTTTTCACGATGACGAATTCCCAGTAGAAAAAGAAGTTGGCGAGGTGCGCATTCTGTTTCTTGGTGATTCGGTCACTATGGGTTGGGGCATTGAGCATCACGATACATATGCCAATCAGATGGAGACCTTTTTGCGGCGTTCAGGATCCCGCATCCAATGTATTAATGCCGGAGTAGAAGGCTACGCAACATACCAGGAATTGCAAATGCTACGCGAGTGTTTGCATTTTTTCCCAGATCGCGTAGTGCTGGGTTTTGTCATGAATGATGTAGTTGGCCCGGGCGAACAAGACCATCGCCATGAAGGTAGTGGTTTATTCTGGGGATTAACCCAGAATGACAACGCTCTGCTTGCTTATTTTTCGAACGAAACAGGTTGGGGACGCACACTGCAAAAGATACGACAAAAACAGCACGAACAGATGAATAAACAGGAAGTAGATTTCAGCCAGAACGCATTTTTTACAACGTCGCTATCTGACTCGCCGTTTAGCGATATGTGGCAGAAGTCATTAGAGCAGATCCTACAAATACAGGCGTTGTGTCTTTCGCATCGCATTCCATTTACTCTGGTTGTTTTTCCAGAAACTTTCCAGCTCTTCCGCCCCGAACGCCAACAACCCCAGAAGATCTTGCACGACTTTGCCGAGAAGCACAATGTGGAAATGATTGATCTAACGTTGACTTTTGAGCAACTATTATCTCCCATTATCAAAAGTCGTGTTTCTTCTTACGGCCCACCAGTAGATTTGCGAACTTTTCAAGATATGGCGGATGTGATGGCGACAGTATTCTTTTTGGACGATGTGCATCTATCTGCTGCAGGGCACAGGGTGATTGGCATTTCGCTGGCTAAAATGTTCGGAGAAATGGGATTAGGCCCAGATTCTGCAGTGCTGATGCCTATTCTACAGCAGGCTGCCGCGATGAAGTTAGAGCCAATCGTTGTTATTCCGAAAAACTTAGAGTTAGTATGGCGGCGAGGGAAGGCATTAGTTGAGATGGGATACGATGAGTCGGCGTGTGAGTTATATGAAGCTTCCCTTGAACGGTTTACGAGCAACGCATCGGAAATTAGAACAAAGCTACAGCAAGAAAAGTGTTATAGCTCTCCGCAGCATTGACAAAACTCTATGTGCCAATCTCTCTAAGAAGTGTAATGCCTCTCGATAAAGTCGATTATGGCGTTTCGCTAAAAATCTAGCGAAGCTAATCTGAAATACAGATCGTCAGCGTCTAACAACCTGGCCCTGGCTGTGGCGCATACGCGCCTCTGCCAAACCGCTAAACGCAGTTCAGGTCCAGGAAATACATTAGACAAATAGTGAGAATGACAAGCAGTGTTATATATTAACTATCTACTTCAAGCTTTTCGGCCCAAATGAGAGATCATAAATGGATTTGAGTTCTCTAGTTATGCAAAAAGCATGTTTAAAGATCGTAGACAAGAGCCAGTTCATCGCGGGCGACATAATTAACGCAGAGGCCCACCCCAATAGCGCTAGTCGCGCAGGTCAAAAAAGCTTCATCCTGGAAAAGCCAGAGCTATATGAGCTTTCTGCAGATACGGCCGAAAAAAAAACAATCTTGCAAGACAGCATCCGCACCGTGTCCACAAGATGCTCCGCGATCTATAAACTTGGCTTGAACGTGTTGAGGCAGACCGAAAGTCTATAGACGACCGCCTCCACTCCAGGTTTTGACAATATCCTAGATACGTCGGCGACCCCTCTACTTCACCAACGTCATCCGCCTAACCTGCAGCGACTCACCCACCTTTACCCGGTAGAAGTAGACGCCCGAACCGACCTGGCGGCCGGCCGCGTCGTCGCCAGCCCACACCGCGTGGTAATAACCAGGCTGCACCGATTCCTGTACCAGCACTTTCACCCGCTGCCCGATCGCGTTAAAAATCTCTACCGAGGTCGGCACCATACCAGCGCCAAAGGCCGGCACGGAAAAGGGGATCGTCGTCGACGGGTTGAACGGGTTGGGGTAGTTTTGCGATAGCGCGAAATCGTCCGGCACCGCCAATAGGCTTGGGTCGCGCAAAAAATCCAACGGTGCCGACTCGTAGGCCGAGCTAATCAACCGCCCGTCTTGCAAGCTCAGCGACTCGGGGAAACCGTCCTGGTGCAGACGCACCTTCACCCGCAACAGTTCACCGTCGCCCGCCGCCGACCAAACCTTACCATAGCGCGCCCCGGCCACCCCTATACGGCCCTCGTCTTCCTGCAAGCGCTGAAACGCCCCCTGCGGGTTGCCGGCGAAGACCGCGCCTGGCTCTACTTCGCCGACTACGCTCATGTTAAAGGGGTCATAGCTGAATTCCATCTCATAACCGGCCAGATCACCCAGGCCGCGCGCCATAAAGACCAGCTCGACCTCCTGGCCTGCGCGCCACTCGCCCGCGAAATCGGGCGCAATCACTTCCAGCGCCGAGCCGGTGTTCGACTTTGCCATGGCCCGCTTGTAAACAGGCGGTGCGCCGAAACCGGTGCTATTGCTGATATTCGAAGCCACCATCGACAAATCCTCGATCCCCACGCGGCCGTCGTTGGTCACATCGGCCTGCGCGAAGTTGGCCAAAGCCGTATTGGTGCCCCAGGCCGCGTCAATGGTATTGATGTCGTCCTCGTCTATCTCGTTGTCACCGGTCGCGTCACCGCCCTTGAGTAGGCGGCCGTCCTGTTCGAGCAGGAAAGACTTGTCACCGCGTATATCGGAGGCGAAAAATCCGCTACTGGCGCTCAGCGTGATCGTTTCGCCACTGCGTAAGGCCAGCGTATCCGTGCGCCCGCTCAGGTGACTGGAGTCTTTGACCGTCAGCACATAACGGCCAGCCGGAATGCTCCCCAACGTCAATCCCCCCAAGCTAGTCGTCAAGACTTCGATCGTATCCGTCGTCGAAGCCTGCGTGTCGTTCGCGCCGATAAAGGTCGCGTCCGTGATATCGATGGTACTGCCCGGCACCCGCAAATGAACGTCGAGCAAGGTGCTGTGGTCGCCGTTGCCCTGCGTGCGTCCTTCTAAAAGCACGGTAGCCAAAAGTCGTCCCCTGGCCACCGATTGCACTTTGGCATTTTGCACCGAGAGTCCCGTGCTCTGCTTTAGCACATTCGACGAACCGGTAGCGCTCAACGCCGCCTCCAATGCATCAAAAACTATATTGTGGACGCCGCTGAACCCGCTATGCACCGCGACCTGGAACGAAACCAGCCGTTTCTGGTCGCCACCAGAGCCAACGATCTCGCCGCCGGTCTTATTTTTGGTGAAACGCACCTTGGTGCCCGAGCTGGTATTCTCAACAATGACGCCGCCGCTGAACACCTCGCCAAGATCAGTAAAAGGGCTGCCTGAATTGATCAGCGAAAAACGACTCGAACCTAGGTCGATAATCGCGCTGATCGATTCGATCGACTGGCTATTCGACTGCACCAAGATTTCGAAAGTCAACGTATCTCCCGATGAGGCCAATAATTTATTCGGGCTCAACGACAAGAGCGGCGTCGAACCGGTTCCCGTGCCAACGACCAGCTCATTGGAGGACTTGCTCACCCGCCCGAGCGTATTATCCGAAAACGTCGCGTCGGCGCTAATGCCGGCATATACCGTATAGGCCCCTGTAGGCATCGCGAAGGTGCTGGTTTTGGTGTCCCAACTCAGCGAGTCGCCGCCGCTTTCGCGCAACGCGCTGATCGTGCCCGAGGTCGTGCCGTCGCTGCTATTGAGAATAAACACGTTGCCAGCGCCATTGTCGACATCGGCTTCTAGACCCTGCAATGTAGTATAATTGCTATTGTCAGCCGCGTAGATCCGGACATATGCATCGTCGGTACCCGAGGCATCGTCGACCATATAGTCGTCCCAATCGAAGCGCAGGATATCGCCCTGGCTGATACCCGGCATTCGCGTATTGAGCTGAATGAAAGGATTGTGGATGATCGTCAGCGAACCACCGCGCGCCACATTGGTATTGCCCGATCCATCGGTCGTCACCGCGTAGAGCCAGACCTGACGGTCGCTTTTGGGTACCGCGTTGGGCGGGTTGCGCAGGTCCCAGACATACATATCGGCTTTGCCGTCGCTATTTTCTTTTAACCCGCTGATGATCAACCGAGTATCGGTGTCACCGGTCAACGAGGTCGAGGAAGCACCCGCCTCGGTCGAATGGTCAATCGTCGAGGGATTGTCAGTGGTAAAATACAGTACGACGCTCGCGTCATGGTCCAGGTCCTTGTCGCCCGGCCCTTTTTGCCACTGGATCGTATAAACCGGCTGCGACCCGGAATCAATACTGCGCTGGGTATCCTTGGCCGGATGGTAGAAGGTGAAAGCCGGCGAGTGTTTGACCACCAGCGCCTTACTGCTATTGTCAACGCTGACGCTAATCGAATCGGTGGCCACTGCGTAGAGGTAGTAGCTGCCTTCGGCCACCAGCGGCGAGCTGACGTCCCAGGAGAATTCCTTGTAGCGGGTGCTCATCGTCGTCGCTTCGGTGATCGCCGTGGCCCGAGTCCCGGACAGGCTTTTGCCCAGGACGAATTCCTGTCGCGGATAATTGCCCGTCGCCGAAACCGTGGTAATGCCGCTGACTGAGGCGTAAAACAACTGCACCCGCGCCTCGCTATCGTGGTCGACGACGCTAAAATCGAGGTCGTAAGGGCTGGCCTTGACCCCCGTGCGCACCCCAGTGTCAACGGTGTCGGCGACGATCGGGTCGATCTGTTGGATCACTGGTCTGTGGAGCAAAGTCAGCACACCGGAACTAACGGCGAAAACCGGTGGATTTTTTTGGTCGTCACCGACGACATATATATAATAGCTGCCACTGGGCACCCGCAGGATCGAAGCAAAGAGTGAGCTTTTGAGCGCCGTCGGCGGGTCGTCCCAGGTATAGGTCTGACTGGCCCCCTCGGTCAGATCATTGGTCCCTGACGAGTTGACCGTACTAACATCATTTTCATCTACGATCAAAGTGCCGAAGATGCGGATATCCTGTACGGTCTTCAGGCCATTGGTCGGATAAGCATAGAGAGCCAGCTTGAGATTCCCACCCAGACTGTCGTCGCCGTCCTCGGCGCTGTACACAATAGAAAAAGAAGTGTTGGCCAAGTCACTGACACCGTCGGGCTGAGCCACCGAAACCGCCGGCGTGGAATTGGAAGTGACAATATTGATGTCGGCACCGAGCAAAAAATAACTGCCAGCCGTGACAAACGATCCGCCCGGATCCGTGCCCACCGTCACGGTGCGGGCGCCCAACCCAGTCCCCACAGCGCTGGCGGTCGAATTCGTCACGGCCTGGAGATTCGTCGATGAATCGCTGCCGAGCACATTGAGCTTGACTAACAGGCCGATCTTGTCATCGTCATCGCCCCACTCGTTCAGCGAAGAAGTGTCTTCGTTGGTCAGCCCCTCGTAAAATTTGTCGTCGTCGGCCAGGCTACTGCCGACGGTCTCCCAATCCCCGGCCAGAAAGCCGTCCAAAGCATTGGCCTGCGCGCCAAGCCCCGTGCCATTTTGCGAGTCGGCGACATGTACGTAGATCGGGTTGTCCGCCATCGTCGCGGAGATGTTCTGGGCGTTAACCGGCGTATAAGATAGCGTGTACTGGTAGGCCCCGACCGGGATCGAGTCATCCTCATATGTAGAAGTCTGGCCCAGCACTTTGAAGTAGGAGTGATGATTGACATCGGACACCGCGTTGATACCGAAACCCTCGCCGGTGCCCCCGGCAAAGGCTAGGTAGATATTACTCTCGTCCGGGTGCTGCGCCAGCGCAGGGCTCAATAGGTGGATATCAGTGGTCGCAATACCGTCCTGGGTGCCGGTGCCGTCCGAATCGTCGTCGGCAACCTTCTCGGGCAACGTCCAGTTGGTACCGTTATATCGCGCGTAATAGATGTCGTGCTCACCCGCCGATGCCGTGGCGTTCGCACCGACGAACGAAAAACCGGCGCTGAAGGCGATATGCAGATCACCACGGTCATCCTGACGATCATCAACGACCGCGGCGACCCGTTCGGTTATCGTCCAATCTAACTCGGCGTTGTAGGCGGTACCGTCGGCAAAAAGCGCCGGCGAAGCCGTCTTCCAGATCGACGCGGCCGTGCCCCAAGTCGCGTTGACACCCACGGCCCCGGTATCGGAGTAGGTGTTGAACCAAACTCCTTCCAACGGAGTTCCGTTGGCGAACTTGAACACCGAATAGACCTGGTCCGGCAGGCGCTTGCGGTCGACGACCAGCGCCGGAAAATAGAAATGTGCTGCTTCCTCAACGCCATTGTTGACCTCGTCATCGAAGGTGGCGATGGCCGATCCGTCTGCATTCTGGCTCCACCCCGCCGTGCTCACGTCCAACCAAGTATTATCGGTGGCCAGGCGCTTGTGCTCAATCCGGTCGTCGGTATCGTTGAAGTAGACCATGTGCAACGCGTCGTCGTCGCCCATCGCCAACTCTTGCCCGGTAGCCCGGTCGCCGTTGATCGTCAACCTAATGCCCCCTGTGCCCGCGGTGCCCGACTCGCCGATCGGCAAGACGGAGAAAGGCGAAGTGAAGGAATTGACCTTCGCCAGCATGATATCGTCGCCGCCCGTACCCAAACTTGACCCGCGCACATAGCTGATGAAAATATTGTCGCGGTCGTCGACGACCATGCGCGGAAAAGCGCTATTGCGGCCCTCCGCCGCGCCGGTCACTTTGGTGTCGTTGACCTGGATCGGCGTCTGCCAAGTGCCGCCGCCGTCGTTCGAATACGCAAAGTAGATATTTTTCTGGCGCTCGTGGTCAGCGGTCGACACAAAACTGTAGACGATGCGTGGCCGCCCGCCACTGTCGACCTCGAGATCGAGCGTCGAGAAGGAGGTGCCGGTGCCAGCGACATTGGTCGAAAGCTGGTGGTAGGTAATATTGCCGGTAACAGCAACCGCAGTGCTGAAAGTACCGCCGCCGTTGAAGCTGCGCGCATACATCACCCGATAAAGGGGCGTAGCACCGCCCCTATAGGGCATTGACGAGCGCGGCGTCGTCGTGGTCTGCTCAATCCAGGCCATATGAATAGCCGGATGCGTGGCGGAACTGGTGAAACCCGGCGCCGGAGTGTTGTCGTTAACGCCGAAGGGCACCACATCAACCATCGCGATATCCACTTGCATGCCGTCGGTGTCGGTCGAACCAACCTGGTCGCTCTTTTCGACGCCGTGGAAGTGGCCAACGACCGGATACTCATACGTCGCCGCCTGGTTTAAATCGACGCGCAAACTAACCTGGCTGCCGACGATAAAGTCGGCCTTAGTCGTGCTGTCATGGGGCGAGAAACCCACTGGAGTCTTATTCTCGAAGACCGGTTTGGCCGCTTGCACCGCGCCGACCGCCAGTAGCGCCAATAGGAGATGTATTAACCCGCGGCGCATCACTTGACCAGCGTCATTTTCCGGGTCTGGCGAAACTGACCACTTTCGAGCAGGTAGAAATACACCCCGGCTCCGGCCTGATAACCCTCGTCGTTGCGGCCATCCCACGCCAAGCGGTGATACCCGGCTTCAATCTGACTGTTCAACAGGGTGCGCACCCGCTGGCCGAGAACATTGAAGACCGAGAGCCGCACCTGGGCCCTGCTCGGCAGCGCAAAGGGGATACTGGTACTGGGGTTAAAGGGGTTGGGGAAGTTCTGTTCCAGATCGGGCCTGAGTGGCAATAGCGCCTGCACCAAACTACCCTGCCAGCGCAGATCCTCGCGCTCATAGGTCGAACTCAATAGCACGCCCTCGCCCGTCCGTACCGACTGCAACGCGTCCTCGCGCAGAATCTCGAAACGCAACCTCGCCAGTGCCCCACTGCCCGCCGCCGACCACTGCTTGCCATAACGCGCGCCGATCACCTCAATCTTGCCGTCAGCGTCGGTCCGGGTCTCAAAGACAGCACCCAACGGATTGGCGGCGAAAACATCGCCCCCATTGGTCCCATCAGCGATCAGGCGCATCGACTGCGGGTCGAAATGCAGGTCGAATTCATAACCAGCCAAATCATCAAGGTCGCGTGCCTGCACTGCGAGTTCAATCTCCCGCCCCGCCCACAAAGGCTGTCGCACGTCAAAAAGCGGAAGAATCTCAACCGCGGCGCCCTCATTGGCCTCGACCACCGCCCGTTTGTAGACCGGCGGCGCGCCGAACCCCATGCTATTGCCGAAATTCGATGTCGTCGCGGTCAGATCCGAAGCCCCAACCTGGTTGTCGTTATTGAGATCGGCCTGGTGAAAGCCCGGCACAGTCGTATGATTACCCCAAGCGGCAATGATAATATTGACATCGTCCTCGTTAATCTCGTTGTCTTCGCTGGTGTCACCGGCGATCAGGCGCCTACCCGAGTTGGCCAGGGCCGAGGTCGGGTCGCCGCGCAAATCGGAACCTAATAGGGTCACCGCCACCGCCTGTCCATTAGTCACGGTAAAGGTATCGGTGCGCCCGCTGACGTGGCTGGTGTCCTTAACTGTCAAGATATAACGCCCCGGCGGCACGCTACTCAAACTCAACGCCCCGGTCGTCAGAGCAGACTGGACCTCGATGGTGTCGCTGGTCGCGGTGACGTCGTCGTTGGCGCGCTTGTAGATCGCGTCACTGATATCTATGGTGCTGCCCGGCTGACGCAAGTGCACGTCGAGAAAAGTCTGAAAATTGTTGTCGCCCAGGGTACGGCCTTCAAGTTCAATCGTCGCGGTGACCGTCCCACGGGCTACACGAGTGAATAACGGATCTTTCAGAGTCAGCCCCTCGCCGCTATCGAAGGGATCGAGCTTGCCTTCGACACCGAGTACCGTACCGGCCTCCCCGGTCGCAAAACTCATGGCCGGCGACGCCACCAAGTTGCCGGTGGGCACCAATTGGAACCGGGCTAACCGCGCCGGTTGGGTCGTGCTACCAACGACCTGCCCGAGAAAGCTCGACTTGGTAAATTTTAATTTGTTGGTACCCGAGTCAAAGCTGTTCTCGATCGGCGACGTACCGGAAAAGATCTCGTTGAGGTCAACGAAGGGCTGCGGTCCCGTTGCCGTGCTCTGGTCGACGATCGAAAAACTAGTGCTGCCACTGAGATTGAGCACGATCTGCACTAAATTGATCTGACTGGAGTGCTGCACCATCACGTCCATCGTGATCGTATCGCCCACTGAGACGACCTGGTCTGTGGGGCTGAGGCTGATATTGGGCAGCGAGCCGATACCCGAAAGGGCGAGAGCGGCTGATGAGCGGGGCACGCTATTGGTGCCGTCGGAGAAAGTCGGGTCCGCGTTGATCGCCGCGTAGACATAATAGCTACTGCCGGCAGCACCGAAAAGTTTGGTGTTCCAGTCGAAGAAATCGAGACTGTCCTCGCGAATCTCGGTAATCGTGCCCGTCAATAAGCCATTCGAGCTATTGAGCAGAAAACCGTTCGTGCCTATATCGTTCTCAAGCTGCTGGTTGGTGGTAAAACTCGAGGTCGTCGAGGCATACAGCCTGATATAGGCGTTATCGGTGCCCACACCGTCGTCGACCAAATAATCATCCCAGGCTACGCGCAACACATCGTTCTTCTGGAAGCTACCGTAGTCGTCGAGCTTGGAACTGAGCAGTGTAATGTGCGGATCGTGATCCATCGTCAGCGCCCCGCCTAATGCCACATTACTATTGCCGTTCGCATCGCTAATCACGGCGTAGAGCCAGACCTTGCGCTTGCTACGCGGTACGTCATTGGGCGGATTCCTCAGATCCCAGACGTACATGTCGGACTTGCCTTCGGCGTCCTCGGTTAGTCCCTTGACTACAATCTGGGTATCCGAATCCTTGAGCAACGAATCGGGAAAATTCTCGTAGTTGATCGCCGCTGGGTTGTCCGTGGTAAAGTAGAAATCGATCGTCGCGTTGTTGTCGAAATCCTGGTCGCCACGGCCTTTCTGCCATTGGATCGAATAGATCGGCTGCGAGCCGGTATTGATCTTGCGGTGCGTGTCCTTCGGCGGTTCGTAGAAGGTGAACGAGGGTGAATGCTTGACCATCAGCACCGCGTCGGACTGACCGACCGCGATATTCAGTGAATCGCTGGCCACCAAATAGATGAAATACGCATTCTCGGCCACCGTCTGCGAATCGACGAGCGCCCCGGTGCGGACGGCGACCGAATCAGTGATATCCCAGGAAAACTCGGTCGCGGCGCTGGTCAAGGTGTCGGTGCCGGTAATCGGAATCGCCCGGACCCCGGACAGGCTCTTGCCCAAGGTGAATTGTTGGCTAGGAAAAGTGCCGATGGTAGACACCGAGCTAAGCCCGCTCACCGACGAGTAGAATAGTTGGATCTCGGCCATACCTTGTAGATCAAAGTCCCGCACTGTGAAATCCAAATCGTAGGGATTTGCATTCTCGCCACTGCGCACGCCGGTGTCGACAGTATCGGCCCCAGCTGGGTCGACATGCAGGATCATCGGCTTGTGCTTGATGGTCAACGCGCCCGGACTGCGGGCGAAAGTCGGCGGGTTCTTCTGGTCGTCGGCGACCAAATAGATATAATACTGCCCACTAATGGCCTGGGTGATCGCGGCAAAAAGCTTGGCCTTTAGCGCTGCTGACGGCTCACCCCATGTGTAGGACGCTTTCTGGCCCTCAATAAAGTCATCGGTGCCGCTGGCAAAAACAGACGAAACGTCGTTCTCGTCGACGATTAGGGTACCAAAAATGCGGACATCCTGCACCGAGGCGAGCGAGCTGTCGGGCGAAAAATAAAGCGAAGGCAACAGGCCAGCCGTCGAGATATCGTCGTCGACATCACTGAGGTTGTAGACGATCCGATACGAAGTGCTGGCTTCGTCGCCGACCCCATCCGGCTCTGCGATTGAAACCGATGGCGAAGTGTTTGAGGTGACGATATCGATATCTGCGCCGAGTATAAAGAAGTCCCCGACCGCAGCGAAAGTAACCTTAGAGGGGCTAGTCCCAACCGTTACTGTGCCCCCCACCGCGGGGCTGGCTACTCTGTTAGTCGCCGAACTCGTCGTCACCACCTGTAGATTCGTCGACGAATCGCTGCCCAAGATATTGAGCTTGACCAAAAGGCCTTTCTTATCGTCGTCATCGCCCCATTCGTTGGTGGTGGCGGTATCCTCGTTGAATTTTCCTTCGAAGAATTTGTCCGAGTCGCGCAGGCTCGTACCGACGCTCTCCCAGTCACCAGCGAGAAAGCCGTCGCTAGTCCGCGTGCCCGTCGCCCCTAAGCCGCTGCCGTCCACATTGTCGGCCGCGTGCACATAGACCGCGTTATTGTTGATCGTGGTAGAAAGATTCTGTGCGATGACGGGCGTGTAACTCAAGTCATACTGGAAAGCTCCCACCGGTACCGACTGGTCCTCGGAGGTGACGGCCCGGCCCAATACCTTAAAATAAGCGTGGTGGTTTACGTCGCTGATTCCGTGGACACCGAGTCCCTCGCCGGTGCCACCGGAAAATACCAGATAGACACTGGTATCGCTCGCCGCCTTGGCCAACACCGGAGACCCGAGGAAAACATCGGTCGTGGCAATACCATCCTCCGTCGCCGAGTCCGAATCGTCATCGGCCACTTTTTCGGGCAAAGTCCAACTCGTGCCATTGTAAAAACCATAATATATATCGTGCTCACCCACCCCCGTAGTGGCATTGCCGCCCACATACGAAAAGCCGGCGCTGAAGGCGATATGCAATTCGCCCTTGTCGGGTAGGCGTTCATCGACGACCGCCGCCACACGGCCGGTCACCGTCCAGTCGAGATCTATATTGTAATTCGCCGCATCTTCGTAGACCGGCGAAGTCGCCGTGCTCCACACCGCGGCGGCCGAAGCCTTGTTCCAGCCCGCGCTCGCGCCGATCGCATTGTCGTAGATGTATTTATTAAAAAAGACGGTCTCAAAGGTGGCGTCGCCAAACTTGTAGACCGCGTAGATCTTGTCAGGCGAACTTTGTTTGTCGACCACCACGGTCGGAAAGAAGAAATGCGCAGTTTCCTCAATCGCGGCCGCCCCGGCTTCGTCGGTGAAGTCGTCGATACCAGCCCCGTTGGCGTCCTGGTTCCAGCCCGTGCCCCCAACCATCTTCCACGAATCAGCCAACAGCGTCTTATGCTCGACAGCGTTCCCCACATCATTGAAGTAGGCAATATGTAGCACATCACCGGTGCCAATGTCGATATCCGGACCAGTATGGCGCCCGGCGTCAGGCGAGATCCGCACCCCGCCACCGCTGCCGGTATTGGCCGTCGAACCGATCCCCACCATGGTGAAAGGCGTGGTTTCGCGATCGACCTTCGCCAACATGATGTCGTCGGCGCCAGTACCTTCTGTAGAGCCACGTACATAGCTAATGAAAATATTGTCGCGTTGGTCGATCGCCATGCGTGGGAAAGCCGCTGAGCGACTGCCTACGGTCAACGTATCGTTGATAACGATCGAATTGTCTCCCGGCAGCCACGAAGCGCCGCCGTTTTCCGAATAATTGAAATAGATATTATCTGAATCGCCGCTGGTAAGGCTAAATTTGTCCGTATGGCCATCCGCCGAGTGGTTCATCGCATAGACCACCCGCGGGTTGCCGCGACTGTCCACTTCGATGTCCAATGTCGAAAAACCGCTGGTGTTGCCGGCCACGTTTAGAGTGATCAGATCGTAGCGCAAAGCACCCGAAACGCTGGCTGGCGAAGAAAAGGTTTTGCCCTTGTCCTCACTGCGCGCGTAGCGAACATAGTAGATCGGCGTCGTCACCGGACTAGTCGTTTCCTGGGAGATCCAGGCCATGTGGATCACCCCATCGGCGTCGACGACGAGATCGGTCTGCAAGCCGTCGACGTCAGTGCTCTCGACCTGCTTGCTCTTTTCAATATTATGGAAGTGGCCGTAGACCGGATGCGTTAGGGTCGCGGCTTGGTCGAGGTCGGCGCGCACAGTTACTTGGCGACCCAGAACAAAGTTCTGCTGGGTCGTGCCGTCCTGGCTTGAGAAACCCACCGGGGTGCGATTCTCAAAGGTCGGTGCCGCGCCGTAGATCTCGGGTGCTATCCATAACAACAGCAACAACCCGATTGCGATCCAGGGGACCGAGAATCGCCCCGTCTGGCCCGACCGACGGCCGAAGATCAAATATGTATTGCTCTGAGCTGAGGGTCTCACAATTCCATTCCTTAGAATTATCGCCCCACCCGTTCGGAGCGAACGACTCCCTTCAATTGCCCATATCTGAGCAAGAACAATGCCATACTATGTATAGAGTAGATTGCCAGTCCATACCCCCATAGAGAGCATATTATCCCCCCTTCCCTTGGGAAATTTCTTCCTCTTTATTGAGAACCAACTTCCCTTGCATGCCCTTTCCCCCTCGACTACCCCCCTTATTTAGCCGGATTCCGCCCTGGCATGGGATTTGCCCTCCTTCCTGGTGCAGGTCCCACTCAGGGAGGAAGTATGTTGCACAAACAGAATCTATTTAGCCTTATTCTTGTGGTGTTTAGCCTACCGGCGAATTTGCTTGCCGCTCGGCTAGAACTGCGTCATGCCGATACCGGGGCCACGGAAGCCTCCATCCTCGTCGGCCAAGAAATCGAAATCGAGGTCTGGATCGACTCGGAGAGCGAAGCGCTTTCTGGGGCGGCAATCTTTCTCAGTTTCGACGAGACGCGCTTTGCCCTAGTCGAAAACGACCGGGCCGAAGAGACGGGCTACCAGCCCTTCGCGCCCGGCGTATTTCTCGGCAATGGCGAGATTTACCGCAATTATATGCTCACCGAGGACGACCCGGCCTCCGACGCCCCCGGCACGCAACTCGACTATAGCATCGTCCGCGCCGAGGACGAGGGAGAAGGTCCGGTCGCCTCGTTCCGCCTGCGCACTTTAGCACCGATCAGAGAAGGGGTCATCCTCATCGACGAGAGCGGAGTGCGCGAAACGCGTTTCTTTTTGCCCGACGGCCGCCAGCGCTCCTTCCGTTTTATCACCCCACTCAAGCTCACGGTACAAGGCATCTCGATCAACGGCTTGCCCGAGCAATTGGTATTGCCCCGCGGCAGCTCGCAAGCATTGCATTTGGACGATATGGTCTTTGACCCTCTTTACGGCCCGGACGAATTGACCTGGACGGTCTCGGCAACCCCATCATTAACTCCAGACCGCAACGGCAACGACCTGATTCTGCAAGCGCCAGCCGACGCTTCGCCCTGGGAGCGCCTAATAGTCACCGTCACCAACCCGGACGGTCAAACCGCATCCGATACGGTCGATGTTTTTGTCAATGCGCCACCGGTCCTCAACTCACTCTCCACCTTGGTCTTCGCCGAGGACGAATCCTACGATATTCCCCTCGATGCGCTGGTTGATGACCCCGATACGCAAGCTGATTTACTCACCTGGAGCGTTTCGAACAGCCGGGAAATTCAAGTGGAGATCGCCGGGCCACCCTATATCGCCCATCTCTCCGCCCTGCCCGAGTGGCACGGCCAAGGACAGATCGCGCTCGTCGTTGAGGACAACCACGCCTTTGCCGACACCTTGCAGATCACCGTTGAAGTCAATGCGGTCAACGACGCCCCGCGCCTACTCGCCTCGCCAAACGTGCGGCTGACCATGGGCAAGCAAGACAGCAGCCTGGTCTTGGCAGATCTAATCGCCGATATCGAAGACGCGACCGAACAATTGGGGGTTTCTTGGAGCGGTAACGAGCACGTCGGACTCGAGCTTAGCGAGGGCCGTCTTATACTCGACGGCCCCGCCGATTGGGAGGGCACCGAGGAGATCACCCTGATCTTCGAGGATACGGGCGGGTTGACCGCGACCGGCCCGCTGACCGTGACTATCGCACCTTCCATGCCACCGAATGTGGTCAACCCGCCGCGGCGCTTAGGCCTGACCGCCGGCGATCACCACCTATTGGCACTAGACGATGTTGCCGTCGATCCAGATGACCCGGGCGAGGACTTACTCTGGACCGTACAAGGCCAGAACCGACTGAACATTCAACTTAGTGGCGGACGCCTGGTCCGCATAGAAGCCCCGGCCGATTTTGTCGGCATCGAAACCCTGACCTTGACGGTCACCGACCCTTCGGGCGGCAATAGCTCTTTCGATCTAACCGTATTCGCCGCCTCGCCCGACGGCAGTCCCCTACTCGCGGCACTGCCCGATATCAGCCTACCGCTAGCCGGCGTCGATACTTCAATCGATCTCGACGACTTCGTCTTCGACCTCGATCACAACAACGACGACTTAGCTTTCTTCTTACCCGAACGCGACGATGTCAAACTGCGCGTCGACCCTTTGACCCGCGTGCTGATCATCGAAACCGCCCCCACCGCGCAACCCGGACAACTCGAACTCGAAGTGCGCGTCGTCGACCCCGATGGCCACGAGGCCGTCGCACTCCTACGACTCGAACTGGTCGGCGAAAAAACCGACACAGGTATGTCCTTTACCTTCAACCCCATCCCCAACTTCACCCTCGTCAACGGTCAGATCCACTCTTTCGGCCTCGACGACTTCGTCGCTGGCGACTATGCTCCGGAGACCGTCGTCTGGCAGGTCAGCGGCCAAGAAAGCTTGATGGTCATCGTCGATCCGACGACCCGCCAGGCCAGCGTGCGCGCAACCGGAGGCTGGACCGGCAGCGAAGAAATTACCTTTATCGCCGAAGTGCCCGAATTGCCTGCGCAAATACGGACTGTGCGCATTACCATCATTGCCGATGCGAATGCCATACCGAAGGTCGACCTGCCCGAGTTAAGCGCCTTGCCGGCACTACAACTCGAAGCCGGCGCCGTTGACCAAAGCCTCGATCTCGACGCCTTTATCACCGGCGCCGGCGCGGCTGATTTCACCTGGGAGCTAAGTGGCGGCGAGCACGTCCGCGCGTTAGTCGACGCGGAGACCCACCGCCTGCTGATTTTCACCGACGAGGGTTTCGACGGCGAGGAAACGCTGACGATAGTTGGTATCTTGAGCGATGGCACCCGCCTCGAAACCGCCCTGCATGTAGAAGTCCATTCCACCAACGCCTTGGTCTTTGCGCTCAACCCGCGCACGGAGGTGCCGCTCTTCGCCGGAGCCACGGCCCTGCGTTTACCATTTGACGAACTTATTGAAGGGGAAATCGACCCGGCCCTATTGCTGTGGGTCGCCAAAGGCCTACAACCGGTCGCGGTAAACTATGACCCGGCAGACCACAGTCTGGTCCTGACCCCCAATAAGCCCTGGCAAACCAGCGAGATCATCGAACTTATCGCCGTTGACCCGCAAGGCAACGAATATTCAGGATTAGTGCTGGCGCAAGTCTTGCCCACCGACGGTAGCCTCGGTCTCGAAAGCGAAGATTTTCAACTCGTGCTGCTGCCCAACCCCCTGCATCCCGCCTATCTCGATCTCTACGTGATCAGTCAACTCGGGGCGAGCGAAACGCCGATGCTGCGCATCTCGGACGGCCTATGGTCCGATCTCTTACTCTCCGAGCACAGCGCTGGGATCTGGCTAGCCAATCACACCTTTACCGCCAACCAACAGGGCCAATTCGAATTCCTCGCCCTAAGCATCGCACCCGACAGACAGCTCTTCAAATCCACACAAACGTTGAACTTGACCGTGCCCAACGCGAAAAAAGTGATCGCAATAACGGGCGGATACGGATGGCCCAACGCCGAATGAACACACTGCGCTGACTTCCTCTGCTACCCTTCCAGCGCAATAGAAAAAGCAGCCGACCCCGCAACGAGGCCGGCTGCTTTTCTGTTATTTGCGGCTCATCACA